>Ga0315338_1000730_pt1 | contig 59989 bp, 52 predicted proteins | sample ASW8metaG_FD_204518 | JGI IMG/M metagenome (GOLD analysis project Ga0315338, IMG submission 204518) | Ammonia-oxidizing marine archaeal communities from Monterey Bay, California, United States - ASW #8 | ecosystem: Environmental > Aquatic > Marine > Coastal | place: USA: California | collected...
CTAGGGCGTTATTGCTGGTCGGCACCACTGCGATCGAATCGGCGATCGCGGCGCAGTTAGCACCTGGATCTCGCTCCCCACCGCGTGACCGTGCGGGGACCAGTGCATCTCGTGGTCGACAGCACCGGCTTTTCGATTCTCCGCGAGGGCGACGGTAGCGAGGAGCGCGCCCACGGTGAATGACCCCTAGTGGCTGACCAGAGCATTCGCCATCAGGCGGGACGTGGCACCCGGGTCGGGGCTGAGCCCGGTCCCGGCTGACAACGCCACCGCGCCCGGCACGCCAGTGCACATCGCCAACCTCGGGCCGGCCTTCAAATGAAGGTCAGCAGCGCGGCGGTTGGCGTCGGAGTCCGGTGCTCACCGGCGCCGTCAACCGGCCCCCACAACCTCATGCGGCGACGCCTCCTCTGACATCAGTTGCGAGCTGGCGGAAGCGCGAACACGTAGAGCGCGCTGCCTGCTCGGCGGAAGCGGGCCCCCGCATCGGGCTCGGTGTCTGCCGTCACCTGCGCGCTCCCCGTGCGCTGGCTGCCGATGATGGCAACGTACTGCCGGCCGTCGGGTCCAATGTAGGTGATGGGCGAGTTTCGGAAGTTGCTCCCGGTCCGGAACGTCCACACGATGTCCCCGGTTCGAGCATCGAAGGCTCGGACCACACCCTCGTTCGGACCACCTTGGAACAGCAGGTCCCCTCCGGTGACCATGACCGGCGTATTGTTGGCCGACGTCCACGGGATGCTCCAGACGGTCTCGCCCGCAACCGGATCGTTGGCCTGAAGCTCTCCGACATACTCCTCACCAGGAGGGCGCGGGGCCTGACCGCCGCGCTCACGCAGGGTGTAGCCGTCACCGGGAACATACTGGCCTTCGACCACCCTCTGGACCCCGCACCTGTTCGAGGTTGGCGTGTACACGAGTCCGGTGCGCGGAGAAAACGCGTCGTTCTGCCAGTTCCTCGCGGCGATACCGGGGCACCACCCGACCGCGATGTCCTCGGCGTCCGGAACATACTTCTGTCGATCCTCGAGGTCCGTAAACATCATTTTCCCGATGTCGTACCGCGGTCTGCCGGTCTCCATGTTGACCCCACCGATGAGGTCGTTGTAGACGAAGTTCCAGGGTTCAAGGATCATTTCGCCCGTGGCGCGGTCGAACACGTAGAAGAAGCCGTTCCGGGCCGGGCGGACCAGCGCCTTTCGCAGGCGGCCATCGATCTCAAGGTCGACGAGGATGTTCGCGTTGGGCTCGTCCAGGTCCCACTGATCTTGAGGTGTCAGGTTGTACGCCCAGATCAGATCACCGCTGTCGGCATCGCGGGCCAGGATGGACGAGCAGTAGTTGTTCCGGTAGCCAGTGAGCCCCTTGTCCTCGTCCAGCTCGACCACCCCCCATTCCCGTCGGTAGTCCGGATTCCACGGGCCGCAGTTGCTGGTGCCGTAGTAGAACAGATTCAACTCCGCGTCGAATGTGAACCAGCCCCAGACGGAGCCGCCACCCCGCCGCCAGGAATCGCCATACCAGGAGTCGAGCGCCGGGTCGGGGATCCGATCGTCCGGATAGAATGGGTCAAAGCGAGGCCCGATGCCCACCTCGTTGTTCGGTCCCATGCTGTAGTAGCGCCACCTGAAACGACCGGTGTCGATGTGGTAGGCGGTGACGTGACCGCGGACGCCACGCTCGCCACCCGCCACGCCAACAATGACTTTATCGTCGAGCACCAGCGGCATACCGCTCACCGTCTCGCCGGTCTGGACGGTGGCGTTCTCAGCCCGCCAGACGACGTCTCCCGTCTCCGCGTCGAGCGCGAATACCTGCCCGTCGAGCGTGGCGAAAAAAATCCGACCGTCCGCGTAGGCTAAGCCACGGGTCTGCGCGCCGCAGCAGGCGCTCCTGACGGTGGTTTCCAGATCGGGGATCTCGGGCCGAAACTCCCACTTGATGACCCCCTCACGCACGAGGTCGAGCGCGTAGACGTAGTTCGGCTTCGGGGTGACGATATACATCGTGTCGCCGATCACGAGCGGCGAGGCCTCGTGTGAATCCTGGATGCCGAGCTGCAGCGTCCACGCCATCGTGAGGGTGTAAGCGTTGTCGACGTCGATCTGGTCCAGCGGGCTGTAGTTCCAGCCTGCGTAGTTCGCGTTGGGCATGACCCACTGCGACGCATCGTCCTCCAGACCCTGCTGGGCAAGCGCCGCTTCCGGCACGTGCACGACGCACAGAAGCGACAGGATTGGCATCCACACCCAGCCACACCAGTTGGTCGGTCGGCTCACTCTGCACGCTCCTCCGGGTTTGAGGCGGGTTTCGCAGGTTACGCTCTGATGTCGAGGATATTATGTCGCTGGAACGCCCTGAGCAAGCGTCTCTGCCGAAAATCCGAGACAGCGCCATGTCCCCGTCGAGTTTCGTGTCGCTGCTCCGAGTGGTGAGGCTCAGTAAGCGTCCAGCCCCTCGGTGAGCTCGATGTACGTGCCCTCGGGGTCCGTGAGAAATGCGTAGGCAAGGTTTAGCTCCTCGATACGCCCATAGGGCCGGTCGAACACCACACCCTTCGCCTCGAGACGGCGGCAGAACGCTTCGAGGTTGTCGACCTCGAAGCCGATGTGGTCGAGACTGCGTCCCTGGGTGCGCGCCGTCTTCTGCGTTTCTGAGAACCGGAGGTTGACCCCCGGGAGATCGGCCACCTTGAAGTTGCCGTTCATCCCGGGCACCGCGCCCAACATCTCGACGTACCACGCCCGAAGCGCATCCACGTCCGGCGTATTGAAATGGATGTGGTGATGCTGAATCGCCATCGATTGAGCCCTGTTGCCCATGATCTCGACCTTGACGTCGTCGGGCCCGAGGACATAGCCCAGGCAGTAACCCGAACCCTGGGGACAATACGCGCCGTCCTGAACGTCCGCGTCCGGCAACTCGCGCTCGGTGATGATCGGATACCCCGCCGCTCGGAGGCTGGCGAGCGTCGCCCTCGCGTCAGGCACCCAGAACCCCACGTGGTTCACCGTCGACCCAATCGTCCCGGCCGATGGCGCACGCTCCGTCAGAAAAATGAGCGCATTCGGAAACTTAAAAATCTGGACGTCACGCCACGGGGTAGCCACTCCGCCCAGCGCGGCGCCCCAGAACCGTTCGTGGGCCGCGCGGTCGGTGATGTTCAAGTGGTGATGGCCATGCACGACCGGGCCGTCGCTGGCCCAAGACGACGACTGGGCCAGAGACGTGCCCTGCCCGCCCACCAGCAGCGACACCGCCAAGACGAACGCTCCATGCAAGTTGAAGATCCATTTCATCACATGCTCCTTCCGTAGCCCCGCTTAAGTAGTACACCAGTACATCCGCGGTGACGAGTGGTTGCCTGGCCGAGTGCGGCGACGGTAGGCTGTTGGCACCATGACTGACCATCTCATCGAAGCTCACCAGGACGGCATTACCACGCTCACGCTGAACCGGCCAGAGGCGAGAAACGCCATGTCACCCGAGATGATGACCGCACTCGCCGACGCGTTGCCGCGCCTGGCCGCCGACCGGTCGGTCCGGGCGGTCGTGCTGACGGGTGCCGGTGGCGCCTTCTGTGCCGGCGGCGATGTCAAACGGTTTGCGTCCGCCTCAAGCGGTAGCTTCAACGTCGAAGATCGGGTTCATCGCCTCCGGAGTGCGATGGAGATGAGCCGCTCCCTGCACGAGATGCCGAAGCCGACGCTGGCAGTCATCCCAGGACCGGCGGCCGGAGCCGGGCTGTCGCTGGCGCTGGCCTGCGACCTCCGCATCGCGGCGGACACCGCAAAGCTGACGACCGCATTCGCCCGCATCGGTCTGTCCGGTGACTATGGCGGCTCCTACTTCCTGTCGCATCTCGTGGGAGCCGCCAAGGCGCGCGAACTCTTCTTCACCGCAGAGGTGGTCTCCGGCCAGCAGGCGTTCGAACTCGGAATCGTCAACCGCGTCACAACGGCCGACGAACTAGACGCAGACGCGGCGGCGTTCGCCACCCAACTCGCGGGGCTCCCCACGGTCGCGGTCGGCTACATGAAGAAGAACCTCAACGCGGTCCATCATGGGTCATTGAGTGATGTCATGGATCTGGAGGCCCTGCACATGATCCGGACGTTCATGACTGACGACCACAAAGGCGCCGCGAAGGCGTTCGTCGAAAAGCGAGCGCCGGCCTTCACGGGGCGCTAGTCTGCATCCAGCTCGGCTCTGAGGATGGGCTGACGCAGCTTACTTTGTGTTGCTAAATCTGAGGCATGGTTAACCCAATCAGTCATTCCGGTCGCCTCCTGCGATTTCCCCCCGCCAATGGCGTCCGCGCTGTGTGTTGACCTGAGAATGGGCGTAAAACTCTGACCTGGCGTGAGATTCGTGATGCGGATCTCGTCCCTGCTCCCCGCTTGGGCCAGTACGACATCGTAGGCACGTGGCTGGCCCAGAACGACGAACAGAAGAGTAAGTGTGAACACCGCCATTTCTTGGCACATCGTGTCCCCCGCGTGCCGCCTGTTCGGAGCACCCTGTCGGTACCCAGACCGTGTCGAAATCCCGGTCCGACACGCACTAGTAACAGTCGGCAAGCCGCAACGAATCCCTCCCCTCGGCCGAGCAGGTCGCCTAGTTGCGGTCCGGTGGTCGCATGGATGGCATTGAATACGTTCGTCGACATCAATGTGGCGGCATTGGCCTCGTGCCGGGTGGATTCCTACTGGGGGTCTTGGTACCGCCTTACTCGTCCCAGCGCGTCGTCAATACTGCGCCGCTGTCGACTCCGGGAGCGATACCAAACGTGGACTGCCTCGACCAGGAAGACACCGCATCCGATACCAAGCCCGAAATTGGCCGTGGCGCTGAGAGACCCAGCGCCCAGAGGGTGTCCGTACACCAAGAACGTGCCAAGGCACCCAGCGGCCAGAACGAGTGGGGCTATTCCTGGCAGCATGCCGTCTCTTTCCTCCAGTAGTGCAGGCTCGTGAGTGCCCGCGCTGCCCGGGTCCCGGCGACCTGCCACTGGTCTCTGCCGCCGTCACCGATGAGTGCAATCATGCGGTACTGCCCGAGGCGGGTGGCGAGACTGGGAACCATAAACGGCCGGAATTCAGTCGATTATACCTATGGCGGTCCTGGGCCTACGTTCTGAGTCACGCGGTTGAGAACGGAAAGGCTGTGCGCGCAGTTCGCCAACGTGTCACCATGGTCGGCCGGCACGGGGTTAGAACTCCAGAGGAAAGCACTATGACTGAATTTTCGCGAAGGCAAGCCATGTTGGGACTTTCCTCGCTCACGCTGGCCTCACTTGGGTCAGCCTCGGTGGGTACTCGCAGTATTCATGCACAGCCGACGGGGCTGGGCAGTGAATTGGCTTCCTACCCTTCCGCCTGGCTCCCTAACGGCGTGCGCTCTCGATTCGTCAACGGTATCAACGGGCTGCGGGTCCATGTGCTCGAAGCAGGGCACGAGACACCCAACCGACCAGCCCTGCTGCTGCTGCACGGCTTTCCGGAGCTAGCCTATAGTTGGAGAAACGTGATGGTGCCGTTGGCAGAGGCCGGCTATCACGTCTTCGCCCCGGATGTGCGCGGCTACGGCCGGACCACCGGCTGGAGCTCCGACTACGACGCCGACCTCGCGCCATTTCGTCGGCTCAACAAGGTGCGAGACGCCCTGGGTCTGGTGCTGGCGTTCGGTCACCGGTCTGTCGCCGCGGTCATCGGCCATGACGCCGGGTCGCCCCTAGCCGGCTGGTGTGCCATCACCCGCCCGGATATATTCCCCGCGGTGGTGATGATGAGCGCGCCGTTCGGCGGCACCACAACTCTGCCCTTCGACACGGCAGACGCTCCGCCGCGAATCCCTACCCCCAACCGACAGAGCATCTACGACGATCTGGCCGCACTCCCGCGCCCCAGAAAGCACTACCAGCGGTATTACACCACTCGAGGCGCCAATGAAAATATGTGGCATGCCAGCCAGGGCATCCATGACTTCATCCGAGGCTACTACCACTTCAAGAGTGCGGACTGGGAGGGCAACACGCCCTACCGGCTGGCGGCTCGGACGGCGGAAGAATGGGCAAAGATGCCCAACTACTACATCATGCAGCTGAACCAAGGTATGGCAGAAACGGTGGCGGATGTCATGCCATCCGCCGCGCACATTGCGGCCAATAGCTGGCTACCCGACTCGGCATTGAGTGTCTACGCCGAAGAGTATGGACGCACCAGTTTTCAGGGTGGCCTAAACGGCTATCGAATGGGTGGCAGCCGCGTCGGCGCGGAAGAGGTGCAATTGTACGCAGGCCGGACCATCGACCAGCCGTCCATGTTCATTAGCGGAGCCAGCGACTGGGGCACCTATCAGAGCCCAGGGGCCTTCGAGCGTATGCAGGAGGTGGCCTGTACGGACATGCGTGCCGTGCACCTGGTGGACGGTGCGGGGCATTGGGTTCAGCAGGAACAATCGGAAATGACCAGTAAGCTACTACTCGAGTTTCTGGGTGGCCTCGCCTAGCAACCCGTGATGTAAACCGTGATCCGTAGCTCGCGGACCTTGTTTGCTCTCGGCGATTCACCAGGGCTCCCGTGCCCTCGGGGATGCCGAAGATCAATCCAGCTCGATCGGCACCGCAACGCGAACGCCCTCCAGCTCGACGACGAGCGTGTAGGTGCCATTCGCCCACGCGTCGGTCGGAGAAGCAAAGAACAGATCCCCAAGCGCCGTTCTGTCGCTGTCGACGACGAAATCATCCTGGATGGTCCCCGTTCCGGGGAGCCTGAAGAAATGGAATGCCTCCTGGCGCCAGGGCCTGAAGTACGAGCCAATACTGTGCCGGGTCGTCGAGGCGTTCTGGACAAGCAGCCGGACCCTCTCGACATCGCCACGGAACCGCGTGTGCGGCGCCAGCGGGATTTCGACGCCGTCGGGCGTGATCAAGCGGAACGCGTCGCGATGTACCGTGAACCGCTCCTCGGTCGACACTGCCGCTTCAATGAGCAACCAGCGCGAGTCGTGGTGTTCTTGCGAGTAGTAATAGGCGGCCACGAGTTGGATCGCGTCGTCCTTGAATTCGATCGCCGCCCGACCCCGCTCGGTCGTGAACGAGGACGAGTCGTCCTGCCCCCATGCGGGCGCAGCCTGGACGACGATTACAGTCAAGGCGACCATGGTGAAACGTCGAAACATGGTGAGACAATACGCTCCTCTTGCCGAACTCTCAACGCCGCGCACCCTGGATCACGTCGTGACCAGTGTGACGCACACATCCGCAACATCCCTACCCGAACGCATGACCTGTAGCGGCAGCCCCGAAACATCACACGAGGTCCCGATATCACCAGGGCTCGCGCCGACCGTCGATACGGCCTCATACTCGCGCGCGTTCATGGTGCATGGGGCCACCAGGCCACTGGGGGCCATCGCAAATCGCCTGTACCACCGCGGTTCATTGCGCCGGACGAACACCGTGAGCGTCCTGGATTCGTGCCATGACCTACTCGTCTAGTGTGATCATCGGAACGCTGAACGAGGGTCCGCTTCACCAGGCTCTGAAGGCGCAGTACGCCCGTCGATACGCGGCGTCCAGCCTTACCTCATCGGAGGTCCAGGTGGGCGACTACGTCGCCGACGTAATCGGCGATAATCAGGTACTCTACGAAATTCAAACCGGCGGGTTTGGCGCCATCCGACGTAAGCTCGAGCATCTGGTGACCGAGCACAAGGTGGTCCTCGTGCACCCGATCGCCGCCGTTCGCGTGATCGTCAAGGTGCTGGACCCGACCGACGCCCGCAGCACCCGCCGCCGTTCGCCTAAACGCGGCCATCCGGCGCACCTGCTGAACCAGCTGGTGTACATCCCGCGGTTGCTCGCCCATCCCAACTTCGAGCTCGAGGTCGTGATGGTCGAAGAGGACGAGCTGCGTGTCTTCGATCCCAAGCACGTGCGCCGCCGAGGTGGCTGGCGCGTGTTGCGCCGGCAGCTCGTTGCGGTCGGTGAGCGCCATCGCTTCCGGTGCTTGGATGACCTGTTCGACCTTCTCGAGGTGCCGCTGGCCGACCCCTTCACGACCCTCGATTTGGCCGCCGCACTTGGTCAGCCGCGCCGGCTCGCCCAGAAGATGGCGTACATCTTACGAAAAGGCGAGGTCACGCGAGTTTGTGGGAAGACCGGTAACGCGCTGGTCTATCGCCGGGCGGATTCAAGGAGTATACCCGAAGGGCGTAACGCGCCGCGTTCAGCCCGCACTATCGTGCGGTTACGAGGCGCTTGAGCTCCTCTCCCCAGTTCTCGACAAGAACGAGCTGTGGCTCGGTCATCGGCAACGACTCGCCGATGGGTGCCTCGACCCTTCTCATCAGAACCCGCTGGCCATCTGGGTGCAGATCGCAATCGCGCTCGGGGGTCAGCCGGTAGCCGGACGCCTCGATCAGCGTCCCAGGACTACCGTCCCTCAGCGTAACCTCGAGTTCCCGCCCCGGGACCCGCATGACCGCGCTGGACGCGCGCAAGAAGAACTCCCGCCCATCGGATGACCGCACCGGGTGCTGTCCAGCGTCGGTCGAGATGGACTACTTGCCGCCCAACCCATGCCCCTTCCTGGATCTTGGCAGTAACGGTGTACGGACCGATAGCGGTGCCAAGCTGCAGGGGTAACAATCGCCGCATATCACTTGATCATACAGTTCAGCGTTCGTCGAGGGTCACTGCGCGTCCCCGAGGCGTTCGAGTACCGCGATACCGCAGGCCAAACGAAGCGAGTCGTGGAGCACCCGGGCGGATCATTTGACCGGTCTCCGCGCTTCCAGTTCTTCGAACCAGTTGAGCACAGCGTAAACCTCGGCGCCGGCATCTTCCTCTTCCGACCCGTTCCTGGCGTCTTTGACCATCAGGAATCGCTGGCCATCCGAAGTCATAGCCCACCTGGCTGCTTCCTCCTCGCGCCCGGGCAGACGGACGCCTCGTCAGAAAACCCCCTCGGCCTTTTTCGGCGACCTGCTAAGAGTCTCGTGGGACTACCGAGCATCCGTGGCCCGGGCTTCGGCCTGCGCGCCGGCGAGAATGTTGAACAGCCCGTAGTTGCCTTCGTGGCACGCATACTCGTAGAGCGGGCCCGGCGTCTTGGTCATTGTCGTCTCGACGCTCCAGGACTGGGCAAACGCCGTCGGATCATCGACCGTGAACGCATACGACAGCGTGTCGCCATCGAGGCGCCTGAAGCGCTCCGTCAGGTGGAGTTGCGGCCCCAGGGCTTCAAGGAGTTCCATGTTGGGCGCCGGATGCGCGGTGCCGATGTCTCTGAAGTTGCTGGTTTCGACCACCAACGTCTCGCCTTCCCAGCGACCACGTGAATGGCCCTTCCACTGCCGTATGTGCGAAGGGAGCGCCGGACGCTGGTCGAGCGGGATGACGCGCACGTCATTCACCATCTCATTGAGAATCACGACGTATCCTGGCACCTGAAATAGCTGGACGAGGTTGTTGTACGCACCCGGCAACATCGGTGGTCCGGAGTTGAACCCAAGGATGCACCGTTCGTCGACGTCACGGTCCTCGGGACCGGCGTTCCGCCCTCGAGCGTCCGCGCGCGCGGTCATCCGCGCCTCTCCCTCTGCCGTGTACGCAGGCAAGTGCCCGTCCGGTGGATCGGAAATCAGCGACGTTCGCCTGGTCCCCGACACCGTTGTGCCTCCAGCGAACCAGAACTGATTGTAGCTTCCGGGATCACCGGCGCGAGGTGGGCGGTCGACTCGCCCGGCTGCCGCCTGGGTTTCCAGTGCAGACGCTTCCTCCTCAGTCAGAAATGCTTTGTCGGCCAGCGCGGCTGGTCGTTGCAGCGGGGTCACGGAACCGAAGTCCCAGACGCCCTGTAGATCCGGTTGCCCGTCCGCCGTGCGCGGCGCAGGTGTCCCGTCAGACGATGACGACTGCGCCACGGCAGGTACCGGGACCAGGGACGCCGCCATAGTCAGGACGCCGAGAACTCGACCGCAACTGATCGCTTGAAAATGCATCTCGCCTCCTCCTTGAACCAACTTGAACCAGGCCGCATGGTGCGACCATGGCTCGTCAATACTCTATTCAGCTAGCCGTCGCGCAAGCTCGGCCCGGGCGCATTCCTCGGCCACCTTCACGTAGCGCCCCACCGCGGCGGTCCCAATGACGTACGGATGCGGGTCGCTGGGCTGGCGGTCCGTGAGCGCCGCAAGCTTCTCAGGTGTGCGGTCGAAGCTAGTGTGATTGGCAAGCAGCACATCGGCGCCACGCGTCTCGATGAGTTGCTGATACCGCACCGCAGAGTCGATATAGGACTGAATCGACTCCACGGAGGTGGTGGCAAATAACGACGTGCCGCCCCAGGATGCGGTCAGGTGTGAGCGGCCTCGGTCACGAACTTCGATCATCGTCGACACCGTGCCCGCCGTGTGACCAGGCGTCAGGTAGAGCGTGACGGTCGTTTCACCCAGCCGAATCTCCATCTCGTCGGTCGCGACCATATCGCGGCTCGGAATCGGATCACGCATGCTGCGCTCGACGAGGTCCCAGTCTGGCGCCCCCATCACAATCTCAGCACCGAACTGGTCCTGCAGATACTTGGCTCCTCCGTGATGGTCACCGTGCCCGTGGCTGATGACCACCTGCCTTATGTCCTCGGGGTCGAGTCCCAGTTTTCTCAGGCCGTCCACAACGGCGGCCTCAACGGCGTAGTCGTAGAGCGCATCGATAATGATGATCCCCTGCGACGTCGTCACAGCCCAGGCGCCATGGTCCTGAGTGCCAACGAAGTACAGGTTGTCGAATACCTGTGCTGGTTCAGCGTACCAGTCCTCACGCTCTGGTAGTGTTCGAGCCGGACGCGGGGTATTGGCGGCACGAGTCTGAGCGGGCCGTGGCACGCGGCATACCGTCTCAAGAAGCGCCAGGTGCTCGTCGCCCGCCGCCGCCCGAGCTAAGGTTCTGTGTGCCTCCACGGGATCCCTCTGTTGTGCGGCCTCGGTCGCCACTCCCAGTAGCCCGGCGAGTATCGTTCCGAACAAGAACCGCGGCATCCAGTCGCTCATAGTGGTCCCCCGTCACGATAATCCTCGCACAGGCCTGCTCGTTCCGGAGCAACGGCTTCCTCATGCCCAAGCTGGCGAAGGGTCACATCGTCTGATTCCGAGTAATGTCTCGTGCGCCTGCACCACGCTGGGTTCATACTTCGTCACCCCCAGGATCGACAAAGGCGGGATGGGCAACAGGTCGAGCGAGCGGCAGGCAGAGTCGACCTTGATCCCGCCCGGCGACACGGTCCCTAATGTTGTGTGAGGCCAGCTCTGACGCCATGCTCTCGCTCCATCCCTCGAGCGCCCACTTGGTAGCATGCTAGACAAAGTCGAATGGAAATATCATGAGACCGCCGATCGAGGTCGTCGTGATGAGCAGGCCGGACTATCGTTCGCGGAAATGTGGGAGAAACGCCTGCGTCGTAAGGATGACGCCCAGCACATCCGTGTCCATTTGGCGTGTGAGATTTTCGTCGTTCACGCCCTCGAGCAGACCAGCGAGCCCATAGGCCGCATTGTTGAACAGCACGTCCACGCCTCCGAGCTCGGCCGCCTAACGCGCAGCAGTTTCGATCTGGCACGGTCGGTCACGTCGAGCGGAATGACAGTGGCCCCGGAGACGCTCGCGAGTTCGGTGGCTTTCCCCGGATGTCGCATCGTCGCGACGACCTTCCAGTCCCGCTGCGCAAACAGCATGCCGGCCGCGCGCCCAAGTCCGGTTCCGCTTCCGGCGACTAAGAGGGTCTGTGACATCGAATTCCTTTCACTCTCGGGTGGTGTCTAAGTCCGAGATGAGCGAGTCGCCGCGGGGACGAGGCCTTCGCGGTACGATGGGTACGTCAGCCTGAGACCCAGTTCATGGACGACGCGGTCATTTCGCACGCGTTTTCCCCGACCAGGCCCACCCTCGAATCGTGGCCGGGTCAGCCCCAAATGGCCGGCGACCAGCGCCATGTAGTCCCCGCGCGTCGGGGGATGACCGTCAGAGACGTTGTATGTGCGACGTGTAACCGTCCCCAGCGCGGCCGCCGTCACCACGGCGCGCGCGGCGTCCTCAACATGGATCAGATTCAGATACGCGTCAGAGGACCCAGCAATCGACCGGCCCGCGGCAACCTCGCTCTCACGCGGCACTCGCCCGGCCCCGTAGAGACCGGCGAGGCGGAGCACCATTGCGTCACGTCCACGCCCATGCGCGAACAGCAGCCGCTCCCCTGCCAGGCATGCGCGTCCCCCCTCCCGCGCAGGGTCGCATACCGACTCCTCATCCACCCACTCACCGGAGTCCTGCGCGTAAACACCCGTCGAGCTCACGTAGATCACTCGGACCATTGACCCGGGCAGCGCGTCCAGCACCTGACGCAACCCCTTAACGTGCACGTCAGACACCGTTTCACCGGACCGCCCCACCGCGAACACGATTGTGTCTACCATAGGCAAGGCGCCGGCGGCGACGCCCTGAGTCACATCTACCGTTAGCGGACGCAATCCGGCGCGAGACAACGCCGCGACGCGCGCGCCCCGCGTGGTCGCATACACCTCGTCCCCCGCAGCACGCCAGACACGCGCGACCCGCTCGCCCAGATACCCACACCCAACCACGAGCCTGCGCACGTTACCGGTTACCTCCTACTTGCAAGCGAGGGTTCGCGTCGCCCAGCGTCGACACCGGTCTGAAGGCACACCTGGGGGGCGACCGACATGACCAGATATTGAATCCGAGGCTCGCCGCCACGTCCCGTTGCCGTTTGTCCAGCCTCAAGAATGTCAGCGGGGAACCAGCCGGGCAGTCCAGCAGGGTACAGGCAAGATGTCTCACCTGGAAGGCGCGTCACATCTGTTTGGTACGGTTCACTAGTGTGCTAGTGGGTCCGGCCGCACCTGGAATTTGAAGACCGGGGCCACGCGTTCTGTGCCGCCCTCCGCATGGAAAGGGGCTCGGCTGCCAGAAGTCGTCCAGATCGCTCGGCCTTTCCAGCCGGCGTCGGGATCATCGATGCGCCCGTCCAAACCCTTGCCGAAGAAACTTCCCAGCGGGTACGGCACCCGGAAGTTATAGAACTCGCCGTCCACCAGGGCAAGCACGCCCTCCGAGAGGTTGCCAGTGGCCAACGGAATGTTTTCGCCGACACCCAGCAGATTGAACCGATCGGTGAAATTGTAATACGCCGAGTCGGCGCTGGCGGAATCAACCGCGCCCTTGTAGTTCGGCCCCGGAAACGGATACAGCGTCCAGCCTTCACCGCAATGGGTGCCGGTCGCGCTCGGCCCGTTCAGCGGACCGTCGCACCTACTGCGATCGAAGCTCGCGAAGTGGCCGCTCGACAGCACGGTCCAGACAATGCCGTTGCTGTCGACGTCCATGCCGCGTGGCGAGTATCCCTGAATTGGAACGTCGGGGGTGTTCCACGGGACCTCGTAGTATTCCACCAACCCCGTGTTCACCGGATCGTCACCGGGCACGAACCTGACGAGTCCGCCGGGCATACCCAGCGTCGACCCCCAGATCGATCCGTCGAGCGGACTCGGCGCGACTCCGTAGTAGCCACGCGCGATTCGGGTGTCCTTGGCGGGATCCATCGGCTCGCCGGGCTCGACATATGCGTCTCGCCGGCCGTTGCCATTACTGTCGAGGACCTGTGCCGACCAACCCTGTGCCGCCGCTTCGTCTCCGGTCTCGTCGAACACCTTGGTGTCAAACCACGCGACCACGGGACCGCTCCCGGTAAACCACATCACGTCCTCGTCGTCGAGATTCAAATGGTGCGTCCCGAAGCAGGTGTCCACGGTGGTGATTTCACGGGTTGCGGGGTCCCACACCTGCATGTGCCGGTTGCTCCGCTCGAGCGGGAACGCCTGGGCCGACGGATGGCTCGACCCGCCGCGACAGAAGGCAGGCGTATCAGCCGGACGTACCCTCGCCGCGATCCAGACCCGCGCGTCGCGGTCCATCGCGAAACTGTGCGCCACGCTTTGGCTATCCCAGATAACCTCGTCCTGCCAGTACGGCGACGGCGCCAGCGGCGGGGTGGATGCCGTGGTGGGCGTGAGCGGGTCGCGCACCTGCAACGGCACCCGACTCGCCTCATGCGTGGTCGGATCCACGACCGGAACGTAATCCACGCTGTTCTCCGCCGCGCCATACACCGGACCGTTCGCGTTAACACTGGGATCACGCTTATCTGCCGAGATCAGGTCGTGCATGTACGCGCGGGGATCGGCCCAGTCCCACAGGCTGACGACCGCGTTGCGCTCGATGCCTTGCGGCCGTGGCGGTGCCGCCATCGGATACTCGCCGGCTTGAATACGGTCGGTCCAATCGGCATACATCGCCAGAGCGGGTTCCCGCCCCACCTGCGCCAACCGAGATTCCATATTTCCGCCCGCCTGCCCGGACCGTACGCGGCGGTCCCAGGCGTCGACGTGCGAATCGAAATCGCCAAGCTCGGACGGGATCTCCCGCGTGGCCTTGTTGCCCAGCGCGTGGCAGCCGGTGCAGCCATCCGTGTTGACGACCGAGCGAATCCACTCGCCCTGGCTCTCGATGTTCGGCGAGATCCCGTTCCCCTGCGGTCCCGTACCCGGGAACTCGCTTGGCGCCGGGAGTTGAAGCAGAGCCAACCAGTACTGGGCCGGGTAGTAGTCGGCGGCGACCTTGGCGTCAGGCGCGAGGGTGGCCGTCAGGTTCACCGCGTCGCCAGGTTGGGTCCGGACCTTCTCGGAGTCGACCAGGCCGTAGCCTCGCACCCACACGTCGTAGTTGGCGTCGGGCAGATCAGGGACCATGTAGCGACCCTGATCATCGGTCACCACGATCTTGATGTGCCGGGTCGGGAGATCCCGTGTTTCGGCGATCACCCAGACGCCAGCTTCCGGACCGTTTGGGCCAGTGACCACCCCGGCGATGTCATCGGCATCCATCGGAATCGCCGCACCCGCCGGCTGGCCCGCTTGTAGTGCGACAAGCGAAAGCATGACCACCATGACCGTCACGACCCCAAACCTTCTCAGAGAGAACGTGTTTCGTGCCATTGTCTGTCTCCTTGTCCGTAACTCGGTTCAGCGCTCAACGCTTCCGGCCGTATGCCACGGGAGAAGGGTATCTGTAGGTTGCGTGTCGTCGAATTATATCGGCAGGCAGTTGTCGAGGCCCGAGTGGAGGGCAGCACTCGGGTAAGACGCCATCATCAGCGTCCCACTCCGCTTCGCTCGTGATGACGGCAATAGCTTTAGCGGCGCCGTCTCGGTGCAGGCACTCTCGCTAGGTTTCCGAGCGGCACGTCCGCCTGGCGGCGTTGCTGCGCCGGTCACAGCACCTGGCTACTCCCTCTTTGCACCTGGCCAGACAGACGCCTCGTCAGCCCCGCCCCGGAAATTTGGGCCGCGGTTCTCGCGCTATCGTGGCGCCCGAGGTGGCAGCGTGCCACCCTCGGCCAGCGTCTTCATGTTCTCGAGCGCCCTCGTGAACGCACCCAGTCTTCGAGCGCGATCCGCGTCCCGCGCCGCGTCGTCGGTCAGCATCGAATTGTCGAACACCAAGGTATAGACCAGTTTCGACGTGGTTTCGGTGACCGGCCGCGCCTCTAGAGTGCCGTGGTAGAGGTTGTACGGTCGCCCTTCTCTGGGAGCCTGCGTGTACGTATAGGACAGCTCGGTCTTGCCGACGAGAATCTCGTTGCCGACGCTACGCACCGACCCGAATTCGTCTCCCGCGCCAGACGTGATCTCGCATTCAAGCCCGAACCACTCTCCGATGTCGCAATACCCGCCAACACGCGCCCATACTTCAACCGCGGGGCGGTCGACGTCGATCTCCATCGGCAGGAAGGTGTAGGTCGGGGAGGCAACCACAACACTGCTCGACGCCGGTGTCTGGGCGGCGACGGTGACCGCGCATCCCAGCGCGACCGCGCAGCCCGCACCGATTCGAATGACCTGGTTCCGCATGAATTCCTCGGGTTCGTGTGCTCTTCTGGCCCGTGCCTGCCCACATTCTGTCACACGTGGCCAAGCTGGGCGCAGCACGTCAAAGACGGCGCCCGGGGAACCGGCTCTGCCGATCTGAGTCGCGAACGACCAGCATTTCGCGAGCACGATGTCGAGGGCGATTCGGTCGGGAGCATCTGCAACAAGCGCAATTTTCACGGGGACGTCGGGGACTCCGCGCTCTTCGAGAGCAACCGACGGCGTGACGCGGTGGCGGACGCCATTCGTGAACGATTCAGCTCCGACGCCGTGCGGCTCGCCGGGTCGGACGCGCAAGCGTGCGACGCGACCAACCGAACTCGGGGAGACGCACTTCTTGCTGTTGTCTCAGCTCGAGAACCGTGAGCCTCGCGCCATCCCACCAGCAGCCCGCCTTAGGCCGTGCGACGCACAAGCGCCGAGGTCTGCGTGCGCGTCATCACCGCCCACCGCCGACGAACTCGACGAAATCTGACAATGACACGGGACTCCCGTGGATTCCCACGATCGTCTCCACGTCAAGTTCGAGTCGCTGCAGGGCGCGCAGCAATGTGCGGGAGCTGGCGTTGGGAGCCTGCTGCTGGGAACTGTGGAGATCGGCCTGTATGAGGATCTTCTCACTCGGGAGATATGCGATCAGCATGCCGGCGGCATGGGCGAGCCCCGGAAGGTTATGGACTTCCACCATTCTCGTCTGATCGGCGAGAACGGACTTCTCGATCAGGGTCTCGAAGATGTAGCCCTCTGACCACTCCTCCGGTGGATAAAGCGACAATCGGTCGGGTTCTAAGAGCCAGGGGCCAGCCCGGAGGACTTCCTGATAGTAGGGTTTGTTGCTCTCATGGGTAACCACGGTCGCGCCTTCGTGGACGTACGCACGTAGCCCTCCCAGATGGTCCCAATGATGATGGGTCGTCACGATGAACCGAATCGGTTTGTCCGGTATCACTCTGTATACCTCACCGATGACCGCCAGCGACCGTGCTTCGTTCAACGGTGCTTCGATGACCACCACATGGTCACTGAATTCAACCACCACGCTGTGGTGAGACCCTCCCCCGATCAACCACACGCCGTCGGCCAACCGCTGTGAGTCCACACGGACCGGCGGTACGCTCGCTCGCTGTACATCGGCCGGCGCCGTCAAGGCGGCGTTGGCCACATTCGCCTCAAGCTCCGAGAAAGTTTCCAGCCCAAACGCATGGTCGCCACCGCTGACGTTGGGCGTGTTCGCGCCATCGTCATAGTCCTGATGTTGATGAAACCGAGGGATCTGCACCCCGCCGACCTCCCGGTACTGCGTGTAGACATTTTCGTAGTACATGTCGCCGACGACCGGATTGGGAACCCACGTCTGCACGCGTTCGAGCATGCCGTCGGGGTTGATCGTACCGTTGACCCGATACTTGCCGAACGCGACGAACGAGATCACGGTTGACCGCCCACCGTACTCCTGCCGCGTGACCATGGTGGGGTTAGCCCCTGGCGCCATCGCGCCCTTGATGAACCCCCAGGGCGTCAGAAGAATCTCGAGCCGCCGCACCTCGGCCAGAGCGGGTTGCGGACGCGACTGTCCCTGCGCGTCCAGGGCCCAGGCATGGTCGCCAGCCACGAGATTGGTGGCCCGACCGCCCTGCTCCAGGACATACTCCTCTTTCGAGGACATCGTCTCGAAATCGATCGTTCTCGTGTAACTCGTTAATTCCACCCGCGGCCAATCTCGATCGGGCGAGACGTTCTGGCCGACCCGTCCGCGCCAGCCCGTGCCTGAGTACCGGATCGACGTCAGGCTCTCCATGCCCATCGCAATCGCCGTGGTCTGTAGGACGCTTTGGACGTTCTGCGCCGTCGCCGAGCCAGCTACCAGCACCAAGACGGTGAATAAAAGCCAAGGTGGTCTAGGCATAAGTGCCCTCCCAATCAACGTGGATTTCAACGTATACCGCCGTTGACAGCCGCTAGGCGCGCTACCACCTGTTGGTATCCCCTGCGGTTTCGGGTCGAATCGGAGTCACCTGTACCAATACGATACACCTTGCTAGATAGGATCACCCGATGACGCGACGCACCTTGGGAAGCAGTAACATCGAAGTCTCCGCGATCGGCCTTGGCTGCATGGGCATGTCCCAGAGCTACGGTCCGGGCGACGACCAGGAATCGATCAAGACCCTGCACCGGGCCCTGGACCTCGGAGTCAACTTCCTCGATACCGCTGCCATCTACGGCAACGGCGCCAACGAGCGATTGCTTGGCCGCGTCATCCCGAACCGGCGGAGTGACCTGGTGCTGGCCACCAAGTGCGGCATTCGAGCGGGGGCCGTGGGCCGGCCCGGTGGTCTCGACGGGTCGCCGGAAGAGATCCGTCGTTCGTGCGAGGAGAGTTTGCAACGCCTCAACATCGAGGTCATTGATCTCTTCTATCTCCACCGCATTGACCCCAAGACCCCGATCGAAGACTCGGTTGGCACTATGGCCGAACTGGTCCGGGCCGGCAAGGTCCGGCACATCGGACTGTCGGAGGCGGCGCCGGCGACCATTCGTCGCGCCCACGATGTCCACCCGATCACGGCCGTGCAGAGCGAATACTCCCTGTGGTGGCGTGACCCGGAAACACAGGTCCTGCCGGTCTGCCTGGAGCTTGGCATCACCTTCGTGCCGTTCTGTCCGCTCGGTCGTGGCTTCCTCTCCGGACGTGTCTCCAGCCTCGACCCCCTTGACGATGAAGACCTGCGGAGACGGTTACCACGCTTCCAGGGCGACAATCTGGCCACGAACCGCACGCTGGTGGCACGTCTCGAGGCGTTCGCGGTGGAACGCGGGGTGCTTCCCTCGCAGATTGCCCTCGCCTGGATCCTCGCCAAGGGCGACCACATCGTCCCCATTCCAGGGACGAAACGGCGCGCCTATCTCGAAAGCAATGCGGCCGCGATGGAGATCTCGCTCTCGCCGACCGAGATGACCCAGCTCGAGACGCTGTTTCCTCCCGACGCGGCGGTCGGAGAGCGGTACAACACACAGATGGCGCAGTGGGTGGACCGCACAACGGTCTGAGCCCGCGCGGTTCCGCTCCCGAGCGTGACCGCACGGTCGCATATGTCCGTGCCGGCTGCTACCATGGCTGCGCGGTGACCGCGCTCGGGTGCTCGGATGCGTGGACCAGACTACAGGAGTTATTGCTATGAAAGCCGAAGCACGGCGTAGGACTCGTGCCACTTTGTCACTCGCCTTGGGGCTCGCAGCGGCCCTGACCTCCGGTCTGTTCGCGCCCGCGCGAGCGCTGGCCCAGGGGCCCGGGACCGAGGATGGCGCCTGGACCTACCTAGGCGGCGACGCCTGGCACACTCGCTACACTCCCGCTGACGAGATCACCCCGGAGAACTTTAGCGATCTCGAGGTCGTATGGGAGTGGAGTGCGACCAGCTTCGGGCCCAGCACGGCGCGGGCCACGCCCACGTATGTGGACGGCAAGATGATCACCGTGGCCGGCGACCGGCGTCACGTGGTGGCGCTCGACCCGTCGAACGGCGATCTGATCTGGAGCTTCCGCGAACCGAGCACCTTCCGCCACGACTACTCGATGCGGAAGGGGTACGGTAAGGGCATCGCCTATACCGAGATCGACGGACGGGGCGTCATCTTCATCACCTCGCCGGCCTTCTTCCTCCACGCGCTGGACGCCGACACCGGCGAGCCCATCGAGAACTGGGGCCGCCGGGTTCCGATCGACGGCTTCGAGCCGAGTGGCACGGTCGACCTGGTCGAGGACCTGATCTCCGACTGGGGTCCGTGGATCAGCATGGACCGGCCGTATGACGCCGGTCAGGGTATCCCGATCGAGATTGGCTATGTCACCGCGTCGTCTCCGCCCATCGTGGTCAACGACACCGTGGTCGTCGGCAACTCCGCCGAGCAGGGGTATCTGCAGACCCGCGTCGAGAACGTCCCGGGCGACATCCTCGCTTACGACACACGCACCGGCGACTTCAAGTGGAAGTTCCACGTCGTGCCACGGCCGGGGGAAGTGGGACACGACACCTGGGAGAACGACGCCTGGCAAACCATCGGCGATGTGTCCTCCTGGGCTCCGATGTCGGCCGACCCCGAGCTCGGGCTGGTTTACATCGTGACCAACGGAGCGACCATCGACTACTACGGCGGTCATCATCCCGGCGATAACCTATTCAGCACGAGCATCATCGCGCTCAACGCCGACACCGGCGAGCGGGCATGGCATTACCAGATGGTGCACCACGACATCTGGAACTACGACACGCCGACGGCGCCCGTCTTGATGGACGTGACGGTCGACGGGCGCGTGGTGAAGGGTCTGTTCCAAGCTACCAAACAGTCGTTCCTCTACGCCGTCAACCGGGAGACCGGCGAGCCTATCTGGCCAATCGAAGAGCGCCCTGTGCCGGCATCGAACGTGCCCGGCGAGAAGCTGGCGCTGACCCAGCCGTTCCCCACCCGACCGGCAGCCTACGACCTACAGGGACGCACCGAGGACCACCTGATCGACTACACGCCGGAGATCAAGGAGATGGCGCGGCAGGTGGCACTGGAGAACAATCTGTTCAACGGGCTGTTCGATCCACCCACGACTATCGACGACCCGGCCGGCCCGGCCTGGAACTGCCCGGGCGGAGGAGGCGGCACCAACATTACCGGACCGGCGGTGGGTGACCCGGTCAACGGGATTGTCTTCACCAGCTCGCAGAGCAACTGTTTCCGGTTGCAGATCATGCCGGCGCTCGACTCACCGCTCGACGAGCTGGAACAGTCGGGCACAACCCACAGCGACTACGCGGCCGTGTCGACCACGGTACGCGGGAGCATCGAGCAGTTCACCATCGACGGGCTGCCGATCTGGAAGGGGCCGGTCGGCCGCATCACGGCGATTGACGTCAACACCGGAGAGCACCTCTGGGCCGCTCCCTACTCGGACGCCTCCGAAGCGCAGCAGGACCGCATCAGGAATCACCCGCTGGTACAGGGGCTAGATGGGATCGAGATCAACCGAGGCCGTGGCGGCAACACGGCCATGGTCGTAACCCCGACGATGCTGGTCGCCGGCGGACTCAGCGCCGATAACACCCCGATGCTCTACGCCTATGACAAGCAGACCGGCGAGCGGGTCGGCGGCATCGAAATCCCGGGCGTCACCCGGTATGGCATGTCGAGCTGGGTGCACGACGGGCACCAGTACATCATCGTGCAACTCGCCAACGGCATCGCCGCGGTGGCGATGCCGAGTGCCGCCCCCGGCGGCGACGGCCACTAGGAAAAACGTAGACGGAGGAAACCGTCGTAGCAAGCCCCTTCGAGGCGCTGGTCGATCAACGGACCTGAAGACCCTTGCTACAACGGCGCGTCGCCTGGCATGGCTTCCAGGATCCAGAGCGACGGCGCGCCCCATGCGAGCAGCATGGCGGTGGCAGCGGCACGCGAACTGCTACGCTCCACGCCTAGTTGTCCCGACTACTACTAGCGGGCGGGAGTCCCTCAACCTCGGGCGGAAGCTGCACGCCGAGCGTATTCTGAAACATCGTGAGCTGGGTGTAGTTCCCAATGATCAACACAACCTCGATGAGCTGGTCCTGCGTGTACCGCTCGCCAAGCGCCTGCCACGTCGCCTCCGAGATAAACCGGCTCGTGTGCAGCTCATCAGCCGCCCTGAGCAGTACCGCGTCGAAGTCGCTCCAGCCCGCCGCGTCGGGCCCGTCGGTAATACGCGCGACCTCCGTTTCGGTCAGCCCGGCGTCCTGGCCCATGAGGTTGTGTCGCCCCCACACATAGTCACCACGAGAGAGCCACGCGGTCCGTAGAATAAGCAGCTCTTTGTCGCGGAGCGGAATCGTATAGTTCCGCACGAAGTGGATGGTGTAAGCCCAATAATTCCGGCAGGTGTCGCTGCTCTCAGGGCAGAACTCCCTGAGCGGGGCTATTCCGTCAGGACCTGCGGGCACGTCAATTCTCGGACCAGCCAGTTGGTCGAATGATTGCACGCGATCGGCCGGACCGGCACTGGCTGAGCGGGTCTGTGCCGTGCCGGCGAGCGAGAACACGCTGCACGCGAGCGTCACACCGATGACCATGGCGAGCCACTTCATAGACACCTCCTAGCGGACTGCGACCCTTTTCCGTGAGGGGCCCAGTGTATCCTCTGGCGGATCGGCAAGCTCGCGGTCGGAGCCGTAGAGATTCCGAGACTCACACCGTTCCCTCACCACTCTAGTCACAAACCCAGGAACCTGCTGAGCAGCGCGCGGGCGCCCTCGGGGTAAGTCTCGACCAGGTCGTGTTGGGTTCGAGGAGCACTTTATTGAATTCCGACGGCCCGCAACGCCGCCGTCACCGCGTCCTCGTCGTCCTGCGCCGACGCACCACTGGCCCCGATGGCCCCCACCGTGTAGCCGTCTCGCAGAATCGGCACCGCGCCCTGGAAGAACCGGAGTCGTCCGCCAGTGCTGTCATTCAGGTTCGAGTACAGCGCGTTCTGCCCTTGTCCGGTCGTGGCGGCGCTCGGGCGGCCGGTCATGGCCGAGACCATGGCCTTCCCGATGGCGGTATCGGTAGTCGTGGGTCGCGCTCCCGGCAGTCGCGTCACGACGATGAGGTCGCCGCGGCCATCGACCACCGCGACACTGAGTTGCAGGTCCTTCGCGGCTGCCGCCGTCTCGGTGGCTTCGATCAGGGCCAGCGCTTCGGCCAGCGTCAGTGCCTCTACCGGTGTCTGGGCGATGCCAACCGTGCCGGTGAGCACACCAAGGAGGAACGGGGCGGTCAAGTATCGGAGGCTCTTCATTGCGTTATCTCTTCAAACCAGTCTTCAAAACCGATCCAGCGCCGCGCTCACCGCATCTTCGTCCTGCTGCGACGCCGCTCCGCTACAGCCCATGGCGCCGATCGTCTCACCGTTTCGGGTAATCGGCAGCGCACCCTGAAACGGATAGAGCGGCGTCTGAGCCGCCTCGTTAAAGTTCTCGAACGCCGGGCTCGAGGCGAACGGTCCCAGGTTGCCACTCGGCTGTCCGAACATCGCCGAGAGCGCGGCTTTCCCACGGGCGACATCGGTGGTGTAGAACCGCGCGCCGTCCATCCTGGCCAGAGCGATGAGGTCGCCACGTGAATCGACGACGGCGCAACTCAGCTTGACGCCGGCCGTATCGGCGGCACGCCGCGCGGCGTCGAGGGCCGACAACGCCTGCTCCATGGTGGGGCCGGGTGGCGGCGTTGGTATTCCGCGTGGTTGAGCCAGAAGGGGTCCGGCCGTAAGCGTCGCCAGCACGAAACTGGCCAGGGCGCTGAACGCCCATCGACTGTCGAACATAAAAGGTCTCCTTATTACCGGAATAGAGCGTCAGCGTACGAAGTGGCGTCGAGTGTGTCAACGCGATGACCCCGGACCGACTGGTGCATTCGACCGCGGTTCGTTTACACTTTCCGAACTGAGCCGCCACTCGGCACCGCTCGGTTGCGACCTGCGTGGTCGCGTGCCACCGGCGTGATGGACATGATGGCTGCCCCCACCGCGGTCATCGAGGAGAGTCAAACATGAGTGAACGAGCATCACAGACAGGTCTCCCGAATCACGCGGCGAGTCGGCGGAAACTCGTCAAACTGTTGGCGGCGAGCCCCTTGCTGGCGTTGGCGTATCAGGGCCTGCCGGCCGCCTGGCAGGAGGCGCTGGCCCACGAGTCGCGGCGAGGCGCAGGGCCCGGCGGGATCCGCTGCCCAGGGTGTGGCGCCGAGATGCCGTTCCGGTCTTCGGCTCAAAATCGTCCCCAGGCCGTGCAAGACCCCGTGATGCCGCCGCAGAATGCGCTAGAAGACCAACTAACCGGACAGCTCATCGAAACGGTCGACGACGCGGTCAATATCTGGGATTTCGAGCGCGTGGCCCATGCCAATAATCTGCCCCAGCATTGGGACTATCTGCACATGGGCGTGGAGGACTACGAGACGCGCAAGGCGAACCGAGAGGGGTTCCAACGTCTGATGCTGCGCCCGCGCCGCCTCGGGGCCGAACCGGCGAGCCGCCTCGATACGTCGGTGGAGCTCTTTGGGCGCCGATGGGATTCACCGCTGTTCCTCTGCCCCGTCGCGAGCCTCGAGGCATATCACACGCAAGGCGAGGCCGGCGCGGCCCGGGCCGCTCGCGCGCGAGGCGTGCTGCAGATCCAATCGCACCAGAGCTCGCAGTCATACGACGAGATTGCCGAGGCGCGTGGTGAGCCGCACTGGTTTCAGATTTACACAACGCCCGACTGGAACGTTAACAAGCGGGTAATCGACCGCGTGGCCGGCGCGGGGTGCCCTGCCCTGGTGTGGACCATCGACCTGCTGGGCGGGAGCAACCGGGAACTACAGCGACGCACGTTGGCCGGCGAGGGTACTGACTCGGAGCTCTGCCAGCAATGCCACAACCACCTGCCTGACTATCAGCGGCCGATGCGCGCCGGACTGGAGGGGCCCGCCGGTGAGCGCCCCCCCTATACCTGGGATTATGTGAAGCGGCTCAAAGACGCCAGCGACATGAAGGTCATCCTGAAAGGCATCGTCACGGCCGAGGATGCCGAGATGGCCATCGAGCACGGCGCCGACGGCATCTTCGTGTCGAACCATGGTGGTCGCGCGGTAAACAGTCTGTGGTCGTCGATCGACGCCTTGCCGGAAGTCGTAGGCGCGGTGCGCGGTCGCGTACCCGTCATGATCGACAGCGGCGTGCGCCGCGGCAACGACATCTTCAAGGCGCTGGCCCTGGGCGCCGACGCGGTGGGTATCGGGCGCCCCTACGTCTGGGGACTCGGCGGCTTCGGAGAGGACGGCGTGGACAGAGTCATCCAACTGATTCTCGGCGAGTTCCAGATGGCGATGCGGCAGACCCGCACGACGAGCACCGATCAGATCACCTCCCGCTTTGTGATGGAGGGCAAGAATCCGATCATGATGCGTCACAACGAGTTTGGCTTCGGGCTGTAAATTGGTGCAGTCAGGGCGCTCGACTCTCGGAGGAGCATTTCCTATGTCGGTAGTGAGGATGTCGCCTCGGATGGGCATCGGACGGTTCGCCATCCTGCTGTTGGTCAGCATAGCGCTGCTATACAGCACCCCAGCGACCGCACAGTCCGACATCGATTTCACGGTGTCGGGGACCTCGACCATACGGGGATGGACCTGTACGGTGACGGGAACGGCTCAAGTGACACCGGGCTCCGGTACGGTGGCGCCCGGATTCGCGAATGGGGTGCAGGCAGCCACGCTCACGGTGCCGGTGGGCACCTTCGCCTGCCCGAACGAGGAGATGACCGAGCATCTCCTGGCGGCGCTGCAACCGGACGAGTTCGACGAGATCAGATTCCAACTCGAGAGCTACGAGCCGTCCAGGCAAGGGGCCGAGGCGACGGGTTCGCTCACGATCCACGGCACCAGCCATCCCGTGACGTTCCCGCTTTCGCTGACACCGTCCGGTCAAGGTGTCGAGATCAAGGGTGACGTGCGCCTTGACATGACGACCTACGGGGTCGAGCCCCCCGTGGTCATGCTGGGCCTCATGAACGTGCGCCCCCAGATACGGATCCAGTTCCAGGGACTCATCGCGCCGTAGGTTTTCCGACGAGGCCCCTGTCTGGCGGGGTTGCTGTGTCGGTCACAGCCCGCTTAGCCGCTCCCTCCTGGCGCCCGGCCAGACAGACGCCTCGTCGCAAAACCCCCTCGGGCTTTTTCAGCAGCCTTCTGGTTTCGGTCCCGCGAGCCGCGCGATCACTCGATGCGGGTCCACTCTACGGTGCGGCCCAGCAGGCGCACGCCGAGCCATCCCCGCACCTTCAGGATGCCGTCCTTTAATTCGAGGTCAGCCTTGTATTGCTTGCCGTTCTCCGGGTTGTAAATGCGACCGTCCTTCCATTTTTTGCCGTCGAACGCGAAGTTCAAGATGAAGTCGGCGCCGACGAGCGAGCGGCCTTGCAGGGCGGGATCGGGATTCTCCGCGTCGACGCCGCCGGCGGGCGGCTCCTCGTAGAAGTGCATGAATTTGCCGTGATACAGGCTGTCGCGTTGATACATCTCCACGTGCGCGCCATCGCCGGTGTCCCAGAAACCGATGATGTCGCCGGGCAGTTCCTCGGCCATCGTCAACTGGACGAGGCCCAGCCCAATAGCCAGCACGGCGAGCGGATTTCGCAGGAGACGGGTACTGGGCATCATCCGCATCTCCTACCTCGCCGCGCCCGCTTCGGCCGCCGCTTCCTGCTCGCGAGCCCCGGCGAGGATGTTATAGAGGCCGTAGTTTCCTTCGTGACAGGCATACTCGAACAGCGGGAATTCGCTCTGCACCATCGGAATGCGATAGGTCCAGGGCTGTGCCCACGTGTTTGGATCCTCGACCGTCACCTCATAGAGCAACGTCCCGTCCGACACCCGGGTGAAACGCTCGATGAGATGGAGGTCCGACGTGGTGACACCGGCCCGAAAACTCGTCTCGCGCAGAAAGTTCGTCGTGTCGACGACCAAGGTGTCGCCCTCCCAGTGACCTCGTGAGTCGCCCATCCACTGCCGGACGCCGTGTGGCAGGTGCGGCCGACCGTCGAGCGGTATGACCCGAGAACTGTGCACCATCTCGTTGAGGAGGAGAACGTAGTCTTCGGTCTGGGTTACTTGAACGTTTTGGTTATAGCCGGCTGGCGTCATCGGCGGACCGGAGTTGAAGCCGAGAATGCACCGCACAGCGAACATCCCGGAGCCAAGATCGTCGACAAACCCACCATAGGTCGGCGAGTGACGATCGACACCTTCTCGGACCAGCCGCGCCGCCTCGACCGTGGCCGCCGCCGTCGGGATCAATGGCGGCACGCGTCCGTTGGACGGGTCGACGACAAGCGATGTCTGCTTCGTCTCGCTGACCTTGTTCCCGGGGTCAAACCAAAACTGGTTGTAATTGCCGACGATGTCGGCAGGTTCCTGGTCGTCCCGCACCGCGAACTCGGCCAATCGGTCGGCCTCGAAGGCCGCCGCGTCCTCGTCGGTGAAGAACTCCTGGTCGCCCAACTCGGCCGGACGCTCGAACGGCGTCAGCGTGCGAAAGTCCCACACCCCATTCAGATCGGGAACACCCCATGCCGTCCGCGGTGCTTGAGCCGTGGCCGCGGTCACGGTCAAAAACAGTCCCACGATAAACGTGCACGTCGACGGGAGGATTCGTCTGGTCATGGGTGACATCTTACCCTGGACTACTCGTAAGAAGTACGTCTGTGGGTGGTCGCTCAGGCTCTGTCCAACGCGTCCCTGCCCGACCGCGGTCGGCTGGCTAGACAGGCCGGGGCCTTGCGAGGGACGATAGGCACGAGTGACCAGACCGCGAGCGCGTGTTGCACTCCGGAGCCTGCCTCCAACTGCAAAGGAACCAGTGATGACACCTGCACTCCGATCGAATGACGCTGTCCGCGGTCTGACATTGGCACTGTGCGTGACCCTGTGCCCCACTGCCGTGTGGGCCCAGGCAACGCCGGGCGATGGCGCCGCGATGCCCCGAACAGCCTGGGGCGCCCCGGACATCGGCGGGGTCTGGAGCAGCGCCACGGTGACACCGCTGCAACGGCCGGTGGGTCAGGCGGACCAAGAGTTCCTGTCCGAGGAAGAAGCAGCCGAAATCGAGCAACAGGTCGCCGCGGGCAATGCCCGCGCCAACGCGCCAAGCGCCGTCCGCACCGAACCGCTGCCAGTTGGCGGGTCGATCGGAGCCTACAACAGCTTTTGGATCGATCGTGGAACCACCGTCGTCCCTACCCGCCGCACCTCGCTGATCGTCGACCCGCCCAACGGTCGGCTGCCAGCGTTGACGGCGGCCGCCGCCCGTCGAATCAACTCACCTGAGCGACGCCACCTCAAAGACGTGCGGGAAGGCTTGGCGCCCGCCGACTCCTACACCCAGTTCGATGTGGGCGACCGGTGTATTTGGTATCGCGGCGTGCCGTCGTTGCCCACCGCCTACAACAACAACTACCTTATCGTGCAGACGCCCGATGTCGTGGCCATCGTGCAAGAGCACATCCACGATGTGCGCTTCATCCCGCTGGACGCGCGTTCCCACATCGATCCGCGTATCGACCAGTACGCGGGCGACTCACGGGGGCACTGGGAGGGCGACACCCTCGTGGTCGAGACGACGCACTTCGGGAGTCGAGCCTACCTGTTTCTCTCTGGACCTGATGGACCGCAGGGAGGTACGAACTGGCATCTCAGTGGGGCCCAGCGCGTGGTGGAACGATTTACTCGCGTCGATCCAGATACGCTCGACTACGAGTTCACGGTCGAGGATGAGAATACCTGGACCACGCCGTGGTCCGGCTCGTCTCCGTGGATGGTGTCTGACGGCCCGATGTTCGAGTACGCCTGCCACGAAGGCAATTACGGACTCCCGAATATCCTGGCCGGGTCACGTATCGCCGAGCGGTAAGGGCCAGTATGCGTCGCCCCCCAACGCTGCTATCCGACTTTCCGAGCCACAAGTTCCACCGGGACCAACGTGCCGCGCCCGATGTTGCGCGTCATGTTGGCAACTTTTTGGGGCGCTGTTTCGCCCATGAGAATATGCAGCCCGAGTGGCGCGGGACCGTCGGCCTTGGCAATGCGGGCCTTGAGGTTCTCAAAAAACTCTCGGCTGAACTCGCCCCGATTGTGCTCGTTCGTAACCGTGAACCCCACCTTGACCAGCGCCCGTCGGTAATCCTGCGGGGCGCGGACGACGCTGATTTCCGGGGTCTGAGCCCAGGGCACGGGGTAGGCGAGGTCACCCTCCCCCTTTCGCATCAGGTCGTAGATGCCGAAGCTGGCGCCAGGCCGAAGTACCCGATGTACCTCTTCACAGAGGCGGTCCTTGTCGGCGATGTTCATACCCACATGCAACATGTAGGCGGCGTCGAAGGCCTCCGCCTCGAAAGGCATGGCCACAGCGCTGCCCTGCCGGAGTGCGACCCGATCGGCGAGCCCGACCCAATCGCAAAGCACCTGTCCAGTCGTCACAAACTCTTCCGTGAGGTCGAGGCCGGTCACGTGACAGCCATACCGGATAGCGGCGAAGCGCGCGCTGCCTCCCAGTCCACATCCGACATCAAGGACGTGTTGGCCCTGGGTCAGGCCAAGCTGTCCGAGAACATGTTCTGAGGCCTGCCGCCCCCCGACATGAAACTCGTCGACCGGGGCCAGATCGTCGACCGTCACCGTCGCCGGCGTCTTCCCCAGTCTCGCCACCCCGTCACGAATGGCGGCAAGAAGTTCGCCGCTTGTGTAGTGAGCGGAGACATCATCGTCTGACAACGACTACTCCGGCATCGAGAAATACGCGATCCGTTCCCCGCGGTCCAGTGCCCAGTCTGCCCCCCTTGCCTCCGACAACAGCGCCTCGTCATCCACCAGGCTGACAATCGCGTTGTAGGTCGGGTTATAGCGGTGAATCCGATCGAGGTAGGCCTGCATGACCTCGACGCAACTGACCTGCCGCTCGCGGATCGCAGCTGAGAGGGCAGATGCGGATAGCTCCGGGATCTCAGCCGGAAGCTCCCTGGCTAGGAGACTTCGCGGCAACAGCATCGACGCGCCGAGCCCGAGCGAGCCTTGCAGCGAACGGGTCACGAACTCTCGTCGCGGTTCACAATCTCTGCCTCTGCGTGCGTCCCACAAGCCGCGGGGCCGGCGCGACGTACGTGAGGACGTAGCGCCGGGGACACCGCTGGAGCCGCGAAGAACCGCCCAATGATACACGCGGGCGGAGACCCTGGTAGGCTACTCCTACACAGATGGCTCGACAGAAACGGCTTCGGTTCGCGGCGCTCGACGGCATGAACAACGTGGTCGATGGGCGGCGCTGTCGGCCGGACTGGTTCGAACAGGCCTTTGGTCTGGAGCAGGCGGTTGTCGTCGAACTGGGCTGCGGTCGCGGAGAGCACACCTTGGCCCAGGCCCGACGTCGGCCGGACCGCGGATGCCTTGGCGTGGATCGCAACGGAGCTCGGTTATGGAAAGGCGCGACGGCGGCGTTGGACGATGGTCTCACCAACGCCTTCTTCCTCCGCTCGCCGGTCGAGCATCTGGACTGCCATATTCCACCTGGCCGTGTGGACGAAATCTGGATCCCGTTTCCCGACCCGTTGCCCAAGACGCGACATGCCAGACACCGCCTGGTCTCTCCACCGTTTCTGGAACGCTACCGTCCCCTGTTGCGGCCTGGCGGCGCGGTGCACCTGAAGACCGACGATGCCGACCTGGTCGGCTTTGCGGAGCGTGCTGTAAGGACGGTTGGTGGCCGCCTCCTTGGCGGAGCCGACGCCCGTGCCGGCGACGAGGACGAGGCCACGGTTCAGACGGCGTATGAGAAAAGATACCGCGGAAAGGGACGGACCATCTATGAGCGACAGTTTTGCCTCATCTGAAGGGAGCGGCCGTCTGACGCCACGACTTCCCTCCGTGCTTCTGTTGCTGAGTATGGTTGCCGGGTGCGGAGACGGCGAGAGCCCTACGGCGGTAGCGGCGCCGGCGTCGTCATCGGCCGTGGCCGAGATCGAGGCGGACCCCATTGCCATCCGACCGTTTGTGGTCCAGGTCCCAGACGCCGTGCTCGAAGATCTGCAGACCCGGCTGCGACACACCCGGTACCCCGACGAGATATTTGGTGCGGAATGGGACTACGGAACGGATCTAGCCTACCAGCGGGAGCTGATCACGTACTGGGCCGAGGACTTCGACTGGCGTGCGCAGGAGCGTCAGATCAACGCGTTCGATCACTACAAGACGATGATCGACGGGCTCGACATCCATTTTATCCATCAACGGTCGCCGGTCGAGAGCGCGACACCGCTGCTCATCTCACACGGCTGGCCCGGGTCGTTCCTGGAATTCATGAAAGTGATCGGGCCGCTGACCGACCCGGTGGCGTACGGGGGAAACGCCGAGGATGCCTTTCACGTTGTCGTTCCGTCGGTTCCAGGGTTCGGCTTCTCGGACAAGCCGAGCGAACGGGGCTACGGACCGGCCCAGATGGGTGACATCTTCGCCAAGTTGATGGAACGGCTCGGTTACCAGCGGTACGGTGCCCAGGGTGGCGATTGGGGCAGCGCCATCACGCGACGCCTCGCGGCGGAACATCCGAATCGGGTGATCGGACTCCACCTCAACCTCATCTCGGCGGAGCCGCCACCGGGAGTCGATGACCCCGAGGCGGGTGTGCCGGCCGCCGAACTGGAGCGCATGCGTGAGCGCCAGGCCTTCTGGGCCCCAGAACGGGGCTACAGCGACATTCAAGGCACGAAACCGCAAACCCTCGGGTACGCGCTCAACGACTCACCGGCCGGTCAGGCCGCCTGGATCATCGACAAAGTACACATACTGTGCGACTGCCCCCGGGGCCACGAGCAAAAGTTCACAAAAGACGAATTGCTCGCCAACATCACACTTTACTGGGTAACTCAGACCGCGACCTCGGCTTCACGGATCTATTTCGAGTCCCGTCGGCAGGCAGGCAACGGGACCGGTGGGAACGCCGGATACCTCGAGGTCCCCACCGGGGCCGCGCTCTTTCCAAACGAGATCGCGTTGCCTCCACGTAAGTGGGCCGAGGCCAGGTTCAACATCGTGCACTGGACCGAAATGCCCCGTGGGGGACATTTCGCCGCGTTGGAAGAGCCCGAGCTCTACGTGGAGGACGTGCGCGCGTTCTTTGGCAGTCTGCGGTGACGGGACGCTGCTCCTACCGCTCGTCCATGCGGGCCCCACGCAAGATGTTCTCCATCCCGTAGTTGCCCTCGTGGCAGGCGTATTCATACATTTCGCCATCGACTTTGGTCATCGGCACGATCGCCGTGATCTTGTCGGCGAACGTAGAGGGGTCGTCAATGGTCCACTCGTAGTTCACCGTGTACGGCCCAATGCGACTGAACCGTTCGGTCAACACTTTGTCCGTCGATGTCCCAAAAGCGCTGAAACTCTGAGTAAGGCCATTGAAATTTTTCGTCTCGACCACCAAGGTGTCCCCATCCCAATAGCCGCGCGAGGCGCCTGACCACAGACCAATCGCCTCGTCCAGCGGAGGCCGGTCTCCCAGCGGCACGATTCGCGTGTCGTGAATCATTTCCGTCATGATCACCGCCTGACCCTCATTGTGGATAATCTGCACATTGTTGTTGTACAGACTGGGCACAAAGGGCGGTCCGGAATTGAAGCCCACGATGCAGCGTTCGGACAACCCGCGGTCCTCAGGGCCATCCTTCGCGATCCCACCAACGACAAACCGCACCGGGCGCGCACCCGACACGTCATCTCCCAACCCACCCGCGATAATGTCGATGCCGGCCACGGTGTCTGGGAGCCGCCCCGTGACGGGAAACACAATATGAGACGTACGGATCTGGTCGGTCAGCCCAGCGCTTTCGACCCAGAAGTCGTTGTAGCCCCCGGGTCCGCCCTCCCGCTGGGGCACGGCCTGATCTGATGCTGCATCGGCCGCCGCCAAGCGAGCACGCAGTTGCGCGACTTCTTCCGGGGTCATGAATTCCCGATCGCCAAAACGTTGCGGCCGCTGCATGGACACGTTCGAAGAAAAATTCCAGACCCCCTGAAGGTCCGGATGACCCGCTGCCGTGCGGGGGGGCTCGTACGCGCCGGGCGCCTGACCAGCCACGGCAACCGAGGAGACGAGCCCCATGAAACACAGCGCGATTGTCATTTTCATGCTCCCACTGTAGTCCTTTTCCGCCCCGGTTCACTCGTTTCGAATGACGCGAGATCAGTGCGCTCGGGCCGCCATTACCGATCGCGCCACGGGGCCCACGCCGACGAGTCTGACCCAACGTCGCCCATGTGACAAAGAAACCTGGCTGAGCAGGCAGGGGTTCGGTGTATAACGGGATATTCTGGGCTCGCAGGACCGACCCAGATCACGGGCATGGCCCCGCCGAGGGACCGGCCCGACCATGACGGGGACCAACCCATGACGATTCGACACCACACGTGCGCGGTCGCTGCCACTGCCGTCCTGACGGCGGCCATCGCCGGCCACGCCGGTTCGGCCCATCTGCTGGCCTCGGCTCCTGGGCCCGCCTCGTGGCAGGACGACCTGACACCGATCGCCGCAGCGGACTGGGACTACGACACCGCGGAGCATCTGCTTGACCGCGCGGGCTTCAGCGGCACCCCGGAGGAGATCCAGAAGCTGGCGGCCATGACGCCGGCACAGGCCGTGCGTTCACTCGTGTATTACGACGACGTCCAGACTGAGAACCTGCCGCCGTTTGAGCACTCAGGATTCTGGGATGACACGCTGACCCATTTCCCACCGAGCCGCCCGGCCGCCACCGAGCTAGCGATGAGGAACGGCGAGAGCATGGGCATTCGCGTCAAGCCCGAGGGTGTCAATCGGCACATGCAGCCGATCTCCGACCGATTCTTCTATTGGCTGCGTGCGACCCAGCTCGAAACCCGCCGGGTGAACTACTGGTGGGCCGAGCGGATGCTCGACACCCACCGGCCACTCGAAGAAAAGATGGCGCTGTTCTGGCACGGGCATTTCGCCACGGCCCAGAACAAGGTGCGCGACTACCGCAAGATGCTGGGTCAGATCGAGCTATTCGAGCGTCATGCCACCGGCAATTTCGGCGAGCTCGCGATAGCGGTGGCTCAGGACCCGGGGATGCTCTACTACCTCGATGCCGGCGTCAACGTAAAGGGAGCGGCCAACGAGAACTTCGCCCGCGAGGTGATGGAACTGTTCACGATGGGCGTAGGCAACTACACGGAAATGGACGTCCGCGAGGGTGCGCGGGCGTTCACCGGCTGGAATTTCGAGAACCTCGACTTCGTCGTCAACGCGGTGCACCACGACGAGGGGCCGAAGACCTTCCTTGGTCGCACCGGCAACTTCGATGGCGTAGACGTTCTCAAGATCATCCTCGAGCAACCGGTCACAGCGGAATATATCGGGTCGAAGCTCTACCGTTTTTTCGTGCGGGACGATGTGTCACTGGAGTTGACCCAAAAGCTGGGTGCGGTGCTGCGAGACAACGACTACGAGCTGCGGCCGCTGCTGACCACGATCTTCCTGTCACGCGACTTCTACAGTGAAGCCAGCCACGGCAGCCACATTAAGGGACCGGTCGAGCACGTAGTCACGCTGCTGAAGCAACTGGGTGCCAGCGACGTCCCCGGTGTGCCGGACTTCAACCGCACCACGATCGCGCTGGGCCAGCATCTGCTCAATCCCCCGTCCGTGGCCGGGTGGGCGCAGGGCAAGTCGTGGATCACGCCGGCCCTGCTTCAGGAACGGGGCAACGTCGCCTTCGACTATCTGTTTCCCAATGTCATCGACTTCAATGACCCGAACTTTCTCCCCCGGAGTGGAGACGGCATCGTCGGTGAGCGCCTACGGCGCGGTCTAGATTTCACGGCGGCGATTGCCCTAGTTGATGACCCGGATGACAACCCGAACATGATGACCGCCTTCGACCTCGCCAATCAAGAGCGGGACGAACTGTTCAACACACGTGTCTCAGGCTACCGCGCGTGGGCCCAGGCCATGCAGCGGCTGATTCCGACCCCGCGAGGCGCGGCTCGAATCAATATGACGGACCTGATCCGGCAGTCTGGCGCGTCGACCACCACCGAGGCGGTCGACGCCTTGTTGGAACGGTTTCTCCGGCTTCCGGTGTCGGATGCAACCCGCCGCACGTTCATTGAAATGCTCGGCGACGAACTCGGCACCACCGACCTCGCCCGCGCCCAGACATACATGGAAGATCCGCTGCGCATGGTGACCCACCTCATCATGAGCACACCGGAATATCAGATCAACTGACCGCCGAGGGCACCCCATGACACTCCGACGAAATAGGTTCTTCGACATGAGCGGCGTGTCTCGCCGCCAGGCGCTAAAGATCGGCGCACGCGGCCTCGGGCTCGGCATGCTCGGGGGCCTGGGTCCCCTCCCGCCGCTGTTCGGAGCGACGTCCGAAGCGCTGGCCGCCACCGAGGGCAAGATTCTCGTGGTGTTCGAGTGGTTTGGCGGCTACGACGGGCTGAGCACCTTCGTGCCCTATGGCGATGACGCGCTGTATCGGCATCGCCCGAACGTCGGCGTCCGCGAGGCCGATGTCATTAAGGTGGATGAGCATTTCGGGTTCCAGAAGTCGATGCTCGGCATGCACCGGATGTGGGACGAGGGGAACCTCGCCGTCATCCATGGCGCCGGGTACGACCAGCCGTCGTTCTCGCACTTTGCCTCCAGTTCGTATTGGCACACGGGAGCCCCGAACAGCGGCGAACCCTATGGATGGTATGGCCGCACCGCCGATGCCCTGGACCCGACGGGAGCGTCGAACTACCTGGTCAATATCGCCGGATCACAGACGCTGGCCGTGCGGGCGCGCGATCACGTCCCGGTCGTCTTCAGCGATCCGAATGCGTTCGGGCGAGACCTGCTGAGCCCGCAACGGGCCGGCATCGAGCATTTGGGGAACGGGCAGACGCCGCGGAGTGATACGCACAAGTTCCTGCTGGACGTGAACCAGAGCGCCCGTGAGGCCTCGGCCCTCGTCCGCCAGGCGTGGCAGAACTACAACGCGACCCGCAACCCTGACCTCCGGCTGCTAGACCTCGACAAGGTGGTGGCGCTGATCGAAAACGACTTCCCGGCGCGGCTCTACTACGTGCGGCTCCGCAACAGCCTGTTCGACACCCACGTCAACCAGGAGAGCCCGCACAACCGTCAGGTCCAATACTGCTCAGACGCGGTCTGGGGATTCTTCGAGGAAATGAAGCGGCTCGGCAAGCAGGACGAGGTGGCCATCCTCGTACACAGCGAATTTGGCCGGCGCGTGCCAGAGAACACCGGCCTCGGCACCGACCATGGCACCGCCAACGTTTCATTCGTGATCGGGGGCGGCGTCACCGGCGGACAGTACAGCACGCCGCCCAGCCTGACCGAACTGGTGCACATGGATAATTTGCAGCACACCACTGACTTCCGCCGGGTGTACGCCACCCTCATTGAGGAGTTTCTCGGGTACTCGAAGTCAGAAGATGTACTGGGGAGCAAGTTTCAGACGCTCAAGATGTTCACGTAGCGACGTCCACCGATCCTGCCTCAGGTCGACGTGAACTGCCCGTGAGAGGTGTGAGCGGATAGAGGCCTGTAGCCTTTCCAGACTGGAATGCAGAAGCAGGTAAGCTCTTAGCGGACGCAAACAGTGCCACACCACGTGGGTTGGCGGGGACCACGGACAGTGTGACAGGAAGTCTCCGGGCACCCGCCTGTGCGATGACAACCTGCCTCACCCCGGCACCAAGATTCTTCGATTGAAGGTCAGGAATCACTTGCAGTTCATGAACGTAGAGAGAATCAGGTAGCCACTCCAGGAGCAGGGCACCAGCTGCCGCCCTTCGGTTTCGACGACCGACACGAGGCACGCATCTCAACGACGGTCGAAATCGGGCCCCTTCCATTTTTCGTCTCAACCCCAGGGCTTCTCGATGACTCCCCGTATGGTCGCGCGGTGCAACTCGTAGGGAAAGCCGGTCGGATTCTTTCGCCGATCGAATGTGTCGACGCATTGAGTATTGTCCTTGGTCTGAGTCAGACCATGGCGCGTCAGTCCGCTAGCTATTCCGCCCGCAAGAGCAGCCAGGAATCGACGTGGGTGGCCCGTCGCGTGGGGACATAGGACGCCAACGGAGAGGCAGCCACCAGCACCACGGCCTCCCCGGCCACACCGACGACAGCCCCCAGCGCGCCCAGCCGGAGCTCTTCGCCGACGACGACGCGCCGCTGTGGCGCTCACTGGAGTCCGATGGCGGACGTTATGATAACCGGCACAAGGGGGAACCTACGCTCCGGGGGAGTCGCCAATGCGTCCTATGTTCTTGCTTCTCCGAGAGGCGGCCACGGTCGTCGGACTCTTCACCGTTCTGACGTTGGGGATGACGTACCCCCTCGTCTTGCATCTGCACGATGGCCTACCGGGCGATCTCGGTGATCCGCTCTTGAACGCGTGGATTCTGGCCTGGGATGCCGACCGATTGGCCCACGGTCTTGCCGGCCTGTGGCAGACCCCCATCTTTCACCCCTATTCCAATACATTGGCCTACTCGGAGCACCTGCTTGGCATTGCCCTGTTGGTGGCCCCGATGCAGTGGGTCTTCGGCAACCTGGTGCTCACTTACAACGTGGCGTTTCTCGGCTCCTACGTTCTGGCAGGAAGCGGCATGTACCTCCTCGTCCGGTCGCTCACCGAGTCACGGTGGGCGGGCGTGCTCGCAGGGATCGCTTTCGCGTTCTGTCCGTATCGAGGTGTGCAAGTGTTTCACCTGCAGGTGTTGATGAGCGGATGGATGCCGGTCGGTCTCTGGGCGTTGCACCGATACCACCTCACCGGAAAACGGCTGGCGCTCGCTGGTTTCGCCGGCGCGTTCGCGATGCAGGGGCTATCGAACGGTTACTACCTGTACTACTTTTCACTTCCCGCCGCGGTCATCTGTCTTTACGCGATCTGTTGGCCCCGCCGCGCTCGGCGGCGCATGATATTGGAATTCGGGGTCGCCGCGGCTGGCCTACTGGTCGTGTTCGCCCCCATTGGCGTCATCTACTACGAGGTGCGGCGATCACAGGGACTGGTGCGGGGCATCGAGGAGATCGCGTTCTACAGTGCCGACCTCGCTTCCTACTTTCATATCGGTCGAGACTCGTTCCTGTGGAACGGATGGTTGAGCGTGGGCGTGCCGGAGGCCGAGCTCTTCAGCGGGTTCGTGGCCATGGCGCTGGGCGCGGCCGCGATTGTCGTGGCAGTCCGGTCTTCTCGTGACGCCCGGTCCATTGACAGCACGGGCGCGCCACTCTCGATACCCACGGTCACCTGGCTCTATGCCGGAATCGCATGTCTGGCCGTCCTGCTGTCGCTGGGTCCCGTACCCACGTTGTGGGGAACGCCGATCCTGCCGGCTGGGCCATACCGGCTCGGCATGCTCGTCATACCCGGGCTCGACGGTTTGCGGGTGCCGGCGCGTCTGGCCATGATTGTCTATCTGGCGCTCTCGGTGCTGGGTGGGCTCGCGGTGGCGACCTGGTTCGCCCGGCTGTCCTCACGCGTCCGCGTCGGCCTGGGGGTCGCGCTTGCGGTGGGCTTGTTGCTCGAGGGGTATGCCGGACCGCCAACGGTCCAAGTGTTGGCCGCAGATGCCCGATCCTTCGATTCGCTGATCTACGACTGGCTGGCCGCCCGGCCGCCGGGCGCCGTCCTGGAACTCCCCATGGAAGGGCGGCACCGGAATCAGCAGGCCCATCACACGCTCGGGTACCAATACCGTACCCTTGAACATGGACACCCGCTGGTCAACGGATTCAGCGGCTACTCATCGTCACTCGTTGACTTCCTGCCGGTGGCGCCGCTCTGGAACACCGCGGTCACCGGAGAGTTACTGCAAGGACTCCGCACGATCGGGGTTCGCTACGTCATCGTGCATGAGCAGCTGTACGTTGACCAGGATCTGGCGCGGGCGACGACCGCCGCCCTACGCGCACAGCGCGACCAAATGGCCGCAGTCCAGTCGGCTGCGGACACGCACGCCTTCGACCTCGGCGAGGTGCCCTGGCCCTATCGGACCACCCGGGTCGACGGCGAAGACGGCACGGAGTCGACGCTCGCCGACGCGCGGCGTCTGTCGCCCAACGCGTTTCGCGCCGACGCGTCTCATGCACCAGCGAGTCTGCCCTTGCTCTTCGACGGCGACGTCGAGACGCGGTGGTCGACGGGCACGGCCCAAACCGGGAACGAGTGGGTCAGCCTGCGGTTCGGCACACCGAATTCGATTGCGCGCGTTCGGTTCGAGGTAACGGGTGGGACCTGGGGCGATTATCCGCGTCGTTTACGTATCGAGTCATCCGGTGACGGTGAGACATTTGATCGTGTCCTGTTCGACGGACGTATCCTGGCGGACCTGGTTGCCGCCGTCGCGCGGAGTGGGCGCACCGTGGTGTTGGACATCGACCTGCCACCCAACCGGTCGTCGGCGCTTCGATTCCGGCAGCTGGGTAACGCCGAGGTGTGGCGTTGGACGATCAACGAGATGACCCTGTGGAGCCGGGCGTCACCGGAGCAGTAGTTCCGAATCGCGGTCTTTGCGTGTCGGCAGGCTGGTAGACTGGCCGGCTATAAGCACTGGCGGACGAGAGCTGCGGCCGGGTAGCTGTGGCGAGGAGGGGCTCGGATGTCGACGCGAGTACACCGGTCGGATTCATGCTCGCCGTGGCCGGGGCGTGCTGACCGGGACAGCGGTACAAGGCCAGCCTGGAGACTCGCTGGTGCGTCCTATGTTCTTCGGCGTAGGACGCTGTGCTGGGGAGTCGGTGACGACGTCCACCTATCGCGCGGGCGCGACCATCTTGGTCACGCGGCCAACCGCGGTGTCTCCTGCGTACAGGTTGTCATCCGCGTCCATGACCCAGTAACTCGCCTCGATAAACTGGCCAGGCCCGACCCCCATGCCGTTGCCGATGGCCCCGAGCACCGTCCCGTTCCGGTTCAGCTTTAGGAACTGACCATCCTGTCCACTGGCCATCCACGGCTGACCGTGCGAATCGAAGTAGAGGGCGCACGGCAGATTTCGCATCGGGAGAGTCTTACGGAACCTGCCGTCGCCACCATAGACGACGATCCGGTAGTCTTCGCGGTCGCCGATCCAGACATCGCCGTTCGCGGGATCGACCGCCAGTCCATGGGCCGAGTTGAATTTGCCCGGACCGGCCTCGTTGCCGAACCATTGATTGATGAAGGTGCCGTGCTTGTCGAGATGCAGGATCCTCGAGGCGCCAATGTTGTTGGTGGGATCCTTTGAATCGGTGTCGTTGGGACTCTCGTTGCCGTGTCCCTGTCCGATATAGACGTCGCCGTTGGCACCAAACGCGACCATCACCGGCTGCCAGAGCAACCGCTGCCCCCCGGCCTCATCCCAATCTCCCCGACGGCCACTCTCCCCGATCGTCAGGAGCAACTCACCCACCGGACTCAGCTTCATCACCGTGGCGCCATTCGTGGCGGTGATCCAGACGTTGTCGTCGCCATCGACCGCCATGCCATGCGCCTTGTCCTGATAGCCGATTAGCTCCGGAGCGACGCTCAGGATGAGGCGGTAGTCGGGATCGAACTTGAAGAGTTGCGGCTTGCCGGCCTCCGCGCGCTGAAAGACCCAGAGGTTGTGACTCGAATCGAGGGCCACGGCCGACACCCCACCCAATCCGGCCGGCAGCATCTCCGGATAGGTGAACGTGTACCCCAGCGTCTGTTCCCATTGGACCCGCTGGAGGTCCTGGCGCCGACGACCCACCTGGTTACCGCAGACTGGCGAGTGGCTGCATCCCGGGGTCTCGCCGGTGGACGTCCGGTATCCGCCGGCCTCGCTGCGCGGAACGATCGTCACCCGGCCGTCCCGATCGACCCGGGTGCGTCCACCGGGGTCTGGAAAGGAGCCTTGGAGGAACCAGGCGGGCGACCCGTTGACGGCCGGCCCCTCGGTGGGCGGCCGCGATTGAGAGAAGGCGGACGTCGCAACCAGCATGAGACCGACCGCCGTCGCGGCGCCTCCAGCGAAAATCGGTCTTATCATGTCAGCTGTCAGAACTTGGCCAACAGTTGCGGGTTCCGTGCGGCCCCCTATTCCTGCGGCACCGGCTTGCCGAGCGACGGGACGACCGTGGGTCGATCGGGATCCAGCAGGATGGGCTGGTCCGGTGTGACGAGCACAGGGTCGACCCGCGCCGACAGCGGCTGACCAGCGACGATTTGTCTGACCTGTTCGCCGGACAGCACCTCGCGCGTCAGTAACTCTTCGGCGATCCGTCGCAACCCGTCCTGCTTCTGCGTGAGAATCGACCGGGCGCGATCGTAGTTCTCGGTGACTATGCGTTTGATTTCCCGGTCCAGCGCGCTCGCGGTGGACTCGCTGTAGGTCTTCTGTTGGGCGAGACCACGCCCCAGGAACAGCTGTTCGTCCTTCGGACCGAACGTCAGCGGCCCGACGGCCTCGCTCATACCCCACTCGCACACCATCCGGCGGGCGAGATCGGTCACGCGCTCGAGGTCGTTACCGGCGCCGGTGGTCACCGCCATGTTCGTAATCTCCTCGGCGACCCGCCCGCCGAGCAACACCGCGAGCCGGTCATACAGATGTTCGGACGAGTAATTGTGCTGGTCGGCCACCGGCAGCTGTTGCGTCAGCCCGAGCGCCTGGCCCCGCGGGATGATCGTCACCTTGTGTACCGGGTCTGCGTGCTCCAACACGGTACCAAGCAGGGCGTGGCCCGCCTCGTGGATCGCCGTGATCTGTTTTTCCTCGTCACTGAGCATCAGCGAGCGGCGCTCCGACCCCATCATCACCTTGTCCTTGGCAAATTCGAGGTCCTGCATCATCACGGTCTTCTGGTTGTAGCGCGCCGCGTGGAGCGCCGCCTCGTTGATGAGGTTCGCCAGATCCGCGCCGCAGAAGCCAACGGTGCCCCGGGCCAAGACGTGGAGGTCGACGTCATCGGCCAGCGGGGTCTTGCGCACGTGGACCTCGAGGATGCCCTTCCGGCCAGCGGCATCCGGCCGGTCGACCGCAATCCGGCGGTCAAACCGCCCGGGCCGCAACAAGGCAGGGTCCAGCACGTCGGGACGGTTGGTGGCCGCCACCAGGATGACCCCTTCATTCGACTCGAACCCGTCCATCTCGACCAGCAACTGGTTCAGCGTCTGCTCCCGTTCGTCGTGGCCGCCACCCAGACCGGCGCCGCGGTGCCGACCGACGGCGTCGATCTCATCGATAAACACGATGCAGGGGGCGTTCTTCTTCCCCTGCTCGAATAGGTCGCGGACCCGGGATGCGCCGACACCGACGAACATCTCCACGAAATCGGACCCGCTGATCGAGAAAAACGGCACACTGGCTTCGCCGGCCACGGCACGCGCGAGCAATGTTTTTCCGGTACCTGGAGGTCCTGTCAGCAGGACGCCTTTCGGAATCCGGCCCCCCAGCTTCTGGTACTTTTGCGGATCTCGGAGGAAATCGATAATCTCCTGCAATTCCTCCTTCGCCTCGTCCACACCGGCGACATCACCGAAGGTCACCTTCTTTTGCGTGCTTGGTGACTCCTTGGCCCGACTCTTGCCAAATGACATCGCCGCGTTGCCGCCACTCTGCGCCTGCCGCATATAAAACATGACGAAGCCGATGATCAGCAACATCGGCCCCCATCCGTACAGCAGGGTCAGCCAGGCGCTCGGCGTCTCCGCCTTGACCTGGACCACGACGTCGCGCTCGATCAATTTGTTGGCGAGGCCCTCGTATTGGACTGGTGCGTAGGTGCGGAACGGCTCGCCGCTCAACGACGTGCCGACGATCTCATTCCCAGTGAGTTCGACGCGGTCCACTTGGCCGGAGTCCACCAACCGTATAAATTCGCTGAAGCTGAGGGGTTCCTGTCCCGCCCCGAACTGGGACGAGGCGCTCCCTATCAGCACCACGGCGACCACGAGCATCATCCAGAACACTCGGCGCCGCATTATCGGGTCCACACGTTCTCCTCCACAGGTCTAGGGTGCCGAGCGAGCCGTCCGTCAGGCTGTGACCGACGCAGCAACGCCGCCAGACGGACGCTTCGCCCGGAAACTACCAGTCAGCGTTTCAGTAACTTACTGACACTCACCTTGTATTATTCCTCAATATACCGATTTCTGAGGGCTTTCTCCCGACCCCGCCGTCATGGCGGAAGCGCGGACATGGCGGGTCCAGCCGGGGGCGGTCGATCTTCGAGTGAGGCCTCGCGCCCCCGCTGGCGGCCCAGGTATCGACGAACGCCGGCGAGAGCCCGAGCGTGCCTTTGAGCGTTTCGCGCAGGCGTCTCATGGCACCACGGTGATCTCGCCGATGGCCCAGGGGTGATCGATACAGTGGTAGAGAAAGGTCCCAGGCTGGTCGAGGGTGACAAACTCCCAGGCCGCTGGCTCGAGCATCTGCGTGGCCCAGCTGGCGTCTCGTGCCGCGATCGTATGCGTCATCTCACCGTTGTTGATGATCCGCACCGGCACTCCGACCGAGACCTGTGCGCGGACCGGACTGAACGCGTGCTCACGCATGGCATACCGCCTGCCGCCGATCGACCAGGAAGGATTCTCGATGAGCGTCGCGGTCTCGATCACTTGCGTCTCGCGTGGGGCGGGGCCTGACGGCGCCAGGTCTGCCCACGGATCGTCCACCGGCATACCGCGCGCGGGGACGGGGCCATCGAGGGTGAACGCCCACAGCTCGCGGCCCATCGGAACAGCGATGAATTGCTCGCCATCGAGCGCGTAGGAGACGGCCGGCCCGGGTCTGGTCAGTGGCCTCGTCTCGCCCGCGGACCCAGCCGCCACCGTCTGAAACGTCCACCGCCTCACGCCGGTTCGCGCATCATACGCCTCAACCACACCATCCGGTGCGCTTCGGAACATGAGCCCGCCGGCGGTCGTCAGCGGACCACTCGTGCCGAGGAGACTCGAGGGCACCTCGTGCTTCCAGACCACCTGGCCGGTCCTCGGGTCGAACGCCGCGATAATGCCGACCGAATCGGGGAGCGTGAGCTGAAAGCCACCGGCGTTGGACAGCCACGGATCAGCGGGGCGCCTCGCCAGTCCGACCATCGCGATGCCCTGCGCGTAGATGTAGCCGGTCTGCGGGCTGTGGGACATCGGGGTCACGCGTACCCGGGGAATCGGAACGCCGGGGGCCACGATTGTGTGCTGATCCACCGTGGGCGGCGTGAATCCACTGCAGTTGAGCTGAAATGGGGGTGGGACTTTGTCGCGCCAGAACGAGCAGTCCGGAAGAATGCTCTCGGCCGCCACCGGAAATGGCTGCGTCGAAGCGGTCAGCTGATTCGCATCCTGCGGGACAGGCCGTTGTTCGACGGGACCGAGCGGCTCCCCGGTTTCCCGATCGAACAGAAAGAGATACCCATCGGCCCGGATCGCGGCCAGGGCCTTCCGGGTCTGTCCGTTGACCTGCGTCTCATAGAGCAAGACGGGCGTGGCGATGTCTGCGTCCCAGACATCGTGACGCACGACCTGATAATGCCACCGACGCTCGCCAGTCTCCATGTCGAGGGCCAACACGGATGCCGTGAACAGGTTGTCGCCGGCCCGGAGCTCGCCACCAAACATCGGCACCGGATTCCCCGTAGCAAAATAGACCAATCCAAGATCAGGATCGACGGTGCCCACCAGCCAGACGCCACCACCGCCGAGCTGCCAGTGGTCAGAGTCTTGCGGCCAAGTCTCGTGGCCGAATTCGCCAGGACGTGGCACCACGAAGAAGGTCCACTGCAGCTCCCCAGTCGCCGCATCCAGAGCCACGATACGCCCCTGACCGCCACTATCTCCGTTCGAGACGCCGACAAACACCTGCCCTTGTGCATATATCGGCGCCGTGGTCACGGTCTCGCCGAACTGTTGCGGCACGCTCCCGACCGGCTGGGCCCATACCAGCTCACCCGTGTCCTGGTGGAGGGCGGCGACCTCCGAGGTCCGCAACCCGACGAACACGAGGTCGTCGCTCAATCCAACGCCTTGCCAGGACGGTACCCGCTGCTCGTTGGCGGCCGGCGTCTGCCAACGCCAAATGCCGTCGCCCGTCCTGGCATCGATCGCATAGACATTGGCCCCGCCCGTGAGATACAGCACGCCATCCTTTACCACCGGGCTTGCCCGCGACGCCGCCCCGCCGTCGAGCTGTGTGACCCAGGCACCGGCCAGCCGATCGACCGTGTCGGTCGTGATCTCGCTCAAAGTCGAGTACCGCGACCCCGACCAGTTCCCGCCGACCAGCGGCCAATCCCTAGCCGGATAGCCGCGGCCTCCCTCAGGCGCCTGCGCCTGGACGCTCCCGGTCAGCGCGATGAGTCCCACGGCGACGCTGGCAAGAAATCTTCTATGCAGTCGAGTCATGACAATCCGTTGTTTCGTGGAGGAGCGGCGGTGTCGGATACGCTCGACCGCACGCCGCACACGACGACGCGTTACGGCACGACCGTCACCTCACCGAGGGCCCAGGGGTGTTCCTCGCAGTGGAACAAGAACGTGCCCGGTTGGTCGAAGGTCACGTAGTCAAACAGCCCTGGATCGAGGGCCCCGGTCGTCCAGCTGCCGTCTTGCGCCACCACCGTGTGCGCCAGCCCACCATTGTTGATGAACCGCAGTCGCGCGCCGACCGTCACCTGTGCCCGTTGCGGGTTGAACGCGTGCTCATCAATGGCGCCGCGACTGCCGCCCAATGACCAGGAGGGATTCTCGCGCACGGTCGAGGTCTCCACCTCGTTAGTCTCCCGGGGAGGAGGCCCGGTCCACCGAACGAGGTCTGACAACGGCTCGGCCGACGGCACATCGCGTGGCGGCACGGTACCGTCAAGCGCGAACGCCCACAATTCACGGCCCATCGGGATGGCGACGTATTGCGTGCCGTCGACGGCATACGTCGCGGCCGGACCCGGACGCAACCGCGTCCCCGCCGGCGTCGCCTGGAACGCCCACAGACGCTCGCCGCTACGGGCGTCATACGCGTCGAGCTGCCCATCGGCCGCGCCCCAGAACACCAGACCTCCGGCCGTGGCCAGTGGACCGCTGGTGCCGAGCCGCCCACCCGGAAGCTCCTGCTTCCAGACTACGGTGTTGGTGCGGGGATCGACGGCCGCCAGAACGCCGGTCGACTCCGGCAGTCCAAGTCTCAGGTAACCGCCGGGGCGATTGTCCGAAATCCACGGATCCGCGAAACGCTTGGCGCGCCCGACGTGCCCGCGGCCTTGCGCGTAGATATACCCGGTCTGTGGGCTGAAGGACATCGGTGTCACGCGCACCATCGGAATGGGCGAGCTGAGCGCGACCACCGTTTCCTGGCCGACCGACGGGGGCGTGAACGCACTGCAACTCAGCTCGAACGGCGGGGGCACCCGGTCTCGCCAATAGGAGCAATCCGGGATGATGCTCTCGGCGCCAATCGGAAACGGCTGGGTCGCCGCCGTGAGCAGGGCCGCGTCCTGCGGCACGGGCCGCTGTTCGATCGGAATCAGCGGTTCGCCGGTCTCCCGATCGAACAGAAACAACAGGCCATCGGCCCGGATCGCGGCCAGCGCTTTGCGGGGCTGCCCGCCCATCTCCACCTCGTAGAGCAACATCGGCGTCGCGATGTCCGCATCCCAAATGTCGTGACGCACCACCTGGAAGTGCCACCGTCGCTCGCCGGTCTCCATATCGAGGGCCAGCACCGATGCCGTGAACAAGTTGTCGCCCTCGCGCACCTCGCCACCGAACATCGGGACTGGATTACCGGTAGAGAAATACACCAGCCCCACTTCCGGATCCACGGTCCCATTCAGCCAGACGCCGCCGCCGCCAACCTCCCAGATATTCGAATCCTGGGGCCACGTCTCGTGACCGAACTCGCCCGGACGGGGCACGACGAAGAACGTCCAGTCGATCTCGCCGGTACCCGCGTCCAGGGCCACGACGCGCCCCTGGCCGCCGCTGTCGCCATTGGCCACGCCCACGAAGACCGTGCCCCGCGCATGCATCGGCGCGGTGGTCACCGATTCGCCGGCCTGCTGCGGCACGCTGCCGGCCGATTCGGCCCAGACCAGTTCACCGGTATCCTGGCGGAGGGCAGCCACCTGCGCGCTCCCCAACCCGACGAAGACGAGGTCATCACCCAGTCCGACTCCCTGCCAGGTCGGCACCATCCGCGCCTCGGGATCGTCCGACTGCCAGCGCCACACCGTCTCACCGCTCGCGCCGTCGATGGCCAGCACACTGGCCCCTGCGGTCAGATACAGGACGCCGTCCTTCACGACCGGCGTCGACCGAGACGACCCGCCCCCGTCGAGGCGGGTGACCCACACTCCGCCCAGGCGGTCTATGGTGTCGGTCGAGATGTCGGTGAGGCGCGAGTAGCGTGAACTCGACTGGTCTCCTCCGACAAAGGGCCAGTCTTCGGTCGAGTAGTCACCACCAAGCTCCGGCCCCTGCGCGTATGCGCGACCCGCGAACGCCATCCCCGCGAGCGCGACCGCGGCGACGAATCTCCGTTGCCATCCAGTCATGATTGCTCCGTTATCTTCCCGCGAAAATGAGGCTTCGCTCGCCACAGCGCTACCATTGGCACCGCAAAGAACACGGCCGCGACCGCGCCCGCCTGCCAGCCACGCCCCCCCGTGTTGACGAGATTCCACACGAACATCGCGATGACGACCTGCGCGGTGTACACGGCCGCCCACGGCCACATCCAGGACTTCATCTTCCAGAACCCGTAGGCCCCGGCCCCGTAGATAAACCAGTGCAGAGGTTCTGTCGCCTTGGCCCAGGGGCCGCTCAGGACGATGCCAAACCAGATCTCGTCGTCCGTCGCCATCGGCTTCACGAACAGATCAAACGGCACGTAGAAGACGGCCATAAATACACAAAAGTAAAAGATGAAATTCATCCACCACGATCGCGTTGACCAATCTCGCCGCAGGGCCGTGACGAGTCTACTCATTCATCGACCGGTTCTACCCGCAAAAGCGCGGCGTCGCCTCGAGTCGGGTCTACCCCAAGAAAACTGCCGGACGTCAGCACGTAGATCAATCCGTCTGGGCCCTGTCTGACATCCCGGATGCGTCGCCGGAGGTCGGCAAGCAGCCATTCCCGTCGTTGCTCCAACCCCTGGCGGTTGAACTTGATCCGCTCCAGGTGTCCGGTCCGCTCGACACGACCCGTCATCAGCGAACCGACAAAGAGATCGCCCTGCCAGTCGGGAAAGCGATCGCCCGTGTAGAACAGTAGACCCGAGGGGCCAATAGACGGAATCCAGACTATTTCCGGCTGTTCGAGGTCTTCGCGCCACGGACGCTCAGACACCCGCTGTCCGGTGTACTCACGGGAGTACGAGACCTTCGGCCAGCCGTAATTTTGCCCCGATCGGATGATGTTGACCTCATCACCCCCTTGTGGGGCGTGTTCACTGGCCCAGAGCTCACCCGTTTCCGGGTGGAGGGCGATGCCCATCGGATTCCGGTGCCCCAGCGAGAACACTTCAGGTAGATGCTCCGATTGCCCGACGAACGGATTGTCGTCGGGCGCGGTGCCGTCGTCTCGGAGACGCAGTATCTTCCCCACATGGCTTGCCGGGTCCTGCGCGCTGGCACGGCGTCCACCGAACGCCCCCCCCAACGTCATGAACAGCGTGCCGTCAGGTGCGAAGAGCAGCCGCGACGCGCCGGCCGCAGCACCATCAGCCTCGCCCACGAAAAGGTCGCGCACCTCCGACAGCACCTGCCCGTCCAGACGTCCCCTGGCCAGCGCCACGGTGGAGCCCGCGTCGGTCGGTTTCGAGTAGGTTAAGTACACCCATCGATTGTCGGAAAAACCGGGATGCACCCCCACATCCATCAGACCAGCCAAGGCGGTGCCGGTATAGACCTCGGGAACGCCGGACACCGGATTGGGATCCAGGACGCCGTCGCGGATCACCCGGAGCGCGCCCAGCCGTTCGGTCACGAGCACGCTACCGTCGGGAAGGAATGCAAAACCCCACGGGTAGGTCAGCCCGTCCGTCACCACGCTCACGCGGATGGCCTGCCCCTCGGCGGTCCCGTAGACGACTGGTGGGTCCGGCAGAGGCACGGCCGCAATTCCCCCGGCGGCAAACGGTTCCTCGCGTTGCCTCGCCTCTACGGCAGACGACACGACGCCGAGCACCGTGATAGTAACGAGTGCGAACAATCGATGCATTTGAGCCTCCGGCATACGAGGAGTCATCAGGTCTTCGATGATTTCCAGCAGAGACCGATCTGACTCGACCGCGCCGCTCCGTCTGGTAGGAAGCGCGCGCGCGAAGACGGCTTCCGGATCGGAAGCCTTGAGTCGCTCAGCATTCGTGGATTATACCGAGACTGGCGGCGAGCTGGATTCCGCACCTGTCCCGCTGCTTCGAGGGGGTTACTCCGTGCCACCGCCGCGCGCACCAGCTCCTCCTCCACCACCCCCGGTGGAGCGTGAAGGAGCGGGTCTCGTTCTCGGCAGCGTAATGCCACCTGACGTAGAACTCGTCGCGGCTTGACGTCAGCTGGTAGTTACCCGCGGCGGCGCTCGTCGACGCCCCGAACTCGCGATCTCCCTTGAACAAGGAGAAATCACTCAGCGACCCGACTCGGCCAAACGGCAACCCGAACTCGGCCCACGAATACCGTCCGTCATGGGTGTAGGTCCGGGTCTCATCGATCCACAGGCTACCGTCGGGGTCCACCCGGGCGTTGACCGCGACCCGATCGAGAGCAAAGCTTCGCGCGCCGACGACCGGCGACCATACGAGGAAGAGACTAAACAGTGGCACAAGCACCGTCGTGTGCCGCCAGGTCCAAGCCTGATGGGTATAGCTGAACGCGTGCCTCATCTGAAGACAGTACGCTAGACGAAGGCAATACATTCGGGACGGTCAACGACGCCCCAACGGCTGGACCACGACCGACGCTGAGCGAGCGCGGACCATGTCGCCGGGCGATGTCCTGTTGACACACCGGGACACTGCGGACAGCATCGCACTGAGCGCGGAGCCGGGGATCCACACACCATGATGAATCGACGCCAGTTCGTGCACGCCGCCGCCGCGGGGATCGTGACGCTCACCCGTGGCTCCACTGTGCTGGCGGCGGACTATGACTTGGTCCTCCGTGGCGGACGCGTCGTTGATCCGTCCTTGCGGGTCAACGCTGTGCGCGACGTCGCGATAACGGCCGGTCGCATCGCTTTGGTTGAGTCCGACATCCTCGTCGGCGCTGCGGACGTCATCGATGCCGTTGACAAACTGGTCGTCCCGGGCCTGCTCGATGTCCATACCCACTATGCTCGAGATGAAGCCGGCCCATCGTTGGGCCTGGCCGGTGGCGTGACGGGGTGGATCGATGCCGGATCGGCGGGAGCTGATCAGATTGACCAGATGGCCGCCATTGCGCGGACGGCGCCACAACCGGGCCGCCTACTCATCAACATCGGGCGGGCCGGCATCCTACCGGATGGCGACACCATGGACCTGAGCCTCGCCGATGTCGACGCCGCGAAACGAGCGATCACGCGGCACCCCGATGTCGTGGTGGGCGTCAAGGCGCGGTTGACGCGTGGGGTCGCGGCCGACGATGTCGAAGTGCTGCGCCGCGCGCAGGAGGTGGCCTCATCGTTCGACTTGCCACTGATGATTCACATGGGGCAAACGGCTTCGCCGCTATCCAGCTTACTGCCGCTGCTCAAGTCCGGCGACATCGTCACCCACATGTTCGCACCGCCACCCAACAGCATCGTTGACGATGACGGTCACATGCGACCGGACGTACTCGCCGCACGGCGCCGTGGGGTATGGTTCGATGTCGCCAACGGCCGGACCGGCCATCTGCGATGGGACACCTTCGACCAGATCATCCAGGCGGGCTTTTGGCCCGACACCCTTTCTACTGACGGGAGCACGACCAGCCGCGACGCAGAAAGCGTCATCGACTTTCCCAACGTCATGTCCAAGTTCCTGAATTTCGGAATGACCATAGATCAGGTCGTCGCTCGCGCGACTGTCAACGCGTCGCGTCTCTTTCCATTATTCCGCGACCGGGGCACACTCAACGTGGGCGCCCCAGCCGACGTCGCGGTCCTTGAATTGCGTGAAGGCGCCTTCGAGTTCGTTGACAACTACGGGAACACGCGGACCGGGCGTCAGCGACTGTTTCCGAGCGAGACCGTGCTCGGTGGGTCACTCGTGCCTGGGTAGGGTTTCGGAGCGCGGCGTCCGTCTGACGGCGTTACTGCGCCGGTCACACCCCGCCTCCTGGCTGCTCGCTCCTTGCGCCTGACCAAACGAACGCCTCCCCCGGAAACCACCTTCGACGTCCCCGCGTAGAGGTCGCGTGGGGTTCACAGCGGAGACCTGCCTGAAGAGCTCGCGAATAGCATGCGGAGGCGCTACGGGACCATGTGCTTGTAGACCACCCCGCCCTTCATGACGAATCGGACATCACGGACGGCGCTGATGTCGGTGAGGGCGTTGCCGGAGACCGCGATGAGGTCCGCCTCGAACCCGGGTACAAGCATGCCGATCTGGTCGGCCAGCCCCAACGACTCGGCGGCGCGCGAGGTGGCGGAAATGATGGCATCCATCGGGGCCTGGCCGCCGTCGCGGACCCGGTAGATGAGCTCTTCACCGTTCCGTCCGTGGGCCCCGGCCACGGCGTCCGTGCCGAAGATCACTTTGACGCCACCGTGCCTGATCGTGCGGCGAAACGTCTCGTAACCGGTGACCCGCGCGTCTTCCATCAACGCGAAGCCCTCTTCGGTGTAATTGCCGCGGCCGAGAAAGCTCTCCTTGTGCTCGACGTAATTCGCCCAGAGCAGGCCGAGGTGCGGGTCAAGGTAGGTGCCGCGCTCGACCATCAGGTCGAGCACCGCATCGCTGAAGCGAGTGCCGTGCTCGATGCCGCCACACCCCGCCTCAATTGTCGCCGTGATGCTCTCGGTGCCATAGGCATGCGCGACAGTCCTCAGGCCCATCCGGGTCGCCTCGCCGCAGACAGCCCGTAATTGCTCTTCCGTCATCACCTGCGCCCCACCCTCGCGGATGCTGGCCGACGCAAAAATCTTGACGACATCGGCGCCGTCGTCCGCCAGCCGGCGCACGTATCTCCGGATCTCGTCCGGGGTGCCAGTGCCCGCGCTGACGGCCCCCAGCGACGTCAGCACGCGGGGCCCGGGCAGACTGCCACGGGCGATCGCGTCACGAAGATACCGGTCGCGTGGACTGCCCAGGCTCTGAACTGTGGTGAACCCGGCCAGCAGGGTGCGATAGGCGTTCTCCGCCGCGTAAAGGACAGTTTGCTCCGGCGCCTCATCCTGGTCGCGGTGATTGCCCCCGTCCGCATCGAAGTGCGCCGTCAGATGCACGTGGGTATCGATCAGACCCGGCATCACGGTGAAGTCAGACAGGTCATAGGTAACCGCACCACGCAGCCGATCCACCCTGCCGATCCGGGACCCGTCGAGCGTCAGACGGACGTTCTCGCTCACCCCGCCGGCACCATCGATCAGACGACCGGCCCGGATGGTGATCGGGGCGTCCTGGGCGATTACCGTCGCCGTCACCAGAAGACCAAGAGCCGATACGAATCCAACTTTCATGCCATCTCCTCCGCCATCACGCACATGCCCCGGTATGGACCGAGACCACTGACCGGTTCGTGCCGAGAATGCCCGCGCCGAGGACTAACGTCAAGAGGGAAGCGGGACCTTTCGATCCCACCACCCCCTTGGCTCAAAAAGTGCCACTCACGCGGAAGAGCCCAGCCAGTCCACAGTCGGCTGTCCCCGAGAACGTGCCACCGGCCGCCAATGCCCAGAAGATGTCAAACGTGCGGTGAAAACGGCGCGCGTCAAACTCGTCGTCACGCCCGACGGCGCCGACCGGGCCCTGCCTCAGCATCAGGAGCTGCTCCAGAACGGAGAATTCGTCTACACCCTGCACTAGAACAACGGCGGCGACGTTGCGCCCCGGGGGATACACGGTTCGCGCTGACCACGCCCTCACCCCGTTTCGCATCGCAGGTGTCGTGATCAGCGACGAGGAACGCCAGACGACCGACTTGACCGTGCCGTTTGGTCTCACCCAGGTCCATTACCACTTCAACACCGAAGCGCCGACGACCGGTCTTCGGTGCTGGCTCGAACACCTCGACGAGGCCGTCGACCGTATGGCCCGGATCTCGGCCCTGCAGTGCAGAGGTGAGCCTCTCTACCTGGTGGCCGGGCCCTACCTGGTGTGGACGTGGAACCGACTCGGCTACATTGAAACGGTGGAATTCGACGCCGTGATCGCAGCGCCTGAGAACTAGACTGGGAGGGTGGCCACCGAACGAGTCGCCCAGTATTCGAACCCGGGCACGCTCGTCCCGTGACTGTCATCCGCGCTCGTCATGAGTATCCGGGCTCCAGCGCCCTCCAAGAGTGCAACGACGGTGTCGCGTGCCATCCCGAACATCTCCATCCCCGACGGGGGCGGCTGGTAGAGTGGATATTTCAGCCTGCGGTATGCGTGCACTAGGCGCCGAGGCAGAGCACCCTTGAGCCGTCCACGCACCGGTGCCTCACAGAATGACCGCCCGGGGTCGAAGATGACGCCGGGCAATTGAAACACCAGCAGTCCGCCCGGCGCGAGCACCCTGACGAGCTCCGGGATATATCGGCTGACGAGCGTCGGTGGCATATGTTGGAGCACAAGGCGGCTGTAGACGAGATCGAAGGTGCCGGTCTTGAATCGCCGCAGATGTGGTCGGCGGTTGACCTGGAAGTGACACCGCGCCGGGGTGCTGTTCTCGAGGCGGGCGCGGGCAATCATCGATTCCGCAACATCGACACCCTGCACCTCGGCGAAATGATTGGCCAACGGCTGGGTGAGACGACCCACGCCGCAACCGAAGTCGAGCGCTCGGCGCGTGACCAGTCCCGGGGCCCGACTCGCGATGGCGCACATCAGCCGCTCAACATCCGCTCGACCCGTCTCGAAGAAGTCGGCGACGTTCCATCCGGGCGCAGCGGAGGGTCGAGTCAAGACCGCACCGAGCGCATCACGTTGTCCGAGCGCATTCCATTGATGGCCAAGCCGCGCGAACGCGGTTGCTCGCTCCGACCGCACCGTACGGGCGAGCGCGACGCCGGCGTCGACGACCGGACCGATCGCGTCGGCGAGACGTTGCAGCGGCCACTCCGCCTCGGCGCTGAACGTTGCGTGCCGAACCGATTCGAGCTCTGACGACACTGCCATCCGCCCTCTTGTCGGTGCGGCGGACGACAAGCATTAGCACCCGCTCAAAAACATATTTGCCATTCTGCACGCGGTTGCATCCCGTGGCCCACCATTGCTCGTCGCGTGCACATTCCTGCCATGAACGGCCCTCCCTCCTAGACGATTCCAGCGCCCAACCCGCTACTGATTGCCGGCACTCCATGGTGGGACGACGACGCCAGGGGCTGGTTGTTCGAAGGCGCCCGCTCCCCTGCCCCAGGTACCGACACCAGAAGATTCCTCAAAAGCGCCATGTGGTGGGGTTTACTGGCGAGGCGTTCGGCTGGCCAGGCGCGACGAGGGAGCATGCAGCCGGGTTGTGCCCCCCCCTGAGCCGGTGCCAGGACGTCCGCCCTCTGCAGGCGCCTCGCCAGGAAACCTAGCGGACCAACCGACCAGCCCGCACCCAGACATCGTCGTCGAGCCGAACCGTGGTGTCGGCAAAGAAGTTCCAGCGGACATACCCACCGGTGATGGTACCCCCGAGCTCCGAGTTGTCGCCGAGTGACAGCCTGACGACACCGTCGCCGTAGCCGTAGTACGGAATCCACGGGTTACGCTCGGGCACGGCGAGCAGCGGATTGAAGCCAAGTGCGAACTCGCGGAAGGCACGAGCCTGAGCCGGCACGCCGTCGAGTTCTGCCTGGACCGCATCGAGGCCGCTATCCGCTGTCACTCCAACGATCCGGCCCCGCTCGAAGGTGATGCGCAAGCCGATGACCGCACGACCATCCCACTGTGAGTGAGGGAAAGCGACCACACCGTTCACCGTTTCCTCTAGAGGGGCCACGCGAATGGACCCCGCAGGTAACTCGATCTCCCGGTCAATCAGAATGACGCCTTGGTCGGTGCGCGCTTTCGACGCGTCACCGTCCTGCAGGTTTACGGGCCGATCGCCAATGCGAAAGCTGATGTCGGTACCGATGGGCGACGTGACGCGGACATCCGCGTCCCGCATGACCTGGACGAACTCGCGTTGCTTGGCCGCGAGCGCCTCGTAGTCCGTCTCGAGAAGCGCCCGCTGGTAATGCGCGTCGATAGCGGTCTGGCCGGGCAGCGGCTGTCCCGGTATCGGAAACGCACTGCCGTTCTGCGTCCAGTGAAAGTGGATGGTCCGCCCGACGTCTTCATTCAGCCAATCCTGCAGCGCGCTATACGCCGGCTGCCCCGCGCGCGCGCCGGGCATCATGATGGCTCCGTCGACGTCCCGGAACATCTCCTTGTATGCGGCTCGCGCATCGGCATACCCCCGACGCAGCACCTCGGCGTCCCAGGCCTGCGGAAACGGCTCCTCCAGCACGTCGACCACGCCCAGGTCGACCGCACCGGCCTCCATGAGCGCATATCGCAGATGTGGCAGGATGTCGTCGAAATTGCCAGGGCGTGCGAGGAGCAGGATCCGCTCCCCTGGTGTCGGATCCAGCTGCGTGACCAGCCGTGCCGCCATCGCCGGCCAGTCCATCGTGAGACGGGGCTGCGCGACCGTCGGAGCCACACAGATCAACGACGAAATGATGAAGCCACAAACGACACGCATGACATCCTCCTAGCCGACAGGCAGCACCGTCCTCAAAAACGCCAGAGGCGGTTCACCTTGACAACGAAGCCTCGATTCCGTAACTCGGAAAACCGGTTGGGCATCAGCGGATTCGTGTTGCGATCTTCGCTGTAAACGACGAACAGTTCGCTCCCAGGCGAGTACTCCCACCGCAGTCGGAAGTTGTTGCTGATGGAGTCACTGTTCGAGTTGTACTGCACCAGCGCACTCAGGAACATGCGCGGCGTGACGGTGTAGTTGACACGAGAGACGACTAGGTCCGCCCGGAACGCCCCCCCCGGAGTGTCGATCCAGTTCACCGAGACGCTCGGCTCCACCGTGAACTGCTCCGTGAGTTCCACGCGTCCGCGATTGAAGCCGACCGACCGGATGTCGCCATTAAAATATTGGCCGGCTCGTACGGTAACGGTCCCGTTGAAGGCATGCTGGGACCCACGGGTATACGTCGCCTCGACATCACGAAAACCATATCCGCCGATGGGCAGGGTCACGCCAGTCCCTGGCGAAAACGGTTCGACGAGAAATTCGTAGTTGTCGACCACCGAAACCCCGACCGTGTCACTGTTCTCGAACTCGGTCGAGATCCCGACCTGAGACTGCCGAGTTTCCACGATGCCGGTGTCCGCGGTCAGGATGTAGTCAAAACTTCCCTCGAAACGAAACTGTCGGACCGCGTCGATCGACGCGGGCCGTGGGCTGAAGCGTCCAGACGCGTAGCTTCGGCGGAAATTGTCGCGTCGCACGAAGCCGACTTCCGGCACGAAGTTGCGTTCCACCACGAGGTGGTCGGCCTGAACACCGTAGCGGTCTCCACTGTAATCAAACCGACCCTGGTAGCTCAGGTCGTCCGTCTCGACATCAGGGGTCCGGGTCCGCGCCAAATACCCGAGGAGGCTGACGTTCTCAAAGAACGACAAGGTCGCGTCCGCCCCGTAGGCTTGGCTCATACCGTCGCCTTCGAGCGACACGGACCGGTTCGTGAACAGACCGCCGACGCTACTGCGGCGCAGGATATCCCGCTTGACCCGGACCACCGTGAAGTTGGTCATCTCGGCCCCAGACACCTCTTCGGCGTCGGTCTGGATGCTCAGGGCGCCCACATCGAACGCCCCGATCTTGCCGGTGACCCGGCCACCGCCGACAATCGGCACTACCGTCCCGTGGTCGAGACCGATGCGGCGCGTGTAGAACAGCGTCGGCGCGTTGCCACCGCCAAAAAAGCCGCCGCCGCCCGCGCTGCGCAGCGCCCCGCCGAACCCACCGCCTACGCCACCCCGAGCAAAGTCGAAGATACCGCGCCCTTCGAGAAAGAACTCCCGCTTTTCCGGAAAGAACAGACTGAACCGGGTCAGGTTCACCTGCTGCTCGTCCACCTCGACCTGCGCGAAGTCCGTGTTGTAGGTGAAATCAGCCGTCAGGTTTCTCGTGATCCCGAATTTAACGTCGACACCAATGTCGCCATCTCCGACGCCAATGGTCGGAGGAGCGGGGTTGAGGTCGGTTGTCCGCCTTCCGATGGCATACGGCTTGATCTCCAGGTTTCGGCCGCCGTCGGGGACCTCCACCCCGACCAAGGTCGCCGCTCCCGAGACGCGAAAAATGCCCGCGGTGCCACCGCCGCCGCCGGCGGCCGAGATCGGGAGTGGCGTGATGTAGGCGTACTCACTCTTACGACGAATACCCCGTCTGAGCTGCACGCCCCACACCTGGTCCGGTCCGGGGCGATATCGGAGCGACTTGAACGGAATTTCCATTTCCACCGTCCACCCACCCTCGAACCGCCCAGTGCGAACGTCCCAGACCGGATTCCAGTCGCCGTTGTAGCTCCCTTCGTTCGTGATCGCAAAATCGGACAACGCGCCAAGCGGGGTGGTCTGGAACGCCACGCCATTCCGTCGGTCATAGAAGGTGTCAAACAGGACGAGGAAATGATCGTTCTGGCGGAGCTGGTTCGAGTCGCGACGCATCTCGTTCGCGACCCACTCGCTGGGCGGCGCCGAATCCCAGATGCGACCCGAGACGTAGACGTTGTTGTCGTCGAACATGATCCAAGCTTCGGTCTGCTCCGTGGCCAGCGCCCCTTCGTTCGGTACCTGCTGGATGAAGCCGGTGATGGCCCGCTGGGTGCGATACACCGCTTCATCGAGCCGCCCGTCCAGATCGACCGCTTCCGTCACCCTGACGGCCCGCAGGGTAACCCCGCCCTGCTCGTTCCGCGACAGCACCTCAGGCGGTGTCGGGGGAGCGGGCCCGTCGATCACGCCGGGCGAGAGGACCCGCACGCGGTTCGAGGGCGGCATAGGCTCCGACCCACCGGCGTCGGCGGTAACCCCGACCGGGGGCCGACCGAGCGCCCGTGCCGAAGCGCCGGGGGTGACGCCCGCCGACGCCAGCCCTTCCCCCGTGATCCTGACGAGCTGAGCTGCGATCTGATCCTGGAGTTCGAAGAGGTTGCTGAACGCGCCATCGAGGGTCGTCCTCGCACGCACCGCACCCGTGTCGACGTCAACGATCCTTGCGGTCGTGCGCAGCTGGTCGCCGACCCGCTGATAGCCGCCAGTGATGAGCCACGTCGCCCCGAGTTGACGACCGCGGTCGCGCGCGGCCTGGTCCGATCCATCGAGCGTCGTACTCCCGAGAGCCAACGAGCCAAGTGCGGGGGGGTCGATGACCAACACCCCGTCGAGTCGCGCGAGGTTACCGGCGACGGTCTCCGCGATGCCCAGACCGATCCAGTCGTCCGCCGGCTGCCTGGAAATGTTCGCGAACGGCGCGACTACGATCACACGGGGCGGTATCGAGACCGCCTGTCCTCCGATCGTGGGCACGGGTTGCGCGAACGCGGCTGGAGCAATGGTCAAGCCCACCACGACGACCGTCAGCAGACCAGCCCGTCGGCGATCGACCCGACGGCCGAGCGAGCGGATCGAGCCACGGAATCCGACGCACAGGGATGGCATGTCTGGCCGGTAAGAGGATGACGGTGGCGTTTCTAACCTGCGACACAGCGAGGGCACGACCCCCACTGGCGTGGAGACGCCAGTCGCTTGAACGCCAGGACGTGATTCGTCGATGTTCGCGGGTGGTCGCCGATCACCGGGGAGCGTCGGACGTATCCACACCGGGTCGCGCGAGCTCCCAGGGGGCGCCGGTGCCGGATGAACCGAGGAACAGTTTGGTGCCGTCGGCCAACGTAATATCGCGGCCGTTCGCCCGGTTCGTGCCATCCTTCGCCTGATACCCATCGACCAGGACATCCACGCCTGGCAAAAGCGACCGCCTCGTGAACCCTCGCCTGAATAGCACGTTGGGAGTGCCGGCTTCGAAAGCCCAATTCTCGGTGGCGCCGCTGTCCGTCTTTACGTCGAGATGGATCCACACGTGGGGATTAATCCATTCCACCTTGGTGACGGTGCCGCTGAACTCAACCGGTCGGTCAGCATCGAATTCAGCCGCGAATGCGTGGTGCGCCGACGCGGGCACACCAGTTGCCATCATCCACAGACACAATCCGGCGACCGCGCCCAGACCCGTGATCAGTGACTTAGTTCTCATGGCTGTAGCCTCCTTCGGCACTGGTCGGATTCCCCAGCGACGATTCGTTGACGCGAGTGATCGCTATCGTCGATACCATTCATGCAGGAGATCGCCAGGCGGGACCTTGCGCGTGATTTCCACCGTCATGGTCTCACCCTCCCACCGTTGGACCAACTGCTCTCGCCGGAGGTGCCCATACATGAACTCCTCGGCGAACTGGATACACGGGTAGTCCAGCACCGTCGCACTCGGCTCCAAACGCCGATACAGCGGCATCGCGATCGTCCAGGGTTCGGTAAAGGTCTCCGGGTCGGTGACCGTGACTTCGTACCAGATGGCGTCTGGCGACAGCGGCGAAAAGCGCTCGGTCAGTCGCAAGGCCTCGCTGTGGAAATTCCCGGCTCGGTCGAACCACGTCCTGCCGTTGAACTCCGATACCTCCACGACCAGGGTGTCGCCTTCCCACCGCCCGACCGAATGTCCCATGTAGGTGTAGTCCGGCGGTCCGGTAACATCATTCATGTGGATGACACGTCCCGCATTCGAAAAACCGAAGGTCATGTGAATCTTGTCCGTGCCCTGTGCGATCTGAAAGGGATAGGGCATGTACATCGCTCGGGGGATACCCGGCAGATAGCACTTGAGTTCAGGGTCACGGTCGATCCAATGATCGGCATTTTCCTGCTTCGTACGGAGCGCGTCCGGGGTGTAGGGGATCCGACCATCACCCCCGACCACGCCCACCGACCCGGGCACGCCGGCGGCGGCTCCCAGCGCTACCACTGGCGCCGCGGGCACCTTGGAGAATTCGTAGGGATAGACGCCCTGCTGCATGACCATCCCAGCACGCGCTTCGTGGGCCTCCAGGTCCCAGTGGGCTTCGTTGTTGGCCTGCCACACCCCATCGAAATTCGGCTTTCCGTCGGGGGTCCTGGCCGGGCGCGCCGTCGAATCCTGGACCTGACCCTGCCCGCCGGTGCCCGTCACCGCCACCGCGATGACGGCCCA
>Ga0315338_1000731_pt1 | contig 59970 bp, 55 predicted proteins | sample ASW8metaG_FD_204518 | JGI IMG/M metagenome (GOLD analysis project Ga0315338, IMG submission 204518) | Ammonia-oxidizing marine archaeal communities from Monterey Bay, California, United States - ASW #8 | ecosystem: Environmental > Aquatic > Marine > Coastal | place: USA: California | collected...
CGGCGCCGGGCGGCGCGACACCGGCAAACTGTGGCCGTTGGACCGCTATATCGCCGTAGCCCGGGACCAGGCGGCCAAAGGCAGAACACCGGTATTCATCCTGGGACCCGACGAGGCCGGTTGGCTGGACCCCGTCCGCGACCAGGTTCCCGGCGTGCAGGCGCCGCTGAACGGGCCGTTGCCCGACGGCGTGCCCCTGACCCCGGCATTGACCGTGGCGCTCGGGCGGCGATTGGCGGCGGCGGTGGCCAATTGCTCCGGCACCGGACACATGCTGGCCGGCGGCGGCGCGCCCATGGTCTCGCTCTATGCGCCGACGGATCCGAACAAGTACGCCCCCCACTCGCCCCGAGTCATCGCGCTCCGGGGTCAGGATTTCGGCGGCGAGGCCATCGAGGCCATTCCCACCGATGCGGTTATCGCCGCCGTTGACGAGCAGACAACGGCTGGGATGAATTGATGGGGTGTTTGATGGACAATTATGCGTTCGGCAAAGTACGGCGGTTCGCCCTTGTGCTCGCGTCGGTGATCCTGCTGTCCGGGTTTCAGTTCCTGGAAGCCGCCCTGGCACCGGACGCCGATCTGTGGCCGCGCTGGGAGAGCCATGACCCCGACTCGACGGCGCGCGTCGATCATGCCGACTGGGGCCACTTCCTGAAGCTCTATGTTGAAGCCGGCCCGGATGGCATCAACCGCATCGCCTACGCCCGCGTTACAGAGGCTGACAAACAGGCCCTGCACGATTATCTGGCGCGGCTCCGGCTGGTCGTCATTGACGACTTTGCCCGACCCGAGCAATTGGCCTATTGGATCAACCTTTACAACGCGTTGACCGTTCGCCTGGTGCTCGACTTCCTGCCGATCAAGAGCATCAGGGACATCAACATTTCATCCAGCATTTTCGCCGGACCTTGGCAGCGAAAATTGCTCGAAGTTGACGACGAACCGTTGAGCCTCAACGACATCGAACACCGCATCCTGCGGCCGATCTGGCGCGACCCACGCATTCACTACGCCGTCAATTGCGCCTCCATCGGGTGTCCCAACCTGCAACCGGTGGCGTTCACCGGTGACACTGCGGACGCGCTCCTCGACAAGGCGGCGCACGAATATATCAACCACCGGCGCGGTGCCCGCGTCGAAGACGGAGACCTGACCGCGTCGAAGATTTATCTCTGGTTCGCCGACGATTTCGGCGGCGAGTCCGGTGTTATCGATCACCTGCGCCTTTATGCCGGGCCGGAGTTAGTCCGCGCCCTCACCGGCGTTCAATCCATCGACGATTACGAATACGACTGGGGCCTCAACGGCTCCGGTTCGTGAGCCGGTTGTTTGCGTTGCCGCCGGCGCATGGAATCATACAACACCGCCAGCCGGTCGGGACTGATTCCAAAATGGTAAAGCGTGTGCAGGATCAGCCAACCGGCGACGATGGCCGCCGGGCGGCGGCCGTGGAACCGGCGCGATGACGTCAGCAGGGTCGGCTCGGAGATGCAGAGGGTCCGGCCGGCCCTCTCCATGCGCCGGACCAGATCGTAGTCCTCCATCAAGGCGATGGGGCGGATACCGCCAAGCCGGTCATGCACATGCCGCCGGACAAAGATGCCGGAGTCGCCATAGTAAAAGCCGCGCGCCCGGATCCAGGCGTAGAAGCCCTCAAGCCAGCGGCTGAACCCGTCGTCGCCGTCAAACAGCAGCCGGAAGTTGCCGCCGGGTGCATCCGGATTCGACGCCAGCGCCGACGCCACGGCGGCCAAACCGCCGCAGGGAAAAACCGTATCGGCATGAAGAAACAGAAGCACCTCTCCGCAAGCCACTTTCACGCCTTCGTTCAATTGCCGCCCGCGCCCCGGTTCGCACTGGACGACACCGGCGCCGCACGCTTCGGCGATGACAACCGTGCTGTCAGTACTGCCGCCGTCGGCGACAATGATTTCGTGCGCGGTCTTCTCACCGGCCATGGCATCAAGCAGCAGCGGCAGCTTAACCGCTTCGTTCAGGGTCGGAATGATGACGGAAATCAAGATCCCTGCTCCGCCATGCGGGCCTCCTCATCGCTGACCAGCCCGATGCCGATCAATGCCTTGCGGTGGTCTTGCCAGCCGGTTTCCATCCAAGTCCGGCAGCGGCGGCCCAACAAGGCATTGGGAATGGGGAACTGGTCAAGGACCCCGAACGCGGTCTGTGACCAAAGCTGTTTTAGCCAACGGTGGATTTCCATGCGCTCGTCCCGGGCCATCCGTTTCAGCCGGGAGCTGAGATAAATGCGCCCGAAAGCGAGGTGGCGGGCCTCATCGCGCGAGACACGGGTATTGAGGTTGCGAAACCGCGGGCAGGTCAACCAGCCGCCGAGATAATCCAGGGCGTAGAGCGCCTCACCTTCGAGCACGATATTAAAGGCGGCGATCAGGGCTTCCGGCGGTCCCGTCCAACCGAGCGCCTTGTCATAGGCCTCGGACAACACCGGGTCAGGCGGCACCAGGTCACCAATATCAGCCAAGTAGGTTCGGTAGGCCTCGGCGTGACGCGACTCGTCGGTAATCTGTACCTCGATGCAGCGCCGCGCCCAGGGATCGTCGAGGCCATCGAGGAGCCGGCGGCACATGGCCAGGGTCGCGATTTCACCGTGATAGAACTGGCTGATGACGGCGGAAGTGAATTTCTTCGGCAACCACTTGGGAAGGCGGGCCGCTTGGTTTGAATTCAATGCCTCGGAAACGGTCCACTGCTGCGCTTCGCCCTTGAGCGCCAGCCGTTGTAGCGGCGGCGCTTCAGCCGGCCTTGCATCGGCAAGCGGAATATTAGGCAATCCTTGCATAACGGTGACAGCCTATCCGCCGTCCGCTAACCAGCCAAATCACGTTGCTGTCAGGGCGACCGAGGCCGCTTCAAATAATACGGACAGCGGCCTGTTTCGTCATGAAGCTGAAGCAAAGATACTCATACTTCCAGCCATAGGTGGCGACGGCCTCCTGAAATGCCTTGAATTCGTGCTCGCGCCATTTTTCATGCCCGATGTATTCATCAAAGACGAGCACCGTCCCGGGCACAATCTGTCTCGCAAGCGAGTCCAGAACCGTCTTGGTCGAACTGTAGAGATCGCAATCCATATTAATAAAACGAACCGGGTCCGGGTATTTTTCAACGAAACCTGGCAGCGTATCTTCAAACCAGCCATCGTGGAGAATGACGTTCTCCGCAACCGATGGAACGACGCCGTGCGTGCTGTATGAGCCCTTGGGCTCGTGATGCCAGGCTTCGGGAAGCCCCTCGAAACTATCGAACCCATGCACGTCCTGGTTCGCCAGTTCGGCGACTTGTCGGATTGTCGTTCCGAACCGGACACCGAACTCCAAAACCAGTCCATCCTTGGGCGCGGCGTCAATGCCAAGTTCAAAAGCCTCGATACTGCTGCCGATCATCGGCGGCAATTTCTCATTGGCGGATTGGATGTAACCCCAGGCGTCCAATCTTGCGCGGTCCGTATCATTTCCACTTTCGACGATGTCTAGATGCGATGCCGCCTCTGGATCGCCGCAAAAATCCATGAGCACACCCAGCATGAACCTGTAATACGCGTTGCCCGGATTAATTTCGACAGCCCGCTTCAGGCAATTGATGGAAGGCGCCATATCATCTGGATCAATCAGGAGACTATGGAGATTGAACTGCGCCACGGCCGAACCGGGGTTAATGGAGATGGCCTTGCGGAGACTTACCGCCGCTTCTTCCAACTTCCCGAGGTCCTGAAATGCGATGCCGAGGTTGCTATGCGCCTCGGCGTACTCCGGCTGGTTGGCCAGGGCTTCTTGGCAACTGGCCGCCGCCTCGTCCGCCTTGCCCAGATGACGGAGCACGTTGCCAAGATTGCAGTGGGCCTCGGCATAATCGGACCTGGCGGCCAGTGCGTCGCGATAGCCTATGACGGCATCCTCCGATTGCCCCAGATCGTGCAGCGCGTTGCCCAGATTGTTATGCGCCTCGGCATAATCAGGCGCGATCGCAATCGTCCGGCGATAGCTGGCGACAGATTCATCCAAACGCCCCAGTTCCTTGTACACAACGCCGAGATTGTAGTGCGCCGCCGCGATGCCGGGCGTGATTTCCAGGGCCTTGTTGTAGCTTGCGGCGGAGTCTTCCAGCCGCCCCAGTTCCTTGAGCGAATTGCCAAGGTTGACATGCGCCTCGGCATAATCCGGTTTGACGTCAAGCGCCTTGGTAATGAAATCAACGGCGATGTCATTCTTTCCCACTTGATGGGCGATCACGCCGAGCAGGTGCAAAGCAACCGGCTGATTGGGGTCGGTGTGCAAAATCTGCTGATAGATGCTCTCGGCTTCAGGTAGTCGGCCCGCAGTATGGTGCTGCAGGGCAAGCCCGATGGCCTGTTGGATGTCGGGAACTGTACCCGTGGGGTGACTATCGGTTGGTGGCAAGTTTCGGTTCTTTCAAGTTGGTTGCAATCGACCGTGTTTGTCCGCTCAGTCAAAAAGGTATTGCACATTTCACGAGCAGGCAAAAACACCGTAGAAATGGAGGACTTCGGAATGCAAACGGTACTGGTTGCAAGATAGCCGTCCTTCATTCATTAAATAGTCTGGAAATCCGCCCGAATTTATCACATACGGAAGGCTCCGGTGTCGCGACCAATGACTGACACGGCAATACAGATCGACCTTGAACAAACACTTGCCCGGCTTCTCCGGGATTTCATCGAGAGCACTCGAGATAAGCTCGATGGGATCGATGAGGCGATCGATGCAATTTATAAAGACGCGGAGAACCGCGGTGAGCTGTTCTTCGGGCTGCAGCGCGATGTTCACTCGCTGAAAGGCTCGGCCGGAACATATGGTTTCCCGTCGGTTACGCTGATCGCGCACCGGCTCGAAGATTATATGGAGTCGACCCGCCGCCTTTCACATGAAAGTTGGCTTGAGGTGCAAGTCTTTATCGATGTCATCCGTTCAATCATTGATACGGGCGTTGAACCGTCCAAAGATGGACGTACGGCTATTCTTTCCCAACTGCCGACTACCGGCGGCGCGGTCAGCGGGCAGAACCAGCACAAGGTCACCATCCTGTTGGTCATGCCGCAAGGTGTTCAAAGGTCGCTGGTGGGTAGTGAATTGAGCTCTTGCGGTTTCGACATTTCGTTTGCCGAAACTCCTTATGAAGCTATCAACTTGGCCATCACGCTGCAGCCACAGGCTGTTGTTTCTAGTTATGAGTTCGCCGGCATAAATGGTTGTGAGTTTGCCCAAGTCCTGCAAGTTATCAAGGCGACGGCGGAAATTCCGTTTGCGTTAATCACGTCGCACGCCGCGAATTCCGTCGCGATTAACACTATCCCGCTTGACGTGAGAGTTATCCCTAAGGGCCCCAAATCCGTCGAATTGGTTACCAAATATTTGGTTGAGTTGGGCTTGTCTGAGGCCGCTGGTCGCAAAGCCTAATGCTCAATACCGAAGCGACAATCCTCGAAGAAGAAGCTGTTGAGCCGGACCTGCGCAAGAGAACCGTCGGCCGCGTCCAGGCTTGGTCGCTGTTGTTGTTCATGGGTGTCGTATGGGGGTTAACGTTTTCCCTCGCCAAGATCGCGGCGGAAGGCGGCGGCCATCCGCTCGGGATAACGTTTTGGCAAACGGTGATCGGAGCGTTTTTTCTGATCGTACTGAGTGCTGTGACCCGTCAAAAAATTCCAGTTAAACGCGGGAACATTGTGCTTTACATAGCCTGCGGATTATTGGGATCGATAATTCCGGGCGTCCTTTTCTTCTACGCCGCATCGCGGGTTTCGCCGGGCGTGTTGTCGATAACCATCGCCACCGTGCCGCTGATGACTTTTGCTGCCGCCGCCGTTGCCGGAATTGAACGTATCCAAGTGGGGCGCGTCCTCGGCGTGGTGCTTGGCATTTTCTCCATCGTCTTGCTGGTGGGGCCCGAAGAAAGACTGCCCGACCCAAACGTTGTGCCCTGGGTATTCGCGGCGCTGGTGGCGGCGGCATGTTATTCGGGTGAAAATCTTTTGATAGCGCTGCGAATGCCGACAGATGTCAGCCCGTTCACGGTGGCCGGCGGCATGTTTATCGCCGCCACCGCCATGACGACGCCGGCGGTCATCATGACCGGCACGTTCGTTCCATTGGTTTGGCCGTGGGGACCGGTTGAGTGGTCGATCATCTCGATGTCGCTGATCAGCGTTATCGCCTACAGTCTGTTCATCTATCTGATCGCCCATGCTGGCCCTGTGTTCGCCAGCCAAACCGCGTATGTGGTGACGTTTTCCGGTGTATTCTGGGGGGTAATGATCTTCGACGAGCAGCATTCGACTTGGATCTGGGCGTCGCTGACGATCATGCTGGCGGCCTTGGCCTTGGTGACGCCGCGCCGTCAAACTGAAGGAAGTAACCTGCCATAACCCCTGGTTACGGGGCCTGGGCCTCCTGAACATATTGACGCGGCAAGGAAGGTCCTCGGCTGACAAACGGGGCAAGTTCGCGGCGCAATTTGCGCTGAAATGCGCGCGAGAAGTCGCCGTAATCATTGGCAACCTCGATAAATGCGCCCGGGCCACGAATGACCTGTTCGCGATAGTAATCCTCTACGTCGTAGGGGTAGTTATCGGCATAGGTTAGGATCGGCAAGCCGTTGATAACAATTCCGAGCGCATTGGCCGTCTGGCCGGGAATGGCCGGTGGAATGCCGGTGTTGTTGCGGCCATCCCCCGAGACATCAATCTTCAATTCCCGGCCATCATACTCATTGCCGGTAATCAATCGAACGCTGAAGTCAATGGCGCCGCCAATGCCGGTGAAATGACGTTTCGGCCCGCGCGATGCTTTTTCCACTTTGGCGGCAAAGGCCAGGACGCTAGCCGGGTCAGCCAGCAGATGCCACGGGATCATCATTTTCGCGTTGACCTCCGAACTCCACTGGAACAGCGTCACGGCAACGCCATCGTGCTGCCCGATCAGGTTGATAATTTCCGGTGTCCGAAAGGCATTGGCCATGCCTTTCATCAGCAGATCATACTCAGACCCATCGACGCTCATGGAGGTATCGACGGCAAGCACAAGCTCAATGGATACCGGTGTCTCTGCCTGGGCATTGTCTGCGTAAAGCAGCACCGCCCCTGCCCAAGCCGTCATTGCGGCTACGGCAACGGCCCGCGCGGCCCGCATCACATTGCTTGATCTTCTCACGTCCTGCAAACCCGACTGATGATCAGGCCATTATGATCGCACGCCCGTCGGCGCGCGCCAATACGCGGCGTTCCTTTCCGGCGCTTGCATTGGTTCTAGCGCGCGGCGTGGATCTTGGTGTTGATTGCCCCCTCGCTCTGGGCAAATTGGCGTTTTTCGGCCCGTTTCACCTCGTCCTTGATATCAATCTGGGCAAGGCGCTGCTCTAACTGGGTCAGTTTGCGATTATATAGCCGGTAGTGATCGCCCCGAAGGCGGGTGACGCCCGACAACTCGGCGCGCAAATACCACAAGAACGCCTTTCGGTAATCCTGAGATAGCGCGCTGCCATTCTCGTACATCCAACCGAGAAGATTCATGGCTTTGGGAAGTTCCTCCAACTCAGCCCGCTGGCGGACCACTTCGGCGTCAAACCAGTTTCCCATGCCCAGTTCAATCCGATTAACCGCGGTCTGCCAAATTTCTTCGGTCATCTCGAACTCTTTGTCCGGGTATGGATAGGCCGTGGCCGCCGGTACGGGATTGTAGCGAATGGTAGCAACGCTCCCCACCATGCTGACGGAGGGCACCGTATAAGGGCCATACTCCTGGAACCACGCTTTATACTTTGCAGATTCGGTGAAGAAGTAACCGCTGATGGGTGCGAAACCATGCACGGGGACGGCCAAACCGATCCCAATCAAGACAACGAAAACGACAGCAGTCCTACGTCCACGCATTGAAAATTTGCCTCCCACAGCATCCAGTGCGTTTCAACCTGCCTAGATTGTATATTATAATTCTAAATATGTTAACTCTTTTGTCAGGAAAATGTCAGCTTTCTCGATCGGCCATAGATTTCAGCGCTATTCATGGGGTCTATTACCTTCCCGCGTGCGACCTATCCGGAACATTTCCAGATCAACAGCACACCTAGTGCTCCGCGTGTCCTGCGCGTTGTATTTGTACCGCGCCGGCATAAACCGAACGCGCTTGCGAACGCCATCCACATGTGTATAGTGCGCCCGCTTTAGAGCTTCCTGCCGGGATGGTCCCGGCTATGCCACCGTCCGCGAAGGCCGTGGTTGAGAAAATCCGAAGGGAGAGTAATTTTGCCCTATTACGAAAGCGTGTTCATCGCACGCCAGGACATTTCCGCCGCCCAGGTGGAAGAACTCACTGAAAATTTTTCGAAAGTCATCAAGGATGGCGGTGGCCAGATTCCGAAGACGGAATCCTGGGGACTGCGGACCATGGCTTACAAGATCAAGAAAAACCGCAAGGGCCACTACGTGCTCATGAATATTGACGCCGCCGCTGATGCCGTCCACGAGATGGAACGCCAGATGCGGATCAATGAGGATATCCTGAGGACCCTCACGACACGCGTCGATGAGTTGGAGGAAGGCCCGTCGGCGATCATGCGCAGCCGCGACCGCGACGACCGGCCACGCCGCGACCACGATGACCGTCCGCGCCGTGACCACGATGACCGTCCTCCGCGCAAAGACACCGAGGATGAGGCCGAGAAAGCAACGGCTGAACCGAAGGCCGATGCTAGCGAGGCACCGGCCGAGGCAGCGGCGGCAGAACCAGAGGTCAAAACTGACGAGGCGCCGGCCGAGGCAGCAGCAGAACCAGAGGCCGAAACTGACGAAGCGCCGACCGAGGCAGCAGCGGAACCAGACGCCAAAACTGACGAGGCGCCGGCCGAGGCAGCAGCGGAACCAGAGGCCAAAACTGACGAGGCGCCGGCCGAGGCGGCAGCAGAACCAGAGGCCGAAGCTGAGAGTGAAGACACATCGGAAGGAGATGACAAATGAGCGAAGAACGCGATTCAGGCCAAAAACGCCGCACCTTCTTCCGCCGCCGCAAGTCCTGCCCGTTCGCCGGACCCAACGCGGAGAAAATCGATTACAAGGACACGAAACTGCTCGCCCGCTACACCACGCAGCGCGGCAAGATCGTGCCCAGCCGTATCAGCGCGGTCTCGGCCAAGAAGCAGCGCGAGTTGGCCAAGGCGATCAAGAAGGCGCGTTTCCTGGCGCTGATGCCCTACGTCGTCAATTGACCGGGATAGTACCGGAGGAAACTTGTGGCCACGGACGCCCTCATAGCCGTTGGTGCCGGATTGTTCAGTGCCGTATTGGCGATGGCCTTTCTAGGAGGCTCGCCGATGGCGCTGCTGCTTGTCTACGTGGCGTCGCTGCCGTTATTCCTGAGCGGACTTGGCCTGGGCATGCGCGCGGCGACGATCTCCGCCGCGGCCGGTTTCATGGGCATGGGCATGTTTGGCGGCGGAGCCGTGGCCGGTTTGTTCGGTCTGGTCCACGCCCTACCGGCCTGGATGACCACACGCATGGTACTGCTACAACGCCCCGCAGCCGACGAAACAGGTGCGTCGGATTGGTATCCGCCGGGACCGGCCATCGCGGCGCTGACGTGCCTGGGTGGCGCGCTGCTGGTTTTGGCGGCGCTATTTGTTGGCGGCGACGGCCTTCAAGCGGTGGTTTCGCAGCAAATGACGGCAGCCTTCGACGTCATGGCTCCGATCATGACGGAGGCGCAGCGAAAACAGTTCATCGATTTACTGGTGCCGCTGTTTCCCGGCATGGCGGCGGCGAGTTGGGTGGTCATGGCGGCAGTCAACGCGATCCTGTCGCAGGGCTTGCTGGTACGCATCGGCCGCAACATCAGGCCGAGCCCGGAGTATTTGGCGCTCGAACTGCCGCAGTGGCTTTCGTGGCCGCTGGTAGCGGCGGCGGCGCTGGCATTACTGGGATCGGGCGAGTGGGAGTATATGGCCCGCAACTTGGCGCTGGTTTTAGCGGTGCCGTATTTCTTTCTCGGCCTTGCGGTGGTCCACGCCGCCGCCCATCGGGTCGCCATGACCGGCGCAGTACTGACCCTGTTTTACCTGACCTTGCTGTTTTCCGGTTGGGCCGCGCTGGTGGTTGCCGGGATTGGAATTACCGAACAATGGCTCGGACTGCGCGAGCGGTTCGGATTGCGCGGCGCGGTGCCGCCGGATAACGAGTGAATCATCGCCGGGCCGCTGATCGGCCTGGCACGAGGAGAAGAACCATGGAAGTCATTTTGTTGGAACGGATCGATAAACTGGGACAGATGGGCGACGTGGTGTCCGTCAAGGCGGGATACGCCCGCAATTACCTGTTGCCGCAAAGTAAGGCCTTGCGCGCAACTGATGAAAACAAGGCCCAATTCGAAACCCAACGGGTCCAGCTTGAAGCCGCCAACCTGAAGCAGCGCGATGAAGCCGATGCGGTCGGCAAGAAAATGGACGGCATCTCGGTGGCCCTGGTCCGACAGGCCGGCGAGGCCGGACAGCTGTTCGGCTCGGTCAACGCCCGCGACATTGCCAACGCGCTCATCGAGGCCGGCTTCACGGTGACCCGCCAGCAGGTTCGCCTGGAATCACCGATCAAATTGGTCGGCATCCATGCCGTTCAGGTTGGCCTGCACCCGGAAGTGGTCGTCAGTATCAACGCCAACGTGGCGCGTTCAGAAGGCGAGGCGGAAATTCAGGCCAAGACAGGTCACGCCGTGGTCAGCGAGGCCGAGCGCGAAGCCCAGGCCCGTGAGGAAGCCGCCGCCGAGCAGGCTGCCGCCGACCAAGCCGCCGCCGTTGAGGCCGAGGCCGCCGCCGACGAGGCCGCGCAGGACCAGGCTGAGGAAATGTTCGAGGAGGGCGCCGCGCCGGAGGTGGTCGAGGAAACCGAGGAAGCAACCTCTGACGACTCCGCGGACGATGCTGAACCTGAAGCCGACGCCGACGCTGATGCGGCCGGCGGCGAGGGCGACGAGGGTGGAGAAGACGCCAAGGAGTAACTTGGCCGCCACCCCGCTAACAGAACAGCGCGTCCTCCGGGGCGCGCTTTTTTGTTGCGGGATTTATCCACATTTCCACACCCGGCCGGAAAATACGCGGAGTTATCCCCGCTCAATTATCTTTTCCAGAGCATTGGTGATTCCGCGAAACCCGACGAAGCCCTAGTGTCGCTTGGTCATGCCCACCACCTTAACACCGCCCCAATCCACCGAAGCCCCGGCCGCCGTCAATGATTCCGAGACCGGCGGCGGCACCTCGGCATTTCGCACCCTGCCCCACAACATTGAAGCGGAAAAGGGACTGCTCGGCGCTATCCTGATCGATAACCGCGCCTATGAGCGGGTTTCCGACTTCCTCAAGCCTAAGCATTTCGCCCTGGCCCAGCACGGTCGCGTATTCGAGGCCATGGTCAAGCTCATGGACCGGGGCCAGATCGCCGATCCGGTGACCATGACCCGTTACTTCGAACAGGAAGAGAGCCTGGCCGAAATCGGCGGCCCCGCCTATCTGGCCGATCTGGCCGGTTCCGTGGTCACGGTCATCAATGCCGGTGAATACGGCCGCATCGTCCACGACCTGTTCATCAAGCGCGAGCTGATCTCACTCGGCGAAGACGTCGTCAACAAGGCCTACGGCGGCGAGGTTGACGAACCCGCCACCAAGCAGATCGAGGACGCCGAGCAAAACCTCTATGACCTGGCCACCCGGGGCGAGCACGAAACCGGGTTCCAAAACTTCAAGACCGCCATCGTCAGCGCCATCGACATGGCCGAAATCGCCCATAAGCGCGAAGGCGGCCTGGCCGGCGTCGGCACCGGGTTGGTCGATATCGATAAACTTCTCGGCGGCTTGCACCGCTCGGACCTGATCATCCTGGCCGCCCGGCCGGCCATGGGCAAGTCGGCGCTGGCCGCCAACATCTCCTACAACGCGGCCAAGGATTATCACGACTCGGGCGGCAAAGAGGGCGCCGTGGTCGGTTTCTTCTCACTGGAAATGTCGGCCGAACAGCTCGCCGCCCGTATCCTGTCGGAGCAATCGGACATTTCGTCCGACCGCATGCGCAAGGGCGAGCTGGGCAACGAGGAGTTCACCCGGCTGGTCCAGGCCAGCCAGGCCCTGCACGAGATACCCGTATTCCTCGACGACACTCCGGCGCTGACCGTCAGCGCCCTGCGCACCCGGGCCCGCCGGCTCAAGCGGCAGTACAACCTGGGCCTCATCGTCGTCGATTACCTGCAGCTCATATCCGGATCGCAAGGATCGCGTAACGACGGCCGCGTCCAGGAGGTCTCTGAAATCACCCGCGGCCTCAAGACCCTGGCCAAGGAGCTGGACGTTCCCGTGCTGGCACTGTCGCAGTTATCGCGCCAAGTCGAAAACCGCGAGGACAAGCGGCCGCAATTGGCCGACTTGCGCGAGTCTGGCTCCATCGAACAGGACGCCGACGTGGTCGCCTTCATTTACCGCGACGACTATTACATGGAGAAGGCCGAGCCCAAGCAGCGGGCCGACGAAGGCATGGACAAATTCGCCGAACGCCATTCGCGCTGGGAGGAGCGCTTGGCCGACGTACGCGGTCTGTCCGAGATCATCGTCGCCAAACAGCGTCACGGCCCCGTCGGGACGTTGACGCTTCAGTTCACCGGCGAGTTCACCCGTTTCAGCAACTACGACCGCATCCATGGCTCCGATCGGTGATCTCGCCATGGCTGGTGCGGATATTTCCGAACATCACGCCGGCGCTGTCCTGAGCGTCAACCTCGACGCCGTCCAATCCAATTACCGATTGCTCAGGGAACGCCTGGGCGATATCCCCTCGGCTGCCGTGATCAAGGCCGACGGCTACGGCCTCGGCGCCGCCCCCGTGGCCCGCGCCCTGGCCAATGCCGGATGCCAAACCTTCTTCGTTTTCCATGTCGAAGAAGGCGTGCATGCGCGACAAGCCCTGCCGGACAGTGAAATCCACGTCCTCAACGGTCTGCTGCCGGGAGCCGAAGACGCCTACAGAGAACACCGGCTTGTCCCGGTTCTTGGCAGCCTCGGTGAAATGGACGCTTGGCGGGATGCCTGCAGTGGCGATCCCCTGCCCTGTGACCTTCATGTCGATACCGGCATGCTGCGCCTCGGCCTGCCGCCGGACGAACTGTCCCGCATCGCCGATGACGAAAGCCTGACTGCCGGCCTGAATGTCGCCTATATCATCAGCCACCTGGCCTCCGCCGACGAACCCGAAAGCCTGCAGAACGCGCAGCAGTTGGCGGCCTTTCGCGAGGTGCGGAAAGTCCTGCCCATGGGCCGAGCGTGTTTATGTAATTCGTCGGGCATCTTCCTCGGTGCCGACTATCATTTCGATCTCGCCCGGCCCGGCGTCGCTCTTTACGGCGTCGCGCCGGTTCCCGGCCAACCCAATCCGCTGTCGCCGGTGATCGACCTCAAGGGCCGGATCATTCAACTGCGCGACGCCGCGGCCGGCGACACCATCGGCTACGGCGCCACCTACCGGGTTGAACAGCCCACCCGCATCGCCACCGTCCCCGTCGGCTATGCCGATGGTTATTTGCGCTCGCTTTCCAATAACGCCTGCGGTTACATTGGCGGCGCGAAAGTGCCACTGGTGGGACGGGTTTCCATGGACTTGATTACCTTCGACGTTTCCGGCGTGCCCGAGCACGACTGCCGCCCCGGCGCCTGGATCGAGCTGATTGGCGCCAACAACTCGGTCGACGATGCCGCCGCCGCCGCCGGCACCATCGGCTACGAAATCCTGACCAGCCTTGGCAACCGCTACCACCGCGTCTACTCCGGCGGCGAGGCGTAGCTGACCTTGAAGTTCCTGCAAACCATCGGACGCGTGTTTATCGCCTTCCTGGCCACCGCCGGGCGCATGACCCTGTTCACCGGACACGGCGTCTCACACAGCTTCCGCCCGCCGTTCTATTTCCGCATCATCGGCCGCCAGATGCTGGAGATCGGTTACTACTCGCTGCCGGTGGTCGGCCTGACCGCGGTATTCGCCGGCATGGTCCTCGCCCTGCAAAGCTACACCGGCTTCGCGCGCTTTTCCGCCGAGGGCGCCATCGCCAACGTGGTGGTGCTGAGCATCACCCGCGAACTCGGGCCGGTGCTGGCCGGACTCATGGTGGCCGGGCGCATCGGCGCCGCCATGGCCGCCGAGATCGGCACCATGCGCGTGACCGAACAGATTGACGCCCTGACCACGCTCAGCACCAATCCCATGAAGTATCTGGTCGCGCCGCGGCTGATCGCCGGCGTTACCATGATGCCGATCCTGGTTTTCATCGCCGACATCATCGGCGTGTTCGGCGGCTATCTGGTCGCCGTCTACAAGCTCGGCTTCAACCCGGCCAACTACCTGCAAAACACCTGGGAGTTCCTCGAGGCGTCCGACGTCATTTCAGGCCTGGTCAAAGCCTCGGTGTTCGGTTTCATCATCACGCTGATGGGCTGCTATCACGGTTACCATTCCAAGGGCGGCGCCCAGGGTGTCGGCGCGGCGACCACCAACGCCGTGGTCTCGGCCTCGATCCTGATTCTCTGCTTCGACTACATCCTGACCGAAATCTTCTTCGCCAAATGACCGAGGCAGCGCCCAAGATCAGAATGCGCGGCGTCAAAAAGGCATTCGGCTCCAAGGTGGTTCTCGACGGCGTCGATCTCGACGTCGGCGTCGGCGAATCCGTCGTCATCATCGGTGGCTCCGGCACCGGCAAATCCGTCACCATCAAATGCATCCAGGGCCTGCTTGAGCCCGACAGCGGCTCCATCGAGATCGACGGCAAGGATGTCATCGGCCTCGGCGAGGCGGAGCGCGAACAGGTTAATCACCAGATCGGCATGCTGTTCCAGGCCGCCGCCCTATTCGACAGCCTGCCGGTGTGGGAAAACGTCGCCTTCGGATTGCTCGCTGAAAAACGCGTCAGCCGCGCCGAGGCCCGTGACCTCGCAGTTGAAAAGCTGGCCCTGGTCGGCATGGGAACGGAGGTGCTCGACGCGTCGCCCGCCGATCTCTCCACCGGCATGCAAAAACGTGTTGGCCTGGCCCGGGCCATCGCTGCCGATCCGGACATTATCTTCTTTGATGAGCCGACCACTGGCCTCGATCCGATCATGGCTGACGCCATCGACAGCCTCATCGCCGCCATCAACCGCAAGGTCGGCGCCACCTCGCTGACCATCACACACGACATGAAAAGCGCCAAGAAGATCGGCGACCGCATCGCCATGTTGTTCGGCGGCAAGATCATCTGGGCCGGTAAGTCAGATGAGGTTGACACATCGGGCAACGAATACTTGGATCAATTCGTCCATGGCCGCACCGACGGCCCGATCAAGATGGCGCTCAGGGCGTAGCGCTTTCACGCTTGTCCTCGACGAATTTCTTTCGGGCGGCTTCGAAGTCTTTTCGCAGATCGGCGAAGTTGACGATTTGAGTGACCGTCTCACCGTCCTTGGAAAACGGCAGCCGGAGCGCGGTTTCGGCAATGGCCGAGCGACCGGCCCGCTCGTGCAGAACGGACGTATAAAGAAGCGGTTCTCGCTTTCCGGCGACCTCCAGATACTGCTCGAAAAACGATTGCCCCATGTCGGCCGGTTCCAATTCCAGGGGAGAACGGCCGGTCATATCATGTCCGTGGGCACGGGTCAGCGCGGTACCAAAGAACCGGTAGGTTGCGGATGCCGGGTCGCGACCGATATCGACAACGGTGAAGAAGGGAATTATCTGCGACGGAATGCGATTCCAATCAAACTCCCGCCAACTGGGCGCGAACCGCTCGCCGCGCATCTCGTTCCAGTACGCGAGGCAAATAACGACATCCTCGCCCTCATAGGTGTAGGGATCCAAATGGGCAAAACGGGCGTCCGACATCTCGCCTCCCCTAACGTTCGGTCCGTCTCGAGAGCGGTTACCCCCCTGCCGACAGTATAGCCGGACTGGCCGTACAGAGCTAGGGCCACCATGTTATCAGGGGCAGCGATTTCATTTCGGCTCTTGCAAATTTTAGTCGCCGGCATAAATGGAACTCAGTCGGGCAAACGGCAGACGCCCGGTGACGCCAAGGCGGCATTTTCATTGCGCCGTCCAAGTTCTGCTCTTCGCGTTCACGTGCCGTAGCGGCCGTGAGATGGAGGGATGAACATGGGCGGCGTATCTATTTCCTTAAACGACGCTGTCAGCTTAAATGTACTCGACTTCGCGAGCTCCGGCCGGCCGGCAGGCCGGGCGGCGTTGACGCGGTACGAGACTGCGGGTTGGTGTGGCAGGATCGGTGAAGGCGCGATCCTGCGCGGCGCCAATCCCCATTTCCTTACGATGTAACGAGGAGAATCACGAAATGACCAAAATATTTACCACACGCGCCAACGGCGCCATTCCGGTTCATCTCGTTCGCAAGGCAAAACGCGCCGCGATCCTGCGCAAGCTTCCCAAGGCCAGCGCCGCTTATGCCAAGGCAGCCGGGTTTACCGGCGCCGCCGGTAAAATCGTCCTGGCGCCGGGTACCTCAGGCAAGATCGAAATGGTGCTGTTGGGATTGGGTGACGGCGATAATCCTTTTGTTTGCGGCGTGCTCTCGACATCCTTGCCGGACGGAACCTATGAAATCGCAAACTTGGGCGGGACCGACCCGACATTGGCCGCGCTGGCCATCGGGTTCAGCCGTTACCGGTTCGACCGTTACCGGAAACCCAACGAGGACATCGCGACGCCGCGATTCGTCTGGCCCAAGGGTTGCGACCGCGCCGACGTCAAACGCATCTTGAAAGGTGTTTTCCTGACCCGCGATCTGGTCAATACGCCAGCCTCGGACATGGGTCCGGCTGAAATGGCCGCCACGGCGCGCAAGCTGGGCCGGCAATTCGGTGCCAAGGTCTCGGTGATCAAGGGCGATATGTTGCTGAAGCGTAACTTCCCCATGATCCATGCTGTCGGACGCGCCAGCACTCGGCCGCCCTGCCTGATCGACCTGAGCTGGGGAAAGCCGTCGGCGCCGAAAGTCACATTAGTTGGCAAAGGCGTCTGTTTCGATAGCGGCGGACTCAACCTGAAAACCGCCGCCGGCATGTTACTGATGAAAAAAGACATGGGCGGCGGCGCCAACGTGCTCGGCCTGGCCTCCATGATCATGGCCCGCAAGTTGAACCTGCGCTTGCGGGTTCTGATTCCGGCGGTTGAGAACGCCGTTGCCGGCGAAGCCTACCGCCCGGGTGACGTGCTCAACAGCCGCAAGGGATTGAGTGTCGAGATCGGCAATACGGATGCCGAAGGCCGCCTGGTGCTGGCCGATGCCCTGGCCCTGGCCGACGAAGACAAGCCGGAACTAATTCTGGATATGGCGACCCTAACCGGCGCGGCGCGTGTGGCGCTGGGTCCGGAACTGCCGGCGCTATTCTGCGATGATGAGAAGTTCACCGCAGCGCTTTCCAAAGCCGCATCGGCGGCGAACGATCCCTTGTGGCGGATGCCGTTGTGGCAACCCTATGCCAAGGAGCTGTCGTCGAAAATCGCCGATATCAACCATATATCCTCAGGCGCCCATGCCGGGGCCGTGACCGCCGCCCTGTTCCTGCAAAAATTCGTCTCAGACGCAAAGGTGTGGGCGCATATAGATTTGATGGCCTGGAACGCAGCGTCCAAACCTGGCCACCCCTATGGCGGCGAAGCCCAGGCCATTCGCGCCGTCTATGAGGTTCTCAAGGCCCGCTACGGGTAATTGCAACCGAATCGGCGGCCCCTTCACGCCTTGTCGGGACCATATGAGCGAAGCCTGAAGCGGCAAAAAGCCTTACTCCGCATGGGCCTACGGTTGGCGCTTGGTATCCGTGGGCCGGGGTGGTTAATTGGCGCATGGCGAAAGCAAAATCCTCCTTTGTCTGCCAGGAATGCGGCGAGGCTCATGCGAAATGGAGCGGGCGCTGCGACGGCTGCGGTGCGTGGAACACCCTGGCCGAGGAACAAGCACCCGACGCCACGCCCAAGGGACTAGGGGCCAAGAAAGGCCGCAAGATCAACTTCGTTGCCCTCAAGGGCGAGGAAAAACACCCGCCGCGCCGGGTTTCCGGCATGGCCGAGTTCGATCGGGTCACCGGCGGCGGCCTGGTGGCCGGCTCGGCGGCCCTGGTCGGCGGCGATCCGGGAATCGGCAAATCGACCTTGATGTTACAAGTCGCCGCAGCCATGTCCGCCAATTTGCGCTGCATCTATATCTCCGGTGAAGAAGCCATCGACCAGTTGCGCCTGCGCGCGACCCGGCTTGGCCTGGAGGACGCCAATGTCAGCCTGGCGGCGGCAACCAATGTGCGCGACATCGCCGCATCCCTGGACGGCGACGAGGCGACCGATGTGGTGGTCATTGATTCAATCCAGACCATGTTCATCGACAGCCTGGAATCAGCGCCCGGCACCGTGGCCCAGGTCCGCACTTCGGCCCAGGAACTGATCCGCCTAGCCAAGCGGCGTGGGTTTTCCGTAATCCTGGTCGGCCATGTCACCAAGGACGGCCAAATCGCTGGCCCCCGGGTGTTGGAGCACATGGTGGATACGGTGTTGTACTTCGAGGGCGACCGCAGTCACCAGTTCCGCATCATGCGCGCGGTCAAAAACCGCTTCGGCCCGGCCGACGAAATCGGCGTATTCGAGATGACCGAGCGCGGCCTCCGCGAAGTGGCCAACCCCTCGGCCCTGTTCCTGTCGCAGCGCGACGGCGACGTCAGCGGCGCCAGCGTATTTGCCGGCATGGAGGGTACGCGCCCGGTGCTGGTCGAGATTCAGGCCCTGATCTCGCCGTCGGCCCAGGCGACACCGCGGCGCGCCGTGGTCGGCTGGGACGCCGGCCGGCTGGCGATGATCCTGGCGGTCCTGGAGACCCGCTCCGGTCTTGCTTTGGGCGGGTCCGAGGTGTACCTAAACGTCGCCGGCGGCCTGAAGATCGGCGAGCCGGCGGCGGACTTGGCCGTGGCCGCGGCCCTGGTCTCCTCATCGGCGGGGATTCCCGTTCCATCGGAGACTGTGGTATTCGGTGAAATCGGTTTGTCCGGCGAGATTCGAGCGGTTTCCCACCGCGATACTCGCCTCAAGGAGGCTGAAAAACTGGGCTTTACCAGGGCAATCATCCCATCGGCGGGCAAAGGTAAAAGCGGCTCGGCGCGCCGAGCCGGTAAAATGGAAATCACGGAAGTGGCCCATCTCGATGACCTTCTAACACTATTCGACAGTTCCTCGGACGCGGAAAATATATTGGGCCGGACACGGCATGGATAACTTAAGCGATCTGCCCATCAATCTGTTTGACGTGGCGGTCATTGCCATACTTCTGATTTCGGCGCTCCTCGCCTATGTGCGCGGGTTTGTCCACGAGACGCTCTCCGTCGGCGCCTGGGTCGGCGCCATCATCGCCACCATCTACGGCTTTCCCTATTTGCAGCCCTACGGCCGCGATATCATCGCCATCGAACTGGCGGCAGACCTGGCCACGGGTACGGTTATCTTCGTGGTCTCTCTGGCGCTGCTTTCAATCCTGACACGCAGCATTTCGCGGGCCGTCAAGGATAGCGCGCTCAATGCCGTTGACCGCTCACTTGGGTTCCTGTTCGGGCTGGTGCGCGGGGCGTTGATTGTTTGCATCGCCTACATCGGCCTGGAACTGGTTATTCCCCGCGACGACCAGCCGGCATTCGTGCAGGAAGCCCGCTCCATGGAATTGATCCTGCCCGGTACGGAATTGTTGGCCTCGCTGGTACCCGAACGTACCGGCAGCGCCGTCTCGGACGCCGCTGACAATGCCAAGAACAAAGCCCGTGACATCATGGGAACACAGGAACTGGTGAAGGAAATCCTGACCCCAACCCCGAAGGGCGCAGACTCCGAGGAAGAGGGTGCGTATGATGCCAAGGAAAGCCAGGACATGCAGCGCGCGATTGAGAACATCCAACAGCAATAGTAGCCGAAACAGGAAATCGTAAACCATGGCCAAGGCGCCCACTTTTCCCCCGCTTCCCCATATACCGGCCCGCCCTGATGGTAGCCCCGAAGAGGAATGCGGACTGTTCGGCATTTATGGCAGTTCGGATGCGGCGGCTCACACGGCGCTGGGCCTGCACGCGTTGCAGCACCGCGGCCAGGAAGCCGCCGGCATCGTTGCCTACGACGGCGAGCAGTTTCATAGCCATCGGGCGATTGGGCTGGTCGGCGACAACTTCGGCACACCGCAGACCATGGATCGGCTGCACGGCACCGTGGCTGTCGGCCATGTGCGCTACTCGACCAGCGGCGGTTCGGTTTTGCGCAACGTGCAGCCGCTGTTCGCCGAGTTTAAATTCGGCGGCCTCGCCGTCGCCCACAACGGCAACCTGACCAACGCCAATACCCTACGCCGCGAACTGGTCGAGAGGGGTTGTATTTTCCAATCAACCAGCGACTCGGAGAATATCATTCATCTGGTGGCGATCAGCGAATACGGTCCCGTCGTCGATCGCATCACCGACGCCCTGGCCCAGGTCGAGGGCGCTTATTCCCTGGTCGCCATGACGCAGAAGAAACTAATCGGCCTGCGCGATCCTTACGGCGTACGTCCCCTGGTTTTGGGCCGCCTCGGCGATGCCCACATCCTGACGTCGGAAACCTGTGCGCTCGACATCATCGGTGCCGAGTTCGTCCGCGATGTCGAACCCGGTGAAATCATTATCATCGACGACAAGGGCCTGCATAGCTTGAGGCCCTTCACCAAACGTCCGGAGCGGTTCTGTATCTTCGAATACATCTACTTCGCGCGGCCCGACAGCGTCGTCGAGGGCAAGAATGTTTACGCCGTACGCAAGGAAATCGGCGCTGAACTGGCGCGCGAAAGCCACGTTGACGCCGACGTGGTGGTGCCGGTGCCGGATTCCGGCGTGCCGTCGGCGATCGGATACGCCGAGGAAGCGAGCCTTCCGTTTGAACTGGGAATTATCCGTAACCACTATGTCGGGCGGACATTCATCGAGCCGACGGACGAGATCCGCCATCTGGGTGTCCGCCTGAAACACAACGCCAACGCCGCGCACCTGGCCGGAAAACGCGTGATCCTGGTTGATGATTCCATCGTCCGCGGCACCACCTCGGTGAAGATCGTCGAAATGATGCGTAACGCCGGCGTCGCCGAGGTTCACATGCGTATCTCCAGCCCGCCCAATATCGGATCATGCTACTACGGCATCGATACGCCAGAGGCGGACGAATTGCTGGCCGGGCGCATGGATATTCCGGCCATGGCCGAATATATCGGCGTCGATACGCTGTCGTTCATCACCAACGACGGCCTGTACAAGGCGGTTTGCGGCGCCGTGCGTGACAACGACGGCCCACAGTATTGCGATGCCTGCCTGACCGGAGAATATCCCATCGCGTTGACCGACCGCGATCACGAGCCGGCACCGACGTTACTCTCACTGCTCGACGAAAGAAGCTAGAATTGGGCGCTCGGATGGACGGGCGTGTTGCGCTGATCACGGGTGCGTCCCGGGGCATCGGCGCCGCCGTGGCCCGGCGCTTCGCCGCCGAGGGGGCGACCCTGGTCCTGGTTGCGCGGACCACCGGCGGGCTCGAGGAAATCGACGACGAAATACGCGAGATTTCCGGCCAGCGCGCCACCCTGGTCCCCCTCGACCTGACCGATTTCGGCGCCATCGATAACCTGGGCGCGGCGCTGCATGAACGCTTCGGCCGCCTTGACGCCCTGGTCGGCAACGCCGGCCTGCTCGGCACCCTTGGCCCTATCGGCCATATGGACCCGGAAGCCTGGGATCAGGTCATGGCTGTCAACTTGACCGCCAACTGGCGGTTGATCCGCAGTTTCGATCCCCTGCTCCGTCAATCGGACGCCGGCCGCGCGGTTTTCGTCACCTCTACCGTCGGCCACGTGGCGCGGGCTTATTGGAGCGTTTATTCCGTGTCCAAGGCGGCGCTCGAAATGATGGTCCAGATCTATGCCGCCGAGGTTTCGGAAACAAATGTACGCGTCAATCTTCTCAACCCGGGCCCGACGCGTACCGATATGCGCGCCCGCGCTTACCCCGGTGAGGACCCGGATAGCGTCAAGACCCCGGATCACCTCTCCGACGCCTTCGTCGAGCTGTGCCAAGCGGCCTGTGAAAAGAACGGCGAGACTGTCGACTGCCGTGACTAAGATTGGTCGCTGGCTGTCGGCCTGTCCGAGACAAGCAAACGCCACAGCGCGACCGGCAGCATTAAGGCCAGCGTGGTGACCAAAGTGTAGGTCAGCCCGGCCGGCCCGACCCATTCCATCACCGCGCCCGTGACCGGTGGACCGGCTAGGATTCCGACGGAGTACATGCCCGTGAACGCCGCCGAGGCGCCCGCCAATTCGCCGCCTTTAAAGCGCTGGCCCAACAGGATAATGGCGAGACTGTATAAGCCGCCGCCAGCGGCGCCCCAAACAAAGAACAGGAATAGACTGGGTAGCGACAGGTCAACGAAGGAACTGAACGCGGCGGCACAGGCGATATTGACCAGAATCAAACCAATGGTCAGAACCACACGGTTCATCCGGTCTGCTAACAGGCCGATGGGATACTGGGTGATCAAGGCGCCGAAGCCGGTCGTCGCCATCAGGGAAAACGCCGTACTTTCGTGATTTCCCTGGGCCACTGCGAACAAGGCGAAAAAGGTGCTAAACGACTCATGCGTGGTGGCGACCACGAAATTAATCAACAAAGGTAACGGGGCAAGCAACAGGAACATCCAAATCCTGGTTTGCTTGTCGCTGGACAGGTCGGGGTCATTGCCCTTGGCCAGAACCATGGGCAGGATGGCCGAAAAAGCAATCGCCGCCGAGACCATATAGGGCAGGTATCCTTCGCTTCCCAAGACCAAAAGAATCACCGGCCCGAGCATCCAGCCGAACGCGCTGGCGGTTGAATAGATGCCGATCACCCGGCCGCGGCTTTCATCTCGCGCCAGCGTGTTGATCCAGGCTTCGCTGGCGACCCAAAGTGCGCAGCCCGCCATGCCAAGAAACGGGCGCAAGGCAAACCAATAGGCCAGGTCAACCTTGAGCGGCAGAAGGATCATGACGACGCCAAAAGTTAGCAGTGCCACCGTCATCACGCCGGATGGCCGGAATCTTGCAATCAAGCGAGGTAGAAAAGGCGCGATTATGAAGGCTGCCAAAGGCTGCGCCGCCGTGTTCAGTCCAATGATCCCTTCGCTGACGCCCTCTTGCGACAGTGTCAACGACAGCAGTGGCAGGGAAACCGCATAGATCATGTTAACCACCAGCATGGCGGCGATGATAGCGGCCAGGCTCAAAATCTCGTCGCGGCTCATTGTCCGTTTGGAATTCATACCCGGGCACTTTCCGTTTCGCGTTGGCGGCGAACTGTAATTGGTCGCAACCTTTCCCACCACACCGCATCTACGAAGTCCCCGTCGCCGAATCACCGGCCCGTGGTGTTATGTTGTTTTTTTACCGATTCTTACCGAATCTGACCGTTCCAGACTTTCCATTTCGCTTTTTCCGCCTATTATGGCGACAACCCTTCCGGCCGCATCGGCCGTCCCGGAGAATAATGCAATGGAACTAAAGGATATTCGCCTGTTTCGGCGTACGCGCTCCTTGGAAAAGGAGATCGACGAGTTTCTCGACAAACTCTCGGAATCGGCCCTGGTTTTCAAGCAAGCCGTCCATACCTACCTGGATCACGGTTGTTCGCCGGAATTCGACGAAATGCTCCATCACGTCAACAAATTGGAAAGCACCGCCGATCACCTGCGCCGCACTATTGAGACTCAGCTCTATACACAGACGCTGATCCCGGAATCGCGGGGCGATGTGCTGGGCCTGTTGGAAAACCTCGACCACATCATCAATCTATTCGAAGGCGCGCTGTGGTCGTTCTCTATTGAGACGCCGGATATCCCGAGCGTCTATCACCAAGGATACCGTGATTTGACCAATATGGGGGTCGAGACCGTGGAGTCCGTGGTGCTGGCGTCGCGGGCCTTTTTCCGCAACATCGAGGCCGTCGGTGATCACAACCACAAGGTCCTGTTTTATGAGAAGGAAGCCGACAAGATCAGCTCCAAGCTGAAAAAGGAAATCTTCGGCTCCGATCTGGAACTGGCCCACAAGGCGCATCTGAGGAACTTCGTCGAGCACATCGACAACGCTGCCGACTGGGCCGAAGACGTCGCCGACCGCCTCTCCATTTACGTCATCAAGCGGACCGTCTAACGGACCATGGAAGTTACGGTCCTCCTGTTTCTGACCAGCGGCCTGTTCCTGGGCTGGGCCTTGGGCGCCAACGACGCGGCCAACGTGTTCGGCACCGCCGTCGGCACACGGATGATCAGTTTCACCACGGCGGCGATCATTTGCAGCGTATTCCTTGCCCTCGGCGCTGTGGTTTCCGGCGCCGGCGCCGCTCACACCCTTGGCAAGCTGGGCGCCGTCAATGCGCTGCCCGGCTCCTTCATGGCGGCGCTCTCAGCGGCACTTGCCGTCTATATGATGACCAAAGCGGGCTTGCCGGTTTCCACCACCCAGGCCATCGTCGGCGCCATCATCGGATGGAACCTGTTTTCCAGCACCATCACCGATTCCGATTCGCTGGTCAAAATCCTGTCCACCTGGGTGATCTGCCCGGTATTGGCGGCGGCCATTTCCATGGGCCTGTATAAATTCAGCGCCTGGTTCCTACACCGCGCCAAATGGCACCTATTGCGTACCGACGCCTATACCCGGCTTGGCCTGATCCTGGCCGGCGCGTTCGGGTCGTACAGCTTGGGCGCCAATAACATCGGTAACGTCATGGGTGTGTTTATCTCATCTTCGCCATTCACCGATTTTAGTTTCGCCGGCCTGTTCACTTTCTCATCCACGCAGCAGTTGTTCCTGGTCGGCGCCCTGGCCATCGGCGTCGGCGTCATGACCTATTCCAAGCGCGTCATGGTGACGGTCGGCGGCGGACTGGTGCCGCTGTCACCGGTGGCTGCCTGGGTCGTCGTGGTGTCCCATTCCATCGTGCTGTTCCTATTCGCGTCGCAGGGACTGGAAGCATTCCTCGCCTCGCACGGATTGCCGACAATTCCCCTGGTGCCGGTGTCCAGCTCACAGGCCGTGGTCGGCGCCGTCCTTGGCATCGCCATCATCAAGGGTGGCCGCGGCATCCGCTGGCGGGTGCTGGGCGGCATCAGTTTCGGCTGGATGGTGACGCCGGTCATCGCCGCCGCAGTATGTTTCGTTGGGCTGTTCTTCCTGCAGAATGTGTTCGACCAGAAAGTCTTTCATCCGATCTCCTACACCCTATCGCCGCCGGTCGTTGAAAAGCTGGAAAGTGATGGCGTGGCGACAGGTTCTCTCGGCGAATTACGCGGGCAGACATTCGACTCGGCCGTCGCCCTTAAGGATGCGCTGGGCGCGATAAGCGGGCTGGATTCCGACCGCAAGGGCCTGATCATCACCGCGGCGAAGATTGAACCCGTGACAATTGGTGATACCGGCCTCGAAAAAATGGTGGCAGGCGCGCTATCGACGGCTCGCGCCATTGCCGTCGTCTCCCTGGCCGGGCGCCAGTTCCGGCATAGATGGGCGCTGGCCCAAGAGTTAGCGAATGAATCCGAGACTTGGCGGGAAAAAGCAGCCGGCAAGGAAAACAAGGCCTACAACAAGGCCCTCATCGCGGATTTGGACTACGTTGTCAGGCTATTCGCCACCGGCCGATAGCGCACTAGGCGACGCTGTCCTTGGCCACCAAGACATCCGTCTTCAGCGATTTGAATCCGGCATTCAGCTTGCCGCTCAGCCGCCGGTCAACAATCAACTGGCTGAGGGTATCCAGGCCCTCGACGCGGACCGGCGCCATACGGTCGAACTTGGTATGGTCCGCCAACAACACCGACGTCCGCGCCTGCGCCAGCATCAGGTCGTGCATCTCCGCCGCCTCGCGGGAATAGTCCGTCAGCACCGGCCCTTCCGAAAGCGCGCTGGCGGCGAGAAAGGCGATATCCACGTAGTAGCGCGACAGCATGGCCGTGGCGTCACGGCCCAGCATGGCGCCTTCGCTGCCCTGCATTTCGCCGCCGACCAGATTGACCCGGTTGTCGTTGCGTCCGGCCAATCGAGCCGCCACATGCACATCATTGGTATAGACCGTCAGCCGCCGCCGCTCACCCAGGGCCTCGGCCAGACGCATGGTGGTGGTACCGGAATCGATGATCAACGAGGCACCGTCAGGAACCAGGGTCGCGGCCAGCCGCCCGATGGCTGTCTTGCCCTCCGCATTGACCTCCATGCGGTCGGCGAAATCAGGCTCTACCTGGTCAACGGATAACGCGCCGCCGTGAGTCTTGCGCAAGCGGTTCTCGGCGGCCAAGCGGGTGATATCGCGGCGGATGGTTTCCCGCGATACCGGCAACCGCCGGCAAAGTTCAATAACGGAAACCGAGCCCTTCTCATCAAGAATACTCAGAATTCGGTCGCGCCGTTGTTCCGCCAGCATGGCCACGTCGTCTCTCCTAATCTTCGCCGTCGAGACCTTAACCCAAACACATTACCCACGTCATGTGGTTTTTTGTGGATTCGTGTGGTTTTTTGTGTGATTGTACATGACATAACGACCCCCACATATCCACAGAGACAGGAACCATTGATGGCAGCCAAACCGGCCACCCCTCACGTTCGCGGCGCCTCCGGCGACGACCACTATGGCGAGGGCGACAGCAACCTGAGTCCCAATCGCCTGGCCTGGGCCGAGCGAAACCGCGACCCGGACGGTCAGCGCCTGCTTGACGAAGACGCCAAGTATTTCCTCCATCAGTCCTTGTCGACGCCGTGCCTGGCCGCCGTCCGCAAGGTCGAGGGGATCTATGTCGAGGATACGGCCGGGCGGCGCTACATGGATTTCCACGGCAACAACGTCCACCACATCGGATACGGCCACCCAAAATTGGTCGAGGCGGTCAAGAAGCAGATCGACGAATTGCCCTTCACGCCACGGCGGTTTACTGACGAGCCGGCGGTCGCCCTGGCCCGCAAGCTGGCCGAAATCACACCCGGCGATCTTGGCCGGGTGCTGTTTACGACCGGTGGCTCCGACGCCATCGATCTGGCGCTCAAGCTGGCCCGCAAGATCACCGGCCGCCACAAGACTATCTCGTTTTGGGATTCGTTCCACGGCGCCGGCTTCGGCGGCATGAGTGTCGGCGGCGAGTCGCTGTTCCGCAGTTCCGTCGGACCGATGCTGGCCGGCTGCGAGCATGTGGCGCCGTTCTGCTGCTATCGCTGCCCCTACGGCCACGATGCACCGGACGGCGTGCCAAACCTGGATTCCTGCAAGCTGGCCTGTGCGACCATGGTCCGTTACCTGCTGGAAAAGGAGCGCGACGTAGCGGCGGTCATCGCCGAGCCGGTGCGCGCCGTTCCCTATGTGCCGCCGCCCGGCTTCTGGGCTGAGGTCCGCGCCGCCTGCAATGAATACGGCGCGCTGCTGATCTTCGACGAAATTCCCAGCGGGCTGGGCAAGAGCGGCAAGATGTTCGTCAGCGAGCACTATGATGTGGTTCCCGACATCATGGTGCTGGGCAAGGCGCTCGGCGGCGGCATGCTGCCGATCGCCGCAACCATCACCCGGCCCGAGTTGGATTGCGCCGCCGACATGGCCTTCGGCCACTACACCCACGAGAAGAACCCGGTCACCACCCGCGCCGCCCTGACCACCATCGAGATCATCGAAGAAGAAGGATTGGTCGAAAATGCGGCGAGGGTCGGCGCCCGGGCCCTGGAGCGCCTGCACGACATGAAGGACCGTCACCCGATGATCGGCTACGTCACCGGCGTCGGCATGATCATGGGAATCGAACTGGTCACCAATCGCGACACCAAAGAAGCCGCGACCGATGCCGCCGACCGGGTCATGTACCGCTGCCTCGACGCCGGCCTCAGCTTCAAGACCACCATGGGCAACGTCCTCACCCTGACCCCGTCGCTGATCACCACTGACGAACAGATGGACAAGGCGCTCGACATCATCGAGGACGCCCTGGCGGCGGAGAGCGCGGGCGGGTGAAGCCGCCACCGGTCATTCAATGCCCACATGATTTGACCTAGCTCAATGCCGTTGGCCGCGGCCGGTTCTAGACTCACGCCATATCCCGGTCACCAAAGCTGAGGCAATCCGATGGTTCATGTCGAGAATGTGAAAACAGCACTTGAAGCGCGGCTTCAAGTGCTGACGGCGAAGGTCAATGAAATCGACAGCACGCTTCGCGAACCCGATGACCCCGATGTTGAAGAGCGCGCGGTCGAGAACGAAGGCGACGAAGTTCTCGAAGACATGGGCAATGCAGCCCTTGCCGAAATTTCGCAGATTAACGCTGCGCTCCAGCGCATCAACCTCGGCACCTACGGGAATTGCACATCGTGCGGCGACGAAATCGACGACAAGCGCCTTGCCGCCCTGCCATTCGCGGCCAACTGCGTCGATTGCGCCGCGACCTCCGAGGAAAGAGGCGCTGCCTGAACGACGCCGGGTTAGCTGGTTAACCCAATCACCAGGAATCCGAGACAGACCAATAACCCGAGAACCGGAACGGCGAGCGGGTAGCTGACTCCCTCCGCCGACCTCCCGTCGCGCAGGCGAATACGGATCAGCGACGCGTTGACCAGCGTAAAAATGGCCAGCGTGATGAGGGACGTGGTTTCGGCCAATCCGGCTAATCCGAACCCCAGCGCCAGCACAAGGATGACGCCGATCACCAAAGCCGTCGCGGTTACCGGCGTCTGTGTACGTGGGCTGACGGAAGCAAGAATTGGCGGCAGCAATCCCTGAGCGCCGAGACCGTAGAGAACCCGCGCCGCCATGATCACCTGCACCAGCGCACCGTTGAGCACGGCGATGATGCCGATGGCGCTTAGTAAATGCGCCGGCTTTCCGGTGCTGCGTTCATACAGCAGCGCCAGCGGCGCTTCGTGGGCGGCGAGGTCTTCCAAAGGCACGGCAAGAACGGATATCAGGCTAATGACCATGTAGATCAGCGTCGTCACCACCAGGGTAATGATGATGGCCCGGGGAAGGGTGCGTGTCGGGTCCTTGGTTTCCTCTGCCACATTTACCATGTCCTCGAAACCGATGAAGGCGAAAAACGCCAGGACCGCCCCGGCCATGATGCTGGAAGACGACGCCCAATTTCCGCTCGGCAGAATCTCGGGCAGCGCAGCCGGGAGTTTTGTCAACTCGCCGCCGCCGACCCAAATGACCAACATCAGGCCGCCGATTTCGACCAACGTCACAATGGCGGCGACGGTGACGGACTCGCCGATCCCCCAGGCCGCAATCAGGCCCATGGCGACGACGATCCCGACAATGGCGACCGTGCGCGGGGCTTCAACAAATTCGTGCAGATAGCCGACAAAGGCATTGACGATGGCCGACGCCGAGACGACACCGGCAAATACCACCATCAGGCCGATGGTGACGGAGAGCGCCCGCAGGCCAAAGGCCTCCTGCAGGTAATAGGCTTCGCCGGCGCTGCGCGGAAAACGGCTGGCCAGTTCGGCAAAGCTGAAAGCGGTCAAGCCGGCCATGACGGCGGCAACCAGAAACGCCATCGGCGCCTGCATTCCCGCAATCCCGGCAACTTCGCCGATCAGGGCGTAAATCCCGGCGCCGATAGTGGTGCCGAGGCCGTACAACGCCAGCATCGGCAACGATAAGCTACGTTTCAGTTTCACGGATGCCACCCGGGTCTCCTGTTCAAGCAAACCTGTTCCGGCAGTGTTCAGGATTTAGTTTTACCGAGCGCTTTTTCAACCTGCTTCAAGGCGGTGCACAGGTTTTCGCGATGTCCAGGATCCATGGCCGGTTGGTGGCGCAGGGATACCGCCCATTCGGATAGGATATCGGCCAAGAGATGATGATGAAGGTGGACTTGCACTTCGCGCTTCTCGCCGGCGCCTCTGGTCAGCTTGATAAAAAGACCGTCGTTCTCCGCCCTCGCTTCGAACTTCCCATCCCTGGAAAACGATCCCATGTAAAATTTTTCCGGGAAGTCGATGGCGACCTCTCCTTTGTCTTGAATAATATGCGTCTTCTGCTTGCCCATCAGAGTTCCTTCGGAGTTTTAAGGATAGACTGGGCTTCTGGTTACCAGAGGTTTGGCCGGACGGCTTTGACTTACGTCAAATTTTGACCGCTCATCTTTGTTTTGTCTTCCCCGTCATCAGCGTTCCGACGCCTGCCGCGGCTTGACCAGGGCGATGGCGGCCAGGGTCAGGCCCAGGGTGATCCAGATATAGGCCGAATGCCGTTCACCGAACAGGACCATGCCCCAGCCGACGCCGGCGATGGTGATGATGTAGGCGGTCTGGCTGGCGAATACGGGGCCCGAGGTGCGGATAACATGGAGCAGCACCGTGTAGGCGGCGCCTGCGGTGACGCCGGTTCCCGTGGCTGCCCACTGCAGCACCCCCCACGGCTCCAAGATCGGAATGGTGGTGCCGGTAAGCAAGGCGATAGGCGTCAGGTAGAGAACGGCGCCGAGCTGGCGGCCACAACTCAGCTGGATGGATGAACTGTTCGGAGGCCGGTATCCGCCAGCGTAAAAATTTTCAAATGACATACTGATGCTGGCCGCCACGCCCAACAGAACCCAGGGCGCCAATCCCGGTTCCGGCAACGCCTCGTCGGGCAGCACCAGGAGTGCGATTGCCGCCAGACCGACGACCACGCCGAGCAGTCGCCGCCGCTCACCTTCCTCGACACCGAATAGCACCGATAGCAGATAGGTGAATAGGGGCATGCTGGCGAATGCCAGGGCGACGACGCCGGCGGGCAGATAGATCGCAGTCCAAAACAGCGCTATGGCGGGAAACGTGACTCCAAAGCCGCCGCAGACGAGGCTGAACCGGAGAATGCCCGGGCCGGGCCGGCGTCGCGGCCGCATGACCAAGGACAGGGCCAGCAGCATGGAACCGCTCGTACAGACCTGCCAGAGCGCCATGCCGACCGGGTGGCCGCCGTGGTTGCCGGCCAGCTTAGCCAATGAAATGGCCAACCCCCAAGCAACTCCCATGAACAACAACAGCGCATAGGCCAGCGGACCGGCCGTTTGGTCTGTAGGTTCCTGCTCGTCTGATAACTCTAAGGACATGCCGTCATTTCGCTTTACTTTGTCATCCCCGGTCAGGGACGCTAGATTGACCGGCCCGAATATTCAACCCGGTGAAAACCGCCATGCCGCTCGAACTTTTTCTCACCTTTGTCGCCGCAACGTCGGTGTTGATCATTGTCCCCGGTCCGGTAGTAACCATGGTGGTCGCCAATAGCCTGAGTTACGGGCCACGTTATGGATTGGCCTCGGTGGTCGGAGCCAGCTCGGCAGTCGCCATTCACTTGACGATCATGGCGCTGGGCATGGCCTCGGTGATGGCGGTGCTGGCGGATTGGTTTGAATGGCTGCGCTGGGCCGGTGTCGCCTATCTGATCTACATAGGTATTCAGCAATGGCGCGCCGAGCCGGTAGCCCTGGAAGACCTGCAAACGCACAATGTGACGCTCAAGGCGCTCTATTGGCGGGGCTTTCTGGTCGGCATGACCAACCCCAAGTTATTCCTATTCTACGCCGCCTTCTTCCCGCAGTTCATCGACCCGATGGCCCCGGCGGGAACCCAATTGGCCGTTCTCTGTGTGACATTTCTCACCATCTGCCTGACTTTTGATGGCGCCTACGCGCTGCTGGCCGGACGGCTGCGGCGGCTGCTTACCAGCCACAGACGCGCACGGCTGCGCAATAGATTATCGGGATCGCTGCTGGTCGGCGCCGGCCTCGGCCTCGCCTTTGTTCGCCGCACCTAGCAGGCTTTAATGTAGACAGGGAGGAGTTTGAGCCTTGTCGCGAAGCACCTTCCTATGAACGGGAATTCGGCGTGGTGCCTGCATTCCGGGTCGGCATGCACGGCGGCCCGGTGGTGGTCAGTGAATGCGGTGACCGCAAACAGGAAATCGTCTACTTCGGTGACACCATCAACACCGCCGCGCGCATCGAGTAGTAATGCAAGGCCTTCGAATGCGCATTTCTGATTTCAGGCGAATTGCTGGCACGGACCGAGTTGCCGAAAGCGATGCGGACACAAAGCATGGGTCACGTCCAACTGCGCGGTCGCAAGACAGAAACCGGGCTCTTCACAGTTTCGACGGGATAACCCCTACCCGGCCGCCGCTTCTTCCAGCAGCCAATCGCGGAAGGCGGCGATGCGGGGTTGGCTGGCGGCGCGTTCGGGGTACACGATGTGATAGGCGCTGGCGCCGGTGATGCGCTCCGTGAACGGCGCAATCAAATGGCCGGCGGCCAGTTCGCCTGCCACCAGGGGTGTCCGGCCGAGTGCAACGCCGACGCCGTTGACCGCCGCCTGTAAAGCGACCGCCGATTGATCGAATCGGATCGCCGAAAATTCGGCCAGGGCCGGCGCGCCGGCGGCCGCCAACCACATGTCCCAGTCCTCCGCATAGCCGGGAACATCCAAGAGCGTACATCCGGCCAAATCGGCCGGCGTGTTGAGTGGATGCAAGGTGACCAGATCCGGACTGCAGACGGGAAACACTTCCTCGTAGACCAGGGGAACTGCCTGCAAGTCGGGCCACCGTCCGTCACCGTGGCGAATTTCCAGATCAATATCGTCGCGGGCAAAATCGACTTCGCGGCCCTGGGCGGTCAGGCGGATATCCAAATCCGGATGGGCGGCGTGAAACCGTTCCAGACGGGGCACCAGCCATTGCAGCGAGAACGAGGCGGCGGCACGGACGGTTAAGTTGCCCTGGCGTTCATGAGCATGCAGGGCCGTTGTACCCTCGTCCATGAGGTCGAAGGCCTGGCGGAGATTAGGCAGATACGCCTGACCGGCGTCGGTTAGATAAAGGCGTTGGCGTACCCGGCGGAACAGCGGAATGCCGAGCCGCTGCTCCAGGGCCTTGACGTGTTGGCTGACCGCCGCCTGGGTGACACCCAGTTCTTCCGCCGCCCGGGTCAGGCTGAGGTGCCGTGCCGCGGCTTCGAAAGCACGCAACCAGTTCAGGGGCGGAATTCGTCGCGCCATGGTTAGAAAACTTCCTTAGATTTACTAATGTTCTAGAGCACGCAATCTAGCTTGCAGATCAGCCCACACCATGTCAATCATCCGCTTTACGAAACCAACAATACCTAAGGCGGCTTCGTGGCACTGATAATTCTCGAACCGGTCATCGCCATGCCGCCGCGAAGCCGCTAAAGTGACCCCGACCCGGAGCCATCGGCCATGATCGAAACTCACGCCAGCTTTCTTACCGACGAGCAGGTTCAAAAGACCCACGCGGGCTCGCTTGAGATCCTCGCCGAAGCCGGCGTCCTGGTGCGCAACGAGAAAGCCAAGAAACGCCTGGCCGATCACGGCTGCTCAGTCGATTGGGATACCGAGATCGTCAAATTCCCCAGCGCCATCGTCGAAGAGTACCGCAAGATGGTGCCGCCGACGTTCACGCTGCGCGGCCGCGATCCGAAATTCGACTTCACCGTCCCGCGCGGCCTGCCGGCCATCACCACGGCCAGCTCGGCGCCCGACATTATCGATCCAATTAGCGGGGAATTGCGCCGCTCGACCTCCGACGATATCGCTCGCATCGGCCATATGATCAATCACCTGGACGGCTTCGACGTGCTGTCCATTTCGGTGCTGGCCAATGATGCGCCGGACGATCAGTTCAGCCTGTCGCGCTTCTACCCGGCACTTAAAAACTGCCTGAAGCCGGTTCGCACTTCGGTCATTGATGTCCGCGAGGCGGAACAGGTTTTGAAACTGGGCGAACTGATTGCCGGTTCCCGTGAAGCGTTCCTGGAACGTCCGTTCATCACCTTCGGCCACTGCCCCATGGTCTCGCCCCTGACCATGGATTACGATTCGACGGAAATGCTGATGTATTTCGCCGAGAACGATATCCCCAATTACGGCACCATCGCCCCGATCGGCGGCCTATCGACGCCGCTGACCCTGCCCGGCATGCTGAGCTTGATGAACGCCGAATGGTTGGCCATGGCGACACTGGCACAGATGTCGAAACCGGACACCGGCATGATGTACATGTTCCTGCCGGTATTCGCCGACATGCGCGACGGGGCGTTTGCACCAGGCGGCATTGAGACGGCAATCATGGCCGGCGCCATTTGCCGTATGGGACAGTTCTATAACGTCCCCAAGGGCGGCTACCTGGGCCTGACCAATTCCAAGGTCAGCGACGCCCAGGCTGGTTATGAAAAAGCCATGGCGCCCCTCATGGGGATGCTCTGCGGCGCCGATTATATGGTCATGGGCGGCCTGACTGATGCGTTGATGAGTTTTGATTACGGACAAGTCATCATCGACAACGAGATCGCGCTGATGATCAAGCGCGCGAACCGCGGCATGGAATTTACCGACGAAAGCCTGGCTATCGATCAAATCAAGGAGGTCGGCCCCGGCAATATTTTCGTCGACCGGCCGGAAACCTTCGATCTCATGCGCCAGACAACCCTGCTGCCCGACATGGCTGACCGCAATCCACGCGAGTCCTGGCTCCAGGCCGGCGCCTGGGATATCCACAAGCGGGCCATAGAAAAGGCGCGGGAGATTCTGACCGAGCCCAATGCCGATGCCCTGACGGCTGAAGTGGATGCCCGCGTCCGCGACGGCTTGCCGGGATTGGTGGCCGGAGATTCCGTGCCGCCGGCCGGCTGGGAGCCACCTGCCGCCAAACGCGGCCGCCGCGCCAGCCGTCGCCGCAGAGTCGCATAGCACACCCCATATTCCAGAGGACACGACATGACCCTTCCCCAACACGCGAGGATCGTCATCATTGGCGGCGGCGCCATCGGCTGCTCGATCGCCTATCACCTGACCGAAGCCGGCGAGAAAGACGTCGTTCTGTTGGAGAAGAGCGGCCTTACCCACGGCGCCACCTGGCACGCGGCGGGCCTGGTCGGTCAATTGCGCTCGAGCCGCAATCTGACCCGGATGATGAAATACAGCGCTGATCTATTCGGCGGTTTGGCCGAGAAAACAGGCCTGGCCACGGACTGGAAGCCGGTCGGCAGCCTGCGCCTGGCGTCATCCGACGCCCGCTGGCAGGAAATTACCCGCGCCCATGGCCAAGCCAAGGCCTTTGGCCTTGAGATGGAGTTGATGTCGATCAAGGAAGCGCAGGAGCTGTTCCCGCATATGTCAACGGACGGCGTCGTCGGCGCCGCCTTCATTCCCGGCGACGGCCACATCGACCCCAGCAGCGTCACCCAATCCCTGGCCCGCGGTGCACGCGACGGCGGCGCCAAAATTCACGAAGGCGTCCAGGTCACCGACCTGGTGGTGACGGACGGACGAATTTCCGAAGTGGTCACCGATCACGGCACCATTACCTGCGAAATCGTCGTCAACTCGGCCGGCCTGTGGGCGCGCCAGGTCGCCGCCCTAGCCGGCGTTTCGATCCCGGCCGGCGTTGTCGAACATCAGTACATGGTGACGGAGAAAGGCCTGGACCTAGCCGCTAACACGCCCACTGTGCGTGACCCGGACAAGAACTTCTACGCCAAACCCGAGGTCGGCGGATTTGCCGTCGGCGGCTGGGAAGAAGGCACCCGGCCCCTGCCCGACGGCCTGCCCTTCGAGTTCGGCCGCGAGTTGTTCGCCTCAAACTTCGACCGCTTCGAAGCCATTGCGCTGCCGGCGGCGGAGCGGGTACCGGTGCTCAACGAAATCGGCATCCAGAATCTGATCAACGGCCCGATCCCCGTCTCACCTGACGGCGAGCCGATCATGGGTCCGCTGCCGCAGATCGAAAACTTTTACATGGCGTGTGGGTTTACGGCCGGCATCGCGGCATCCGGCGGCGCCGGGTGGCTGATGGCCAATTGGATTGTCGAGGGTGATCCGGGCATGGACCTCTGGACCTTCGACGTCCGCCGCTTCGGTCCCCATCACGCCAACCGTGAGTTCCTCGCAGATCGCACCGTCGAAGCCTATTCGCGCTACTACCAAATGCACTGGCCGGCGCATGAAATGAAGAGCGCCCGCCACGTCCGCCATAGTCCACTATTTGACATTCTTGACGCGAAGGGCGCCGTTCACGGCTCCAAGTTCGGCTGGGAACGCCCCAACTGGTATGCACCGGACGGCGTCGAAGCCAAGGACATACCTTCGTTCAACCGGGCCAACTGGTTCAACCACGTTGGCGCCGAGCATAAGGCGATCCGCGAACGCGTCGCGCTGATCGACCAAAGCTCATTCACCAAGTTTGAAGTCAGCGGCTCCGGCGCGTTCAAGTTCGTGCAGGGGCTGGCCACCGCCGACATGGATCAGGCCCCCGGCGCGGCCATATATACCCAGCTGTGCAACGAGCGCGGCGGCATCGAGGCCGACCTGACCATCATGCGCACCGGCGAGGACTCCTTCTATGTCGTCACCGGCAGCGGCTTCGGCATTCGTGACGGGCATTGGATCCGCTCGCACATGCCTGCGGACGGTTCGGTCAGCATGCGCGACGTAACCTCGGCCCGGGCTGTGATCAACTTGTGCGGCCCCGACGCGCGGCGAGTGCTGGAGCAAGTCGCCGAAGGCGACGTTTCCAATGAGGCGTTTCCCTATATGAGTTGCCGAGATATCCACATCGGTTACGCTCCGGTTCGCGCTATCCGCATTACCTACGTCGGTGAACTGGGTTGGGAACTGCACGTCTCGACGGAGTTCGCCTCACATGTTTATGAGACGCTGTGGCGGGCGGGACAGGAATTCGGCATCGTCAACGCCGGCTACCGGGCCATCGACAGCCTGCGTATGGAGAAACGTTACCTCTATTGGAGTGCCGACATTACTCCGGATTATAGCCCCTATGAAGCAGGTCTTGGATTTTGCGTGGCCTTGGGCAAAGGTGATTTTATCGGCTCTGACGCCCTGGCCCGAATCAAGCAGGACGGTGTATCGCAGCGGCTTTGTACCTTCCTCGTCGATGCGCCCGTGACTGTGCACGGCGGTGAGGTCATCCTCAGGAACGGCGAAGTTCTCGGTATTACCACCAGCGGCAACTTTGGCCATACGATTGACAAGAACATCGTGCTCGGATACCTGCCCATCGGCGAGGCCGGCCACGACAATTATGAAATCGAGTGTTTCGGCGAACGCGTCGTCGCCACCCGCTCGGCCCGCGCACCCTATGATCCGGCACGCGCACGGATACTCGTGTAGATCCTCTTGCCGTTGCAGAAGAACGGATGGCACGGCGTATGTGCCTAGGGTATCATCGAGTTCGGTTTTCCGTAGGAACCTTACGGCATGCAGATCGCAATCCGGAATTTGAAAACCGACGATCTTGAGCGCGCCCATTTCGCCGTCGAGGCGGAGGCCATTGAGACTTTGTACACGCACAACCTCTCCTTTTGGTCGACCCGGAACAGAGACGATCTTTCGGAAGGTGAAAAACAAACGATCATCAACGACCAAAATGGCGCCTCGACTCCGCAAACTTGTGGCGCGACCGATAAACTTCATAAAATCTATGCCGAGACGACTCGGCACGGCGAGTTTTCCTTGCTTGAGATCGGGGCCGCCAATGGCACCGTCATGCAACGAATTGGAGAGAAGTACCCAAATCCAAACTTCAGATATGTCGGATTTGAATGCCTTCCCATTCTGGCCGAGGACTTCCGAGAGAAATTTCCCGGCCAGACAATGCACCTCGGTGATGTCGATGACTTCATCGCCAAGGAGAAATCATTTTTCCCCGAAGCGCCTTTCACCCTTTTTTACGCCAGCGTCGTATTCATCATGATCAAGCCCGACTTGGTCCGCAAAGCCCTGGAGAAAGCCGCGAAACTGACCGACCAAATTCTAATTTACGATTACGTGGAACGTCCCGACGTCGAATTGGATCCCTCCGAATCATTGGTTCTTCATATGACCAACCGGCCGGTCTATTGGTTCATCCATGCGTGGGAGGATTATTTTTCCGAGATCGGGTTCAAGATCGCCGACATGAAGGTGGCCAACCCGACGGATGCCGAAATGCGGTCTCCCGGTTATGACCCTCAACTGCGGGGATCAGGTTACGTTCACGCCGTACGGGCCTAGGAGTTTTCATGATTGGAATTTACGATGTCCCTGCCCTGCCCATGACGCCGGACAATGTCACTGGTTACGGTCGCATCGTTACCGACTTTGATGCCGCCGAGGTGGCCATCACGCAATGGCCGGCCCAAGGCGCACGGCCTGTCGCCCATGGCCGGGGCGGCGGTGTTGCCGAGGGGCCGTTCGAGATGGAATGGCGGAGCGGCGTTTTGCACGGCCGCAACCGCGGCGTCGGCGGCGAACACATCCTGGGCTGGAGCCGGCATCCGGATGAGGCCGGCAACGACAAGGCCAGCGGACCGCGTGACCGCATCTTCGTGCGTGAGGCCAATTATCATCCCGACGGCGGGCAAGTGTTTGTATCGCGCGGGGGCCATCCCTTCGTCATGCTCCTGGCCAAACCCGGCGATAATATCCAGCCTACGGATTTTGTTGCTTTCCATAGCGATGGAAGCGCCGGTTTTCATATCGACCCGGGGGTGTGGCACCAAGCGGCCTTAACTGCAGCCGACGCCGACGTTTTCGATAATAAGCAGGGCGCCGTCCACGCCTGTGTATTGTGCGACTTTCCCGACGAGTTCGGCGTCTACCTCGCCATACCTTTGGCTGAATAAAGCCTCAGAAAATAATTTTTCTAAAGTGTGGTTTTTTGTGGATTTATGACGTTTTTTGTGGATACTGGCCATTAGCGGTCGCGGTCGCCATTGGTACCCGGGTCCGATATCAGGGAGACGTCGTCAACATTTTTCCCCAGCCCATGATTTGAGCTTTCGATAAGTAGTTGTCGGCGTTACAGTCCATTCGTTGAGCGATCAATCGCTCTCAGGGAGATTAGGAGAACATTTATGCGAACCAGTAAACTCATGTTGATGGCGGGCGTCGCCGCTGTCGCCGGCATGACCGCCATGGGGTCGGCCAAAGCCGCCGAATTGACGGTCTACACCGCCATCGAAGCCGACGATCTGAAGGCCTATGCCGCCGAGTTCAACAAGGTTGAGCCCGACATCAAGATTAAGTGGGTGCGCGATTCCACCGGCATCGTCACAGCCAAACTGCTGGCCGAAAAAAATAACCCGCATGCCGACGTGGTTTGGGGTCTAGCCGCCACTAGCCTGATGCTGATGAAAAACGAAGGCATGACCATCGCCTATATGCCAAAGGGCGGCGACAAGCTCGACAAGAAGTTCATCGACAGCGCCAACCCGCCGCATTGGACGGGCATGGATGCCTGGGTCGCCAGCATCTGCGTCAACACCGTGGAAGCCGATGCCAAGGGCCTGCCCATGCCGTCGTCTTGGAAAGACCTGACCAAACCGGTCTACAAGGGCCATGTGGTAATGCCGAACCCGAACTCGTCGGGTACTGGCTTCCTTGACGTCGCCAGCTGGCTGCAGCTGTTCGGCGAAGGTGGCGGATGGCAGTTCATGGATAACCTGCACAAGAACATCGCCTGGTACACGCACTCTGGTTCCAAGCCCTGCCGTCAGGCCGGCTCCGGCGAGACCCCGATCGGCGTTTCCTTCGCCTATCGCGGCGCCAAGGTGAAGAACAAGGGCGCACCGGTCGAGATCGTGGTTCCTTCCGAAGGTATCGGCTGGGACATGGAAGCCACGGCAATCATGAAAGGCACCGACGACTTGGCCTCGGCCAAAAAGCTGGTGGATTTCACGGTCTCCAAGGCGGCCAACATCATGTACAACGGCGTCTATGCGGTTGTCGCCATGCCGGGCATCGCCAAGCCGGTGAAGAACTATCCGGCCAATGTCGGCAGCGCCATGATTGACAACGACTTCGAGTGGGTGGCTTCTAACCGCATGCGCATCCTCAAGGAGTGGCAGACACGTTACGATTCCAAGTCCGAGCCCAAGGGTTAAACTTGGCCTGACTATTTTATCCGGCCACCTATCCTGACAAGGGTAGGTGGCCGGTTTATTTTTGTTTGAGGCATTTCACGATATACTCTGCCGAACAAACCGGCGGCGACCGGCAATAACGGGGAGAGCACGATGGCGAGCGAGGAAAGCGGTTCGGCGTTTTTGACGATCCGTAACCTGACCAAGAAGTTCGGTGACTTTACGGCGCTCAAGGATATTTCCCTCGACGTCTTTGAGAGCGAGTTTGTCTGTTTTCTTGGGCCCTCCGGCTGTGGCAAAACAACCCTGCTGCGCGCCATCGCCGGTCTCGATATCCAAACCCACGGCAAAATTACCCAGGCTGGGCGCGATATCTCCAACCTGCCGCCGTCGGAGCGGGACTTCGGCATCGTCTTTCAGTCGTACGCCTTGTTTCCCAATCTCAGTGTCTCCAAGAATGTGGCCTACGGCCTGGAAAACAGAAAACTGCCGCGAGACCAGATCGACAGCCGTGTCACGGAACTCCTTGATCTGGTCAGTCTGCCGGACCAGGGCAATAAATACCCGGCACAGCTTTCCGGCGGCCAGCAGCAACGCGTCGCATTGGCCCGCGCCATGGCCACCTCACCGGGGCTGCTGCTCCTGGACGAGCCGTTGAGCGCGCTGGATGCCAAGGTGCGTGGCCATCTGCGCGGCGAAATCAAGGATTTGCAGCGGCGCCTCGGTGTCACCACCATCATGGTCACGCATGACCAGGAAGAAGCGCTGACCATGGCCGACCGCATCGTCGTCATGGACCACGGCGTCATCGATCAGATCGGCTCGCCGGAAGAAATCTACGGCACGCCGGCGACTTCCTTTGTCGCCGACTTCATCGGTACCATGAACTTCATTCCCGGCAGCGTCGAAGGCGATGGCACCGCGAAAGTCGGCAACGTTTCACTCAAGTGCTCGACCGACGGCATGAAGTCGGGAGATGCGGTCACGGTGGCCATCCGCCCTGAGGACGTCAACGCTCAGGATATATCTGACGGCGATGACAACATCGTCAACGTGGAAATCCGGCATATGGAGTTCCTCGGCGCGTTTTATCGTGCAGAACTGGGCAGCGTCGAGTTCGGAGACCAACTCATTCATGCCGACTTTTCCATCAACCTGGTCCGCCGTAAAAACGTTCAGGTCGGCGCCACCGTCCCGGTTCGTTTTCCGGGCCAATTCATCCAGCTCTATCCAAGGTCTTAGGCCATGAGCGAGGCCACAGTCACAGCAGACGCAATTACCACCGGACCCGTCGTTAGGCCGAAGATCAGCCGTGACGACTGGATCATGCGAACCTGCATGGCGATTATCGGGATTTTCCTGTTGGTCTGTGTGTTACTGCCGCTCTACACCATGATGTCCAAAAGCGTGGAGAATAAGGACGGTGTGTTCATCGGCCTGGCCAATTACGCCGAGTATTTTTCCACGCCTGCCCTGTTCCTGTCGGCAATCAACAGTCTCTATCTTTCGGTCATCGGCACCGTCCTGGTGCTGGGATCGACTTTCGTCTACGCCTATGCGCTGACGCGCACCTGTATGCCGTTCAAATGGTTTTTCAAATTTGTCGCGGCGATCCCGCTGCTGACGCCATCACTGCTCAGCGGAATTTCCCTGGTCTACTGGTTCGGCCGCCAGGGCGTGGCCAAGGAATTGCTGTTGGGAGAGTCCATCTACGGACCCATCGGTATCGTTATCGGTTCCTCGTATTGGGTTTTTCCCCATGCCCTGATGATCGTCATCACGGCGCTCTCCATTACCGACGCGCGGCTCTACGAAGCCGCCATCGCGCTTCGGACCAGCAAGATCAAGACCTTCTTCACGGTCACCATTCCAGGCTGCAAGTACGGCCTGATCAGTGCCGGATTTGTAGTCTTCACCTTGATTTTCACGGACTTCGGCGTGCCCAAGGTGATCGGCGGCAATTTCAACATGCTGGCGACGGACATTTATAAGCAGGTCATCGGCCAGCAGAATTTCCAGATGGGCGCCGTGGTCTCCATCATCCTGCTAATTCCGGCGGTGATCGCCTTTTCCGTCGATCGCATCGTGCAACGCAAACAGGTGGCGCTGCTCTCGGCGCGGGCGGTCCCCTTCGAGCCAAAACCGAACCGCGCCCTCGACATGTCCATGCTCGCGTTCTGCTCAGTGGTGGCGCTGCTGATTATTTGCATGATCGGCATGGCTCAGTTCGCGGCGCTGATAAAATTCTGGCCCTATAACTTGGAACTGACCCTGGACAACTACAATTTCGATGTCGCCAATGGCGGCGGCTGGGAGTCGTACTTCAATTCGATCCGCATGGCCATTTACACGGCCATCGTCGGCAGCGCGATCATCTTCTTCGGTGCCTATCTGGTGGAAAAAGGTCGTGGTTTCACGATCGGCCGCAATGCATTCCACGCTATTGCCATGATGCCCCTGGCGGTCCCCGGCATGGCCCTTGGCTTGGCCTATATTTTCTTTTTCAATCACCCGGACAATCCGCTCAACTTCCTTTACGGCACCATGGGAATCCTGGTGCTGGTCTCGGTCACCCATTTCTATACGGTCTCTCACCTGACGGCGACGACGGCGCTCAAGCAAATGGACCCTGAGTTCGAGTCCGTCTCGGCCTCGCTTAAGACGCCTTTCTATCGGACCTTTTTCAAGATCACCGTGCCGGTATGTGTGCCGGCGATTTTTGACATCTCCATGTATCTGTTCCTCAATGCCATGACCACGGTCTCAGCCGTGGTGTTCCTCTATTCTTCGGATACGACCCTGGCCTCTGTCGCCGTCCTCAACATGGATGACCAAGGCGAGTTGCCGTTCGCCGCCGCCATGGCCATGATGATCGCCTATACCTGTGGCGGTGCGCGCATCCTGCATATGATGGTCACCCGCGGCATCATGCGCAGCACCCAGGCCTGGCGAGCCCGCTAGAAAACAACTTTCCCGCCCTATCTGGACTCAAAAGAATCTTCCCTTTGGACTGATGTTTTTTGTGGTCTTTTGACCGTTTTTGACCGATAATGCGGAAACTGTTGGAAAACACGCCCACCGGAGAAGCCCCGCCAAATGAACTCGACCCCGCAAGACCCCTGGCTCCTGACGCCGGGACCCCTGACCACAACGGCCGCCACCAAAGAATCCATGCTCCATGATTGGGGCTCGCGCGACCAAGCCTTCATCGATACCAACCAGCGTGTCCGCGACCGCCTGCTGGAGATCGCCGAAGCCACTGACACGCATGTCTGCGTCCCGCTCCAGGGCAGCGGCACCTTCGTTGTCGAAGCAGCGTTGGGAACCTTGTTGCCCCGCGACGGAAAGGCCTTGGTCTTGGTCAACGGCGCCTACGGCAAACGCATGGTCAAGATCATCGGCGAGTACCTGGGGCGCGCCTACACGACGCTGGAGACACCGGAAGATACGCCGCCGTCAATCAGCGATCTCGATGCCATGCTGGCGGATGACGCAGACATCACCCACGTCATGGCCGTTCACTGCGAAACCACGTCGGGTATCCTCAATCCGATCCCGGAAATCGCCGAGACCGTCGCCCGCCATGGCCGCCGCCTGATTATTGATGCCATGAGCGCTTTCGGCGCCATTCGCCTGAGCGCCCGCGAAGTTACCTTCGACGCGGTCCTGGCGTCGTCCAACAAGTGCCTGGAAGGGATTCCGGGCATGGGCTTCGCCATCATCCGCAAGGAAGCGCTCGAGCAATCCAAGGGTAATGCCCACGCCCTGACCCTGGACCTCTACGACCAGTGGGTCACCATGGAAGCCAACAAGCAGTGGCGCTTCACCCCGCCTACCCATGTCATTGTCGCTTTCGACGCCGCTATGGAACAGTTCTTCGCCGCCGGCGGCGTCGCGGCTCGGCACCAGCGTTATTCCGGCAACCGCCAAATTCTGGTCGATGGGTTGCGTGAGATGGGGTTCGAGACGCTTCTGCCCGATCATCTGCAGGCGCCGATCATTGTGACTTTTAAAATGCCGGCGGACCCAAAGTTTGACTTTCAGGCTTTCTACGATGCCCTCAAGGACCAAGGCTACGTCATCTACCCGGGCAAGCTAACCGTGGCACCGTCATTCCGTATCGGCTGCATCGGCGCACTTGATGAAACGCACATGAAGGGCGCTCTGGACGCCATCCGCGACACCGTCGCCAAGATGGGAGTCGAGACCGGCGCCCCGGCGGCGGCTTGAATGCACAGTATTTTCTGAAACCAACGCAAGGATATTCAGCAATGGCTTACAATCCCGATTACGTTTTCCAACGCGGCTACCGCGGCAAGGTCAAGGGCATGGTGCTTGACTGGAGTGGCACCGTCGCTGACGCCTATGTGGTTGCTCCTGCCGTCGTCTTCGTCGAGGTGTTCAAAAAGCATGGAGTCGAAATTTCCATGCCCGAAGCCCGTGGCCCCATGGGCCTGCGCAAGGATCTTCACATCAAGATGTTGACAGAGGATCCTGTCATCGCCCAACGCTGGCAGGAAATCAAAGGTGCCGCGCCGACGCAAGCCGACGTCGATGCCATGTTCGCCGACTTCGTGCCCATGCAACTCGATTGCCTGCGCAAATACACGGACCTGCTGCCAGGTGTCGCCGAAGTAGTTCAGCGGCTGCAGAAACAAGGTATCAAAATCGGCAGCTCCACCGGCTTTGTGCGATCCATGGTCGATATCCTGGAAGAAGAAGCCGCCAAGCAGGGCTATACCCCCGATGCTTCCGTGGCTGGCGACGAAGTCGAGAACGGCGCCCGACCGAAACCGTTCATGGTCTACAAGAACCTCGACATGATGGATATCCACCCGATCCAGTCCGTGGTCAAGGTTGACGATACGGTGTCCGGCGTCGGTGAAGCACTCGAAGCGGGCTGCTGGGGCGTTGGCGTGTCGCTTTATTCCAATTACATGGATGTGGACACACCTGAGCAAGGCGCACAATTGTCGCCGAAAGAGATTGCCCGTCGCAACGACATGACAAAGGTCATCCTGCAGCAGGCCGGCGCCCACTACGTCATCGACAGCCTGGCTGACATTGAGCCGGTAATCGACGACATCAACGCACGATTGGCCCGTGGAGAGAAGCCGTAGGCCTTTAAATCATTGGGGTGAAAACCCACTTAGGGAAAGCGCGCCGCTCACGGCGGCGATGCTCTTTCTTATGCCAAATTGAGGCCGAGTGCGAGGAACAGAAACGATGACTGATACGCCGAAAAGTCTTGATATCAACGGTCGGACATACGCCTGGCCAAGTGCTCCCGTGGTTGTCGTTTGTATTGATGGCTCGGAACCCGCCTACATTGAGCAAGCCGTCGCGGATGGTGTGATGCCGTTCACCGCGGAAATGCTCAAGCGCGGCGCCGATCTGCGGGCGCACTGCGTAATTCCAGCATTCACCAACCCCAATAATCTATCGATCATTACCGGCGCACCGCCGGCCGTGCACGGCATTTGCGGTAATTTCTTCTACGACACCGAGGCCGACGCCGAAGTGATGATGAACGAGCCACGGTTCCTTCGCACAGGAACGATCTTCGCCGCCTTCAACAAAGCCGGCGCCAAGATTGCCGTGATCACCGCCAAGGACAAGCTGCGCCGGTTGTTGGGACACGGCCTGGATTACGCCGGCGGCAACGCCATTTGCTTCTCATCCGAGAAGGCCGACGAAACCACGCTCGCCGAAAATGGTATCGGAAATGCCCAAGCTCTCGTCGGCCGGGAAATTCCGTCGGTTTATTCCGCCGAGTTGAGTGAGTTCATCTTTGATGCCGGCGTCAAACTGCTGGAGATGGAGCGCCCGGATATCATGTATCTCTCGACCACCGACTACGTACAGCACAAGCATGCGCCCGGAACGGAGTTGGCCAACGAATTTTACGCCATGATGGATAGTTACTGGCAGAAACTTGACGCCTTGGGCGCCATTGTTGCCATGACCGCCGATCATGGAATGACCGATATGCACGACACCTCTGGTGAGCCGGACGTGATCTACCTGCAGGACGTTCTCGACGGCGCATTGGGCGCCGGCACCGCGCGTGTCATCCTGCCGATCACCGATCCCTACGTTGTTCACCATGGCGCGTTGGGCGGTTTTGCAACCGCTTATCTGCCCGACGGCACTGATATCGACGGGCTTTGTGCGCAATTGGAAGCCATGGACGGCATCGCCTGCGCACTGACACGGGCCGATGGCTGCGCCCGCTTCGAGCTGCCCGAGGATCGAGTCGGCGACATTGTGGTTGTCGCTTCCGAACACAAGGCCCTGGGCAGTACGCCAGCCAATCACGATCTCTCCGGCCTGACCGATCCGCTTCGTTCGCACGGAGGCCTGTCGACACAAACCGTACCGCTAATCGTCAACCGGCCGGTCGAAGGCATAGCCGCCGGACACCAGCTTAGAAACTTTGATGTATTCGACGTGGCCCTAAACCACGCCGCCTGACTGATTGAAGGAATGACAGAAATGGATGCACAGATGAACGTTCGCCACGACCGCATGCGTATTGCCGGCAAGGAAGTTGATACCGACGAACGTATCGATGTCTTCAATCCCTATGACAACAGCTTAGTCGGTACCGTTCCCCGTGGACGCGCCGAACACGCCCGGCAAGCGTTTGAAATCGCTGCCGGCTACGAGTCAAAGTTGACCCGCTATGAGCGTCAGCAAATTCTCATGCGGACGGCAGAAATTATTATTGATCGCAAGGAGGAAGTCTCCGATTTGATCACCGCGGAGTTGGGTATTTCCAAGAAGGACTCCTTGTATGAATGTGGCCGCGCCTACGACGTTTTCCACCTGTCCGGCCAACTCTGCATCCGCGATGACGGTGAGGCGTTTTCCTGCGACCTGACCCCGCACGGCCAAAAGCGGCGGATATTTACAACGCGTGAACCGCTAGAGGCAATCAGCGCCATCACGCCGTTCAACCACCCCCTCAACATGGTCTCGCACAAGGTCGCGCCCGCCATCGCCACCAACAATTGCATGGTTTTGAAGCCGGCCGAGGCGACGCCGATGGCGGCACTGCTCCTTGCCGATATCCTCTATGAAGCCGGCCTGCCGCCTGAGATGTTTTCGGTCATAACTGCCGAGCCGAAGGACCTGGACGACGAAATGATCGTCAACCCGAATATCACGCTGGTGACCTTCACCGGCGGGGTCGCTGCCGGCAAATACATCGCCAACACATTGGGCTACAAACGCGGCGTGCTTGAGTTGGGCGGCAATGCACCTTTGATTGTCATGGAAGACGCGGACTTGGACCGCGCCGCCACCATGGCGGTGGCCGGCGCCACCAAAAATTCAGGCCAACGCTGCACGGCGGTCAAACGTATTCTTGTTGTCGATAGCATTGCCGATGAATTTTCTGCTTTGGTAACCGAAAAGGCAAAAGCCTTGAAATATGGAGATCCCATGGATCCGGAGACAGACATCGGCACCGTCGTCAACGAAGACGCCGCCAAAATGTTTGAGCAGCGTGTCATCGATGCCGTTGAGGCCGGCGCGGAGCTTCTCCACGGCAACGACCGAGAAGGCGCCGTGTTTCCGCCGACCGTCGTCGATCATGTCCCCTATGATTGCGAACTGGTCCGCGAAGAGACCTTCGGCCCGGCCATTCCGATCATCCGATGCAAGGACATCGACGACATTATCCGGATTTCCAATTCGACCGCGTTCGGTCTGTCGTCCGGGGTTTGTACCGACAACTGGAACTACATCAATCGCTTCATCCACGAACTGCGGACAGGCACCGTCAACGTCTGGGAGGTGCCGGGTTACCGGACCGAAATGTCGCCCTTCGGCGGCATCAAGGATTCAGGGCTTGGTTACAAGGAAGGCGTAGTCGAGGCGATGAAGAGTTACACCAACGTCAAGACATTCTCGCTTCCTTGGGGCGTGTAATATTGTCCGGGGCGGCAACCGCGCCGCCTCAGAACATCTTGACGGCGTCTTGCTTGACGAAGCCTTTCTTGCCGCCGAACCTGATGATCTGATACCAGTTTCCTTCTCCGTTCACGGTTCTGCCCGAGACCTCAAGCATGTCGCCCTCATCAATGGTGCCAACCTGCCTTGACTCGTTCGACGGCCATTCGCGGATCGGAGAGTTCTTTGCGGCAACGCGGCTTTCGTGGGCCTTCTTTTTGTTGAGCGGTGTAACCTCAACAGAAGTATCGGGACGCCACTCCTTCTCAATCCATGGGACATGCTCAGCGATACGCTTCTTGACGCTGTTGGGCAGCCCTTCGCCCATTAGGTAAATCACAGCCACGCTACAAACAGCAACGATAAGGAAGCCGAACAATACTCTCGCCATACCGGCGACGATGCCTGAACCCTTTCGGCGGCGTGTCGTGTCGTCGCCCCAATCTACCGATCCACTCGGCTCGGTACCGCTTGTCCCGACGCCGATCTGGCCCGGCTGGCGCTCGACGACCCCGGATGCCGTCGCTTCTGCATAACCGCCATCCGACTGAGTTTGTGAAACGGCTGGTCCATCGCGGAGACTTTCGCCTGAGTTCTGCCAGCGTGGCGAAACGCGCTCTTGTTCCTCGACCGCCTCCTCGCGCGCGGCCTCGCTGGCCTCGATCTCACGGTTCAGGCTGGATATCGCCATCTTCAGTTTGAACAGGAGATTTTCAATAATTATTCCGGAAACCGTGTCGAATTGGGAGATCCTGTTGCGAATGCCCTCGCCGTCGGTGACGATGACTTCAAGCGGATCAAGCGCCCGCGCGGTCGTTGATCTGGGCTCGTCACTGTACAGCGCGTTTTCACCGACCAGTTCGTTCGGACCGAAATTTCCGATCAGGCCTTCGTTTCCTGAGCTATTGACCCGGTACAGGGCAATTGTGCCAGAAATTATCAGGCAGACGAAGCCACTGGGGTCGCCGACCCGCCACAGCACATCGCCAGCGTCATATTCCTTACGCTGGAATTCCGTGACTTGATCGATGTCTTCTCCGTCCATGCTCGCCTCAGCCTAAATTTGGCTCTACCCTTCCGACGTCATATTGCCGCCATTTAATGTTAGCAAGCAATCGTCCTCTAACGCTTCGAGCGGCGTGAAATCCCTATGGGCGATATACTCAGGCCGTTTGAAACGGCGGATGGCATTGTCGACGTTGTTGTAACTGACATAGACGATAAGCCGGTCCCAAGGCGACATATTCGCGGTCGAACCATGGACCAACGTGCCGTGAAAGAAAAATCCCGAACCCGCCGGCCCCTTCGGCGCAACGATGCCACCGTCCTCAACCAATTCGGCGATCTTGGCATTGTCCAATGTCCATAGCGGATAGCTCGTCGTGGTCAAATCATGCCCGGCCTCCAACACGCCCAATTTATGGCTCTTCGGGATAATCATCAGCGGCGCATTAAACTCGTTTACCTCGTCCAAGAATACGGCCAGGTTCATGGCCCGGGCCTCGGGCATATCGTCGTCGCGTCTCCAAGTGCCGTAGTCCTGGTGCCACTGCCAGACATCGCCGTTGAAGGCGGCTTTCGCGTTGAGCTTGAACTGATGTACGTAGACCTTGCCGTCAAGCAACTGCTCTGCCGGGTTTAAAATTTTCGGATGGCGAACCAGCCGCCGGTAGGCCTCGTTATAGGTATGGGCGGCAAAGGCAGTGCGAACCACGTCGCCCGTCTGCTCGCGAACGTTCTCCTCGCGGCGCTGGGCGAATATCCCCCGAATCTCTCCATTGAGAACGGCCAGTTCATCGGCGCCCAACAGGTCCGGCACGAAGATGTATCCTTCTTCGTCGAATTGGGCCAGTTGCTGGGTGTTGAGTTGCACGGTAAATCCTCAAAATTCGAACGTTGGATTATAGAAAAGGACAGCCGAAGGCGCGACAGCGAATTTACCCCTTGCCAACAAGGTCTTTCAAAGCGTCCGTCACCTCGGTCACGACACCGGCCCAGTCACCGAAGCTCGGTTGCCGGAACAGCCGCATGGTCGGATACCATGGGCTATCGTCCCGGTCCGCAAACCACCGCCATTCCGACGCATGCGGAAGCATCAGCCACACCGGCCGGGCAAGCGCACCCGCCAGATGCGCCGCCGCAGTATCCGGCGAAATGACCAAATCGAGATGGCTGGCGGCGGCGGCGGCATCGGTGAAAGTTCCGAAGTCCGAGCCCAGGTTCTCAATCCGGTTGTCCAGACTGGCGGTCGCCAAATCGTCGCGGCCATCATCTTTCTGGAGTGAAAACCAATTTACACCCTCGATCTCGAACAAGGGAGCCAACGCGGTCAGTCCCGGAGAGCGCCAGCCATCGCGCTTATGCTTTCGGCTGCCCTTCCACACAATCCCCACATTCATACCGCCGCCGCCCACTCGGTTCCGCCAGGCCTCCAAGGCGCTCTCGGGAACATCCAGATAGGGCACGTCGGCGGGCATCGTATCGAAGTCCGTGGCGAAAACACCGGGTAGGCTCAACATCGGTAACTGCCAGTCAAACGCCGGAAGCTCCTGGCCGGCGGCGACAGTCTGTGAAACGCCATCAATCCGGCCCAAAAGTTCCGCCAAGCTGTCCGGACATTCGACCACCAGTGTCCCGCCTCGGGCAGCGGCCAGGGGCAGATAGCGGGCAAAATGCAGGCAGTCGCCAAATCCTTGCTCGGCATGGACCAAAAGGGTCTGGCCCTCAAAGTCGCCGCCGCCCCACTGCGGTTTATCCCAGTCCCGGCGGATAGCGCTCAGATGACGGGTCTGCCAACGCCATTCCAACTCCCGCCAACCCTTCTCGAAGTCGCCGGACTGGAGCAATGCATGGGCTCTATTCCGACGGCATTCGGCGTCGCCGGGATCAAGCCGCAGCGCCTGATCGTAGCATTCCAGGGCCCCCGCTAAATCGCCTGACTCCTGCAAGGCAACGCCAAGGTTGGCGTGGACCTGGGCGACCGCCGGATCTTGAGCTGTGGCGGCGTGGTAACACTCGATGGCTCCCGCGATATCCGCTTGGTCCAGCCGTACATTTCCAAGATTACAGCGGGCCTCAATAAATTCCGGCCGCGCGGTCAACGCCCGCTCGTAGGCCTCGCTCGCACCGTCAAGATCATCCGCCGTTTGTAACAGCTCACCGAGGCAGAAATGGGCATCGGCGAAATCCGGTTCCAAGTCACCGGCCCGGCGCAAGGAATTCGCTGCATCCCCGACATCGCCCAAAGCGCGTAACGCAATCCCCAGGTTGAAGTGAGCATTGGCGAGATCGGGGTCTAATTCGACAGCGCGGCGGCAAGACTCGACGCCCGCTTCGTGCCGCCCAGCCTCGAACAAGGCGCCACCGAGATCGGCATGCAGCGCCGCATCGCCGGGATCAAATGAGATCGCCCTCGCAAAAGACTCGGCGGCCTTGTCCGGCTCGCCCATGGCCTTGCGGACGCGGCCCAGATTGGCGTGATACAGCCAGTTTCCATCGTCTCGCGCGATGGCCGCCGTGATCAGTGATAAGGCCTCATCATGGCGGCCCTGCTGGAAGGCAACCAGACCCGCCAAATGGTTGGCGTCCGCATGGCTTGGATCGGATTTGAGTAACTCGTCGTATAGGGTGACGGCTTCGGCGAGCCGACCGGCCTGATGGTGTTCGATTGCGGCGCTAAGTTTTCGATTCAATTCGGAAGCCATGGGACAGTCTTAGCCTTCCAAACGCCGCCCGACAATGGGTCGGCGGCCAGGAACGTGATACGCTACTATCGCCGTTTTTCATTAGGGCTCCGTCCATGTGCGATACCTTTGTTGCTCTATCTTCCGACACAGCCGATGGTTCAGTGATTTTCGCCAAGAACAGCGACCGTCCCGCCAGTGAAGCGCAGAGTATCCGCCGCTATGGGGGTCAAACCCACCCGACCGGCGACGTCGTTCGCTGCACCTATGTTGAAATTCCCCAGGTGACCGTCACCGCGGCCATTCTCCTGTCGCAGCCCGATTGGATGTGGGGCGCGGAAATGGGTGCCAATGAGCACGGCGTCGTGATTGGCAACGAAGCCGTTTGGACGCGCGCGCCATTGGGTCCGCCGGCGCTGTTGGGCATGGATTTGGTGCGCCTGGGGCTGGAGCGAAGCCGTACCGCGAATCATGCCGTCGATATCATTGCCGGATTGCTTGAGACCCATGGCCAGGGCGGCGCCTGCGCCGAGAACGATCCCAGCTTCGCCTATCACAACTCTTTCCTCCTGGCCGATGCCGGAGAAGCCTGGATCTTGGAGACGGCGGACCGCGACTGGGTGGCGGAGCGTGTGACGACTGGGTTTCGCAACATTTCCAACGGCCTGTCGATCCGAACCAACTACGAGAAATCCTCGCAAAATTTGGTGGGACACGATATCGACTTTGCCGATCATTTCAGTGACGGGTCGGTCCAATTGGACCCCACGTCACGGGAATCCTGGGGCGGCCGCCTGATGGCCAAGCACAGCGGCCGCATCACACCGGAAACCATGATCGACATTCTGTCGCATCACGACAGCGGCATCTGCATGCACGGTGCCTTCGCCACCACTGCTTCCATGGTTTCGCGACTAACACTGAATGATCCCGGCGAGCACTGGATGACCGGCGCACCGCATCCTTGTGAAGCACCATTTAAGCCAGCATCCATCGACCGGTGATTTTCGAAAAGAAAAGCCCCCGAGTCCTGCGACCCGGGGGCTGGATAGGTCACCTGTTTTACGTCAGGTTCAGCCGTAGCGGTACGGACGCCCGGCTTGGTTCATGACTTCATTGTACTTCTTGAAGATGTTGACGACCTTGGCCTTGGTCTCGGACTCAGCCGCGATCTCATCCCAGAACTTGACGGCCGCGTTCTCAACGGCTGCCCACTCGCTATCGGGAATCGAGGTCAGCTTGAGCTTCGTGCCCTGGGTGCGCAGGTGCGCCTCGCCGCCCCAGTACCACCACTGGCGATAGTAGTGCGAGCTGTCCATGGCCATCTTCAACATCTCCTTCAAGTGATCGGGCAGTTCATTCCAACGATCCATGTTGGCGAAGAATGACCCGGCCCAGGCACCGGAAATATTGTTGGTCAGGAAGTAATCGGTGACGTCCGCCCAACCGACAGTGTAGTCCTCGGTGATGCCCGACCAGGCGATGCCGTCAAGTTCACCGGTCTGCACGGCGACCTCGATGTCTTCCCACGGCAGTGTTACCGGCACGACGCCGAACTGGCTGAGAAAACGGCCCGCCGTCGGGAACGTGAACACCCGCTTGCCCTTCAGGTCGTCCAGGCTGCGAATGGGGTCTTTGGTATTGAAGTGACACGGATCCCAGGAACCGGCCGAGATGTGCTTGACGCCGACCTTTGAATACTCAGCGTCCCATATCTCGTTCAGGCCGTACTGGTTGAACAACACCGGCACATCCAGCGAATAGCGGCTGGCGAACGGGAAGTAGCCGCCGAACACGGTGACTTCGGTCGGCGACGCCATGGAATCGTCGTCCGACTGCACCGCATCGATGGTGCCCTTCTGCATGGCACGGAACAGTTCACCCGTCGGCACCAGTTGGTCGGCGAAGAACAGCTCGATCTCCATTTGGCCGTGGGCGGCCTTGTTGAAGCTGTCGATTGCCGGCTTGATCACATGCGCGGCAAGGGCGGGACCGGCATAAGTCTGCATCCGCCACTTGATTGTCGACTGAGCATGAACCGCCGGAGCAGCTAAGCTAGACGCGGCCACTGCACCAACAGCACCCGCACCGGCTATTACTTTTCGTCTCGAAACCATGATCGTCTCCTTTTCAATTGTGATTATGTTTCGTTTCTTGTCCGCGAGCCTTCTCACTGTGCTCTTAGTTTTCTACCCTATTTTGCATAGACGTACTCGGGCAACCAGAGTGCAATTCCCGGGAAAATCATGATCAGCGCCAGGGCGAGCAGCATCACCGCGACGAATGGCAGAATTGAGCCGTAAATATCGTGAATAGAGATTTCCGGCGGCGCCATGGCGCGCATCAGGAACAGATTGTAGCCGAATGGCGGCGTCATGTAGGCGATCTGACAGGTGATGGTGTACAGAATCCCATACCAGATCAGATCGAATCCAAGCGCGCCCACAAGCGGCACGTAAAGGGGCGCGACAATGACCAGCATCGCCGTGTCATCCAAGAAACTACCCATTACCAGGAACGAGAGTTGCATCAGGATCAGGATCGTCATCGGACTGAGTCCCAACTGGTCCGTGAACAGGTTCTCAATTGCCTTGACGGCACCGAGACCATCGAAAATGGCGCCAAAGCCCAAGGCGGCCAGAATGATCCACATAAACATACAGGAAATCGCCAGCGTCTGGCGGACCGAGACTTCGAAAACCTCTTTCGTCATTCGCCGCTTGAGAACGGCAGCAAGAAACGCCGTCATCGCACCGATGGCGGAACTTTCGACAAGGCTCGTCCAACCATTGACGAACGGCACCATCATCGCAGCAAAAATTGCGATCGGCAGTAATCCGGCCTGCAGAAGTCGCAATTTTTCCACCATCGGCACGTTGCGTTCCTCGCGACTCAGCGCCGGACCCAGTTCCGGTTGCAGACGGCACCGAATATAAATGTAAATGATAAACAACGCCGCCATCATCAGTCCGGGTACGACGCCGGCCAGCCACAACTGGCCGACAGGCTGGCGCGCGATCATCGCGTAGAGAACCAGAACGACTGAGGGTGGCACAAGAATACCGAGCGAAGACCCTGCCTGAATAACCCCCGTCACCATGCGCTTGTCATAACCCCGCCGTAGCAGTTCCGGCAGGGCAATCGTCGCCCCGATCGCCATGCCGGCAACGCTGAGACCGTTCATGGCTGAGATCAAGACCATCAAGCCGATGGTACCAATGGCAAGGCCGCCGTTGATTGGCCCCATCCAGACATGAAACATCTTGTAAAGGTCGTCGGCAATTTTCGACTCCGACAACACGTAGCCCATGAAAATGAACATCGGCAACGTCAGAAGCGGGTACCACTTCATTAATTTCATGGCCGATGAAAAAGGGATATCCGACCCGCCTGTGCCGCCCCAAAGCAACAGGGCCCCAGCGGCGGCGACGAAGCCGATGGCGCCGAACACGCGCTGTCCGGTCAGCAGCATGATCATCATCGTCGAGAACATCAGGATTGCGATCATCTCATGCGACATCAGAGATCCTCGCCTCTAATTCGCGCGATGTCCTTGATCAACTCTGAAATCATCTGAAGAAGCATCAGGATCAACCCGGTGCACATGATCGTCTTGATCGGCCACAACACGGGTCGCCAGGAAGTTGGATTTCGCTCGTTGTACTGAAAAGCATAACTGGTGCTTTCGTACGCGCCGTAGAGCAGGACGCAGAGGTAGAAGATCAGGAAGAACACCGTTAGCGCGTCAACCCAGGCCTTCTTCTTTATCGACCAGTTTGCATAGAACAAATCCATGCGGACGTTTGAGCCGAGCTGAATCGAGTAAGGTCCGCCGAGGATGTAATAGGCGACCATGGCGAATTGCGCGATCTCAAGCGTCCATAGGGATGGCAGGAAAAACGTCTTCGAGATCGAGGACCACAACAAGACGCCGATCATGCCAAAGATCGAATACATGATAAACCGGCCGACACGGTAATTTACCGCGTCGACCCATCGCACGTAGGTCTTTACCGCATTGGGCATTTAGCCCCCCTAAACGTCCCCGTGACTTTGACGGTCTTAATTTAGTCGCGTGAATTCTGCGGCCACGGTCCATCTATTCTCTTCAGAGAATGAATCACGCGAGGCAGGCGACTATGGGAACCCAGCTTGATGAAGAGGTTAGCGTCATTGGGTCGATTGGTCGACCCTTAAACCGTCTTTTTTCGGCGCTCTGATGATCAATTGATATCGGTTAATGTTGGTTCGAAAATCAGCAAAACTATGGCTTTCAGAATATAAGCCGCTAAGCTACTGGGCGGCAAAATGACGATGGCTATGAGCAATTCAGGGAGAGACATTCATGGACCCGAGACAGGTCAAAACGGCCGCCGACGCGCAGGCCATCGTCGAGGAACGCGACCTCACGCACGTCAAGGTCGGTATCTTCGACATGGATGGCATCCTGCGCGGAAAGTACATGTCGCGGGACAAATTCTTCTCATCCCTGGACAAGGGTTTCGGGTTTTGTGACGTCACGCTCGGTTGGGATTCAAATGACGAGCTATACGATAATGTCACCATAACCGGTTGGGAAACCGGGTACCCCGACGGGACCGTGCGCGTCATTCCGGAAAGCTGCCGCGAAATTCCCTGGGAGGACGGCATGCTGTTCTTTCTCGGCGAATTCATCGGAGAGCATGAGAAAGTCTGCCCGCGCGGCGCGCTCCGGCGCATTCTGGACAAGGCAGACAGCATGGGCTTCCAGGCCTTCGCCGGCTTCGAGTACGAGTTTTTCGTGTTCGAGGAAACACCGCATTCGGTGCGCGAGAAAAACTACCGTGACATGACGCCCCTGCAGCCTGGCGCGTTCGGCTATTCGGTGATCCGCAACACGGTGGAATCCGATCTTTATATGGAATTCCTCGAGATGTGCGAGCAGATGGATTTTCCCATCGAAGGCCTGCATGAGGAAACCGGCCCCGGGGTCCTGGAAGCCGCCATTGCCGTCGATAGCGCCCTCAGCGCCGCCGACAAGGCTAACTTGTTCAAGACCTTCGCCAAGATCATGGCTCAGAAGAATGGGCTGATGGCTACCTTCATGGCCAAATGGTCGCCGGACTGGCCGGGCCAAAGCGGCCACATCCACATGTCGCTGCAAAACAAGGACGGCTCGTCGGTTTTCCATGATGCCTCCAAGCCCGATAGCATGAGCGACGCCATGCGCCATTTCATCGGCGGACAGCAAAAACTGATGCCCGAGATGCTGTGTATGATCGCGTCGACAGTCAATTCCTTCACGCGGTTGATTCCCGGGTTCTGGGCGCCGACCGAGGCTAGTTGGGGCATGGACAACCGCACCTGTGCGCTGCGCGGAATTTCCGGATCAGAAAAGTCTCAGCGGGTCGAATACCGGATCGCCGCCGCCGACGCCAATCCCTACCTCGCCCTCGCCGCGTCCCTGGGTGCCGGCCTGTGGGGTATTGAGAACAAAGTCGAGCCGGAACCGGGTGTCGTGGGCAATGCCTACGAAAAGAAATTCCCCAAGAAGCTGCAACTGCCTCGGACCCTGTGGGAAGCCGCCCAGAACATCAAAAGCTCGAAGGCCGCCCGCGAATTGCTCGGCGACGAGTTTGTTGAACATTTCGCCGCGTCCCGTGAGTGGGAGGAGCGCGAGTTCCGCAAGGCCATCACCGATTGGGAATTGAAACGCTACTTCGAGATTATATGAGTGGTCTGTAGGTTCCCATTAAATGGCGCCGGAAACGCTTGGGTGCGGAGATATCTAGGCGTAAAACATAACTAGCATTGGCGCTCGGCTCAACTTCATCACCGGGAGAACTCGATCTCATGGCAGACAAACTGGAAACCATCTCACCCGTTGACGGAAGCGTCTATGTGGAGCGCAACTACGCCATTGAAACGCAGATCGTCGAAGCCTTGAATGCCGGCCGCGAAGCGCAGGCAGAGTGGCGGAACGTCCCCATCGCGGAGCGCGCCGCAATTCTGACCAGGGCCGTGGACGCATTTGTTTCCGCCAAGGACGGCATTGCCGAGGAGATTACCTGGCAGATGGGCCGCCCCATTCGTTCGGCCGCCGGCGAAGTCGGTGGCTTCGAAGAACGCGCCCGGCATATGATTTCCATCGCCGCTGAAAGTTTGGTCGATGTCAAGGTCGATGAGAAAGATGGCTTTACCCGGTTCATCCGCCGCGATCCCATTGGCCTCGTTTTTGTTGTCGCGCCATGGAATTACCCCTACCTGACCTCGGTCAATACCATCATTCCGGCGCTCATGGCTGGTAATTCGGTTGTCCTCAAGCACTCGGCGCAGACGCCGCTGTGTGCCGAACGCTACGCCGACGCTTTTCGCGAGGCAGGCCTGCCGGCGGGTCTTTTCAGTTATCTGCACTTGGACCACGCGGAAACGTCCAGAGTCATCCGCGCAACCGAAGTGGACTTCGTCGCCTTCACCGGCTCCGTTCCCGGCGGCGAGATGGTTGAGGCCGCCGCCGCCGGCCGCTTTATCGGCGTCGGATTGGAGTTAGGCGGCAAGGATCCGGCCTATGTGCGCGCCGATGTGGACGTTGGAAACGCAGTCGAAAATTTGGTTGACGGCTCATTTTTCAATTCCGGTCAGTCTTGCTGTGGTATCGAGCGCATTTATGTTCATCAGGACATCTATGACCAATTCCTCGAAGGATTTGTCGAACTGACCCGCGGCTATAAGCTCGGCAACCCGACGGACCCGGAAACCACCATCGGCCCCCTGGTGCGAACCAGCGCCGCTGAATTTGCGCGCGGCCAAGTCGCTGATGCCGTCCGTGACGGCGCCCGCGCGCTGATTGAGCCGGGAACTTTCGACGCCGATAAGGAGGGCTCCCCCTACATGGGGCCGCAGGTGTTGGTCGATGTCGACCATTCCATGCGAGTGATGACCGAAGAAACATTCGGCCCGGTGGCCGGAATTATGAAAGTGGCCGACGATGACGAAGCCGTCGCGCTCATGAACGACAGTGATTTTGGCCTGACCGCCTCTGTCTGGACAACGGACGAGCAGGCGGCCATGGAAATCGGCGACCGCGTCGCCACCGGCACCTGGTTCATGAACCGCTGCGACTATCTCGACCCAGCCTTAGCCTGGACCGGCGTCAAGGCCTCAGGCCGCGGCTGCACCCTATCGACCCTCGGCTACGACCACCTGACACGGCCGAAATCATTTCATCTTAAGACCGCAAACTAAGGAACTTCAGGAATGACTAATGACGTGAACGCCCTTTCCGGCAATTGGGGATTCCCCACTACTGTCCGTTTCGGTGTCGGACGCATCAAGGAATTGGCCAAGGTCTGCAAAAGCCTCGGCATGAGCCGGCCATTGCTTGTCACCGACCCCGGCCTGGCCAAGCTGCCGATGATCTCCGACGCCATTGCCGCCAATGAGGCCGATGACCTGCCGACCGGCCTGTTCTCCGATGTTAAACCCAACCCGGTCAGCCAAAATGTCGAGGACGGCCTTGCCGTCTATCGCGAAGGCGGCCATGACGGCATCATCGCCTGGGGCGGCGGCAGCGGTATGGACGCGGCCAAGTCCATTGCCCTGATGGTCGGACAGGACCGTCCGATATGGGATTTCGAGGATGTCGGCGATAACTGGAAGCGCGCCGATCCTAACGGGATTGCGCCCATCGTCGCCGTGCCGACCACATCGGGAACCGGTTCCGAGGTCGGCCGCGCCGGCGTCATCACCAATGAGGAAACTCATACCAAGAAAATCATCTTTCATCCGAAAATGCTGCCCGGAGTCGTCATCTGCGATCCCGAGTTGGTCGCCGGCCTGCCCGCCAACATCACCGCCTGGACCGGCATGGACGCTCTCGCCCATTGCCTGGAGGCCTATTGCACCACGGTCTACCACCCGATGTGCGAAGGCATTGCCGTAGAAGGCATGCGACTGGTCAAGGAATGGTTGCCCGAAGCTTACAAAAACGGCGGCAACCTGGAGGCCCGTGCCCATATGATGTCGGCGGCGGCCATGGGCGCGACGGCCTTCCAAAAAGGCCTCGGCGCCATCCATTCCCTGTCGCATCCGGTCGGCGCCGTCTATGACAGCCATCATGGCCTGACCAACGCCGTGTTCATGCCCTATGTTCTGATCAACAACCGCCCCGCAATTGAGGAAAAACTGGACCGCCTGGCCGCTTGGCTCGGTCTTGCCAACCCCTCGTTCACGGCGGTCCTGGACTGGACGCTGGAGCTGCGCGAGGAGTTCGGCATCACCCATACCTGCGATAAATTGGGTGTCGAAGAGAGCCGCCTGGATGAACTGGCGGAGATG
>Ga0315338_1000732_pt1 | contig 59822 bp, 49 predicted proteins | sample ASW8metaG_FD_204518 | JGI IMG/M metagenome (GOLD analysis project Ga0315338, IMG submission 204518) | Ammonia-oxidizing marine archaeal communities from Monterey Bay, California, United States - ASW #8 | ecosystem: Environmental > Aquatic > Marine > Coastal | place: USA: California | collected...
GCGGCCGGCGTGCGTACCGAGTACGCCGGCCTAACCGGTCAACTCGGAGAAGAGTCGATAATGCTGACCGGGGACCTCAACGTCGCGGTGGTGGAATGGATCGTTCAGTATCGCGTGTCGGATCCCTACGAATACCTCTTCCGCGTTCGCAACCTGGAAGACACGTTCCGGGCGATGACCGAAGCGGTGATGCGCGAGACGGTCGGTGACCGGACCGTGACGGAAGTCGTGACCGTGGGGCGCCAGGAAGTCGAAGCGGCCGTCACAGCCCGGCTGCAAGCGATGACCGATCAGTACCAGATGGGGATCGCCATCGACCAGGTGGTGCTGCAAGACGTCAATCCACCGGACCCGGTGAAGCCGTCCTGGGACGAGGTCAGCCAGGCGCAGCAGCAGCGCGACCGCCTCATCAACGAGGCACTCGCCGAGTACAACGCCGTCATCCCACGTGCGCGCGGCGAAGCGGAGCAGGCGATTCTGCAGGCCGAGGGCTACGCCCTCGACCGCGTGAACCGCGCTCAGGGCGAAGCCTCACGGTTCTCGGCGGTGGAAGCAGCCTACCGTCTGGCACCAACCGTCACCCGACAAAGGCTCTATCTGGAAACTATGCAACGAATTCTGCCGGCCGTCGGACGGAAGATCTTTGTCGCCGATGGTGCGACCGGCGTAGTACCGCTACTCTCGCTTGACAGCGGAGCGCGAGCCGCGACGACCGCGCTGACCGGCGGGACCCAGCAGACGGCAGGAGGTGGCCAATGACCCGCAACCAACCACTCGCGATCGTGCTCGGCCTGATCGTCCTCTTCCTCCTTGGCGGCTCGGTGTACACAGTCAGCGAGGTCGACCAGGCCATCATCACCCAGTTCGGCGAACCGGTGGGCGAGCCGGTCATCGAGCCGGGGCTGCACTTCAAAATCCCGTTCATCCAGACAGCGAACATGTTCGAGAGGCGGTTCCTGGAATGGGATGGATTCAGGAACCAGGTGCCTACTCGAGACCGACGTTTCATTTGGGTCGATACCTACGCGCGCTGGCGCATCACGGACCCGTTGCTGTTCTTCCAAAGACTGCGTGACGAACGGGGGGCACAGTCGCGCCTCGACGACATCCTGGACGGTGAGACGCGCAACGCCGTCGCCAGACACGATCTGATCGAGATCGTCCGCACTAGCAACCGAGAACCCCTCGACACCGCCACGACCGGTCTCGAAGAAGCGGAGGTGCTCGAGCCGATCAGCATTGGCCGCGAGCAAATCACGCAGGAGATCCTCGAGGCGGCGACCGAGGCGGTGGCTGAGCTGGGCATCGAGCTGCTGGACCTGCAGTTCAAGCGGATCAACTACGTGGCCGAAGTGCAGCAAGACGTGTTCGCTCGCATGATCGCCGAACGGCAGCGAATCGCGTCAGAGTTCCGTTCCGAGGGACAAGGTGAGTCGGCTCGTATCCAAGGTGAACGAGAGCGCGACCTGGCTCGCATCCAGTCTGAGGCGTTTCGGACGGCCGAGGAGCTGCGAGGGAACGCCGATGCCGAAGCCACCTCGGTCTACGCCGAGGCGTATGGCAGCGACGGGGCGTTCTATGCGTTTACGAAATCGTTGGAGACCTACGAAAAGACGATGGATCCCGACACGTTCTTCATCCTGGGGACCGACAGCGAACTGATGCGGTATCTGGAAGGACCGAGGTAGCCGTTCTGATGGGTGGGGTCGAGTTCCGGCCCCACCCGCCCCCGGGTTGCATCGAACATGTCAGAGGCAGACCATACTGTCATGCTCGAACTCACTGTCGTTGTCGGGCTCGTGGTGCTGACCTCGGGTGTCTGCTCACTATTCGAGGCGGTACTGTACTCCGTACCGCTGGCGAAAATTGACACGCTCGAGCGGGCCGGACGGCCCAGCGGCGCCATTCTCCGCAGGTTGCGCTCCCACGTCGACCGACCCATTGCCGCCATCCTGTCCCTGAACACCGTGGCCAACACGGGCGGAGCGGCACTGGCCGGCGCAACCGCCGCCCGCGTCCTGGATTCGGTGTCGATCGGCTATTTCTCAGCCGCCTTCACGCTGGCGATACTCTTGCTGTCGGAGATCATTCCCAAGACGGCGGGCGTGGTCTACGCTCGGCGCCTGGCGGGCCCCGTCGCCAGACCGATCGAAATACTGGTCCTGGTCTTCACGCCGGTGATCTGGCTCAGCCGTGGAGTGACGCGACTGTTCGCGTCGGGTCATCAGGCGGAACGGGTCTCGGACGAAGACCTGCTGCTGATGGTGCGGCAGGGCTTACGGTCCGGCGATTTGAAGCCGCACGAGGCCGATGTCATCAGCAACGTGCTGGCCCTCGAGGGTAAGACTGCGTCACAGGTCATGACCCCGAGAACGGTGGTATTTACCCTCCCAACCAGCACCAGCCTGGTCGACGCGGCCGCCAACGACCAACTCCTGCAACACAGCCGTATACCCGTCTACGACGATGACCTCGACGACGTCGTTGGCATCATCCATCGCCGAGACATCTTGCAGACCGCCGCCAAGGACGAGTTCGACACCACACTCGATCAACTGATGCGCCCGGTGCACTTCGTGGTCGAGGGCGCCAAGCTGGACCAGCTCCTCCGCACCTTCCTGGAGCAACGCCAACACCTGATGGTGGTCACCGACGAGTTCGGCACCGTCAGCGGCATCATCACATTGGAGGACGTGCTGGAGGAGATTCTCGGCCGAGAAATCGTGGACGAGTTCGACCAGGTTGCCGACCTCCGCGCGTTCGCCCGCCAGCAACGCGGCAGCGGTCGAGAAACCGCAGCATCTGCCCCGGACGTCGACTGAACCGTGGCCGGCGTCTTCGGGTTCGCTCGCTCGGAGTCTGAACCCGGGATCATAGGGGCTCGGATCGGACAGCGGGCGGGTCTGAAGACCCGCGGCTACGTCGCTCAGGCGCACCAAAGCGAGTGCTTCGAACGCCTGTCCCGTGACGCGACGAATGCGGAATGTCATACGCTGCTTCTGAACTCGAAACGGTTGATGGTCATCAGCCGACCACCTCGGGTCCATGAGGTGAGACATGGCGAATACCTATGACGCAATCGTGGTCGGCACTGGGCAGTGCTAGACCGACGCTGGCGGCGGACCTCGCAGGTGCGGGCAAACGGGTGGCCCTCGTCGAACGCCACCGTTTCGGTGGCACTTGCGTGAACGTCGGCTGTATTCCAACCAAGGCGCTGGTAGCCAGCGCCCGGGCCGCGCACGTCGCGCGCCGCGCCCCGGAGTACGGGGTTGTGATCGACGGCGAGGTGCGTATGGTCGGCTGGAGTAGTTTCCCCGAACCCAACGTGGTGTGCGGGCCATTCCGCGGACTAGTCCGGCTGGAAGTCGAAGCGGCCGACCGGGAAAGCGCCCACCCCCTCGCCCGCGAGTGGGACGCCGCGCACCCGCGTCAGCCGTAAGCCTCCTTCCCATTGAAACCAGACTATCGCTGGTGTCGATCCTCATCGCACCAGCCCCCAACCGGACTCGTCGGCGACCTCAGCACTGGGGGATCTCAGACCGCTGGAGCGCGTCGCCTGAGGCGTCACATGACGGTGCGTTCGTAGAGGAACAGCAGCCCGACCGCCAGAACGTACAACGTCGCGCTGAAGGGCACGTTGCTTCGCCCGATCGCCCAGTTGTTCAGGCCGTAGCGGCTCCCGAGAATCAGGTTGGTGCCAGACATCGGATTGACCGCGCACCCCAGGCCCCAACCCATCGCCAGCGCCAGTGCCAAGAAGGTCGGATCGGGACTCACCGTGTAGACCAGCGGCACGGCGACACTGACGACGACCACGGCGTGAATACAGACCAGCGACGTCACCACGAAGGCGAGCAGCAACAGGCTCGCACTGACCGCGTCGAATTGGGTGAATGGGATCCACCCGTCGGCCGCGGCGAACACCGCAACGAGCCCCGCCCCCAGCACGCCGGCACCGAGAAACAACGCGAGTTCACCGCCCATCTCAGGCAAACGCCTGAACACATAGTCGGAAAACGAAGCACGCGCACGAGGGACCCCGCCCTGGGCCAGGAGGGCCACGACCGCAACCACCGGTGTCAGCATCGTGATCAGCGTCAGGACCGAAAAGCCAGTCGTCACCCCGTACCCCAACAACACGACGGCGGCGAGCGCCATGGGCAGCCACAGGTTCTCGAGATGGATCGGATACCCACGAAAATTGTCCAGGTCGTCAACGCGACCTGTCAGCGCGTACCAGGCAAGCAGAGCCATGGCGGCAAGCGACAGCGGAAACCCGAACACCATCAGCAGGCCTGGGCTCGAGCCCGGGGTATAGGCCAGCGCCAGCGCGACGCCACCGATGAACGGCGAATAGCACGCCACCGTGGTGAACGTCCGACTGAGGAGTTGACCCTGACTCATCGTCAGGGGGGCGGCCCGCGCGAGCCGGTCGGCCATGACGACCACGGCAGAGATGTTGATCACGGCGCCGAACGCGTGCACGCCCACCATGCTACGCAGGTAGGTGCCCCGCCCACGCGGGAGCTCTGGCTCGTCGTCTTTGACGGGTGGGTTCAACACCCGAAGCAATGTGATGGATGCCAGCATCGACAGGATGGGCTGATTCTGTCCCAGCACGCGCTCGAGGCTCAACCCAGCCCCGTGGCTGACGCCCCAGAGCAGAGCCAGAATGCCGATCGAAGACAACGTCACGGCCTGTATGCGCTGCTGGCGGCCGAGTCGCGGCCACAGCAGCGCCAAGGCGCCCCACGCAAAGACGGACGCCGCGACCGCCGGCACCACGGACCAGACGGTGCTGGCAATGGATGTCAGCAACATGCCGACAAGCAGCACCCCGGCCGTCGTCCGCCACCCTCCGGAGGAGACGGCCGAGGTCGTCGCGCCGATCAGCACACAAACTCCTTGAAGCTCACGCGAAAGAACAAGGAGTAGAAGATTGGGACAATCCCGAGCGTCAGCAAAGTAGCGGACAGCAGTCCGAAGATGATGGCGACCGCCATCGGCTCATATATCGGACCGCCACCAAACCACAGGCTGGCCACAACCAGACCGGTGCGCAACCCCAGGAACAGTAGCATCACGACCAACACGATGACGACCGCCTGTACGAGGTTCGTGGCAAATTCGGCGAGTTTCCGTTCCACGACCTCTGGCTGGAATGCGATCAGGTCGAAGTTGATCCCGATCGGATAGATGGCCCCATTGAAGAAGACAAGGGCAACGCCGAACCGGTAATGAAGGCTCCACCAACGAGACCCTCCGGGACCAGGACCGTTCATACAGTGACCTCCACCACGCGGGTCGACGCGCTCCGGTCATGGTACCGGTAGAATGGCTCACAAGCTCATGGGACCATGGGTCTATTGGTCCATGAGTCGTTGTTCAGGGGCGGCTCGGTGTCTCATTACCTGTGCCCCGGAGTGGACAACCGCCAACGGCAGGGGACAGCGCAGGCGCCCCAGCAGGGCGCCGGGACGTGGGACACCGGAGGTCGGGGCGAACAAAATGGCCGCTCTCGGCGGACCGAAACAGAATTCAGACCGTTCCATCGACAGCGTCACGAGATGGAACACCCCTTGCATCATCTGAGAGCACCCGCGCCTGGGAAAAGGAGAGACCGGTGTCTATTCTGAAACGATCGACATCGTGGGTGTGCCTCGTGGCCGCTCTCGTGCTGTTTACGTGGCCGGACGAGGCCGACGCCCAACGACGACGCGCAGTCCGCCGTGCCCCGCGCGCACGGCCGGTCCTGCGGACGAGTCCCGGCTACGGATACCGGCCCTATCTCTACCGCCCGTATGTGTACGGCTCCTACGGCTACGGGCCCTACGGCTATGGAGGCTGGGGAGGGTATCCGTACTACGGGGCCTACAGAAGCTACGACCGTGGCTCGCTGCGTCTCCAGGTCAAACCTGAAGCCACCGAGGTCTACGTCGACGGCTACTACGCCGGCATCGTCGATAGCTACGACGGGTTCTTCCAGCGACTCCATCTGCCCGCGGGTCAGCACGACATCGAACTGCGCCTCAAGGGGTTCCGAAGCATCCAGGAGCAGATGTATCTGACGGTGGGGTCCACGTATCGGATCGAGCACGACATGGAGCCGCTGGGACCCGGTGAGACGACCGCACCACCCCCAACGCCACCGGCCGCGCCACCACCGTCTCCTCGCCAGACCGCCGCGCCGCCGCCTGGGGATCCAGGCGCACCACCAACCCCACGCGAGGCCAGCGACTTCGGCCGCCTGGCCATCCGGGTGCAACCAACCGACGCGGTCATTCTGGTGAACGGCGAGGAATGGCGCAGTCCCGACTCAGCTCGGCTCGAGCTGGAACTCGGCCCCGGACAACATCGCATCGAAGTCAGTCGAGAGGGTTATGAGCGCTACATCACGGACGTACAGGTGCGCCCGGGTGAAATGACCGCGGTCAACGTGAGCCTCCCACGCAACGAGGAGGAATAATGACGGCAGCGTTCCGGGCGGCGCGCCGTCAGACACTCGCCCTGGCCGTCCTGACCACGGTGATGTCGGTTCCGGCCGCGGCCCAAACCCCGGGGGATTCACCACGCGGGTTCAGCGTGGAAGAAATCGACAACTGATCGGTCGTAGCGCCGGACTTCCGTTTCACGGAGGTCGACGACGAGGCGACTGTGGTAGCTGGCGCCTACGGTGGGTACCCCCTGGACCGACGGCTGCTGATCGGAGCAGGGGCCTACTGGCTCGACAGCGAGCTCACGGAGTTGAGCTACTTCGGTCCACTCGTCGAATGGTCGACCAAAACCGCGGGGGGGCGGTGCGACCTGTCCGTGCGGGCGCTCGTCGGCCTGGGCTCGGCGACGCGGCATGGGACCGTCGGTACGTTTCTCTACTACGACACACTCGGAGAGACCCACGATCGGTTCGGCGCTGACGTCTCCGCGCTCTCGTTTCCCGGACGATTCGGCAGAGGGTTCGCACGAGGGTTTGGCCGCGGCGGCGGCTTCGGGGGCTACTACGATGAGTTCGCGGTCGCCGAACCCCACGTCAGCCTGCTGACTCGAGTCACCGACTGGTTTGGGGTCAACATGGGTGTCGGATATCGAGCGACCGGCGACGACTTCGACCTCGGCGACAGCCTGAGCGGCGCCAGCTTCAGCCTCGGGTTCAGATTCGAACCTTTATAGGCGGGACGCTCGCGCTTGCCGCGCGCAGCGTGAGCTTCGAGCAGTTGGCATCCGTGACTCCTCGGGCACGAACGGAACTGATGACGTCGTGTCGTTCTTTGTAGCAGCGGGTCTCTAGACCCGCCCCGACCGGTCCGAAGATCGACGGCTACGTACGTTTTCTCCGACGACCAATCCCTCAACTGGAGACCTCACGAACCGTTTCTCAGAAACCGTCTCGTGTCCTGCCGGTCCAGGGTCGGCGCATGCCCCTCATCCGGCTATACTGCTTCGACATCAATAACCTACGAGGTGTTTCATGACCGCACGACACGCGACGTCCGTCATTCTGCTGCTCGCCCTGACCGCACTCGCCACGCCGGTGCAGACGACCGAAGACCTGCCCCGCGCGGAGCCTGACGCCGTGGGCCTGTCGGCCGAACGACTCGCCCGGCTGACGGACGCGATGCAAGGCTATGTCGACGACGGCCAGCTGGCCGGCGGCGTCGTGCTCGTGGCGAGGCGGGGCCGCGTGGCGTATCTCAACGCGTTCGGTCAGCGGGATCTGGCGTCCGGCGCGGCGATGGGCGAGGACGCGATGTTCCGCATCGCGTCACAGACCAAGGCGATCGTCAGCACCGCCGTCATGCTGTTGCAGGAAGAAGGCAAGCTCCTGATCTCAGACCCGGTCGGGCGCTACCTGCCGGAGTTCGCATCGACACAGGTCGCGCTCGCGCGGACGGACGGCGGCTACGACGTGGTCGACGCGCGTGCCCGGGTCACCATCCGGCACCTGCTCACGCACACTTCGGGCGTCAGCTATGGAAACGGGCCAGCCAGCGATCTCTGGGAAGCGGCCGGCATCCAGGGGTGGTATTTCGCCGACCGCGACGAGCCGGTGGGCGACACCATCGCTCGGGTAGCGAGACTTCCGTTCGACGCCCATCCTGGCGAGCAGTGGATCTACGGTTACAACACCGACATTCTCGGCGCGTTGATCGAAGCGGTCAGTGGGCAACCGCTTGACGAGTTCCTCGAAACCCGCGTGCTCGGTCCGTTAGGCATGGTCGACACGCATTTCTACCTGCCGCCCGCGAAGCGAGACCGACTCGCCACCGTGTACTCGGCAGTCGACGGCGGTCTCGAGCGCGCCCCCGAACCGGGACACATGGTGGGACAGGGTGCCTACGCGGACGGGCCCCGGAAGAGCTTCTCCGGCGGGGCCGGATTGCTGTCGACCGCCACCGACTACGCGCGGTTCCTGCAGATGATGCTCAACGGCGGCGAGCTCGAGGGCACGAGGCTGCTGAGCCGGAAGACCGTGGAGTTGATGACCACCAACCACTTGACCGACCAGCCGTTCCGGGCGGGTCAGGGATTTGGGCTTGGGTTTTCGATCGTCGAGAACGTCGGCGCCCGCGGCCTCCCCGGCTCGAAGGGCGAATTCGGGTGGGGCGGCGCTTACCACTCGACTTACTGGGTCGACCCGACGGAGGAACTGGTGGTGGTGTACCTCACCCAGCTGATTCCAGCCGGTGGGTTGGACGACCATGGCCGTCTCCGAGCTCTCATCTACCAGGCCATCACGGACTGAGCACGGCTCGTGTTCTCGCTCTCGCGACTCGCCCGGCTCACGCCACGTCGGCTGCTCCACTCGCTTGACGAGGCGGACGCGCTGCGCACCGAGGTCGATCGGCTGCGCACGCGCGTGCAACAACTGGTGGCGGCGCACGAGACGACCGAGAAAACCACGGTACGCCTTCGGGACGCATTGGCCACATTTGAGCCGATCCCGACCGCGGAACACGTCGCGGCCGCGGTTGCTGCGGCCCGTCTGGAGGAAGACCCGTTTCCACATCTCGTCATCGACTCGCTGTTGCCTCCAGAGTCATACGACCGCCTGGTGAAACAGATGCCGGCGGCAGACGCGGCCCACTGGAAACTACAGGGCAAGGACCCTCAATAATGGCCACCGTCACTGCGTCACTGAAGAAGGGCACCTCGGTCGACATACGCGCCCGGCGGTTTCTCTGGCGCAGCGACGAACCGCCGGCGGCTGGCGGTGCCGATTCTGGACCGACTCCGTACGAGTTCCTGCTTGGGAGTCTGGCGGCATGTATCGCGATGACCCTTCGCATCTACGCGACGCACAAAGACCTCCCGCTGAGTGGCGTCGACGTGGAGCTCGAGTTCGATCGGGTCCATGCCGACGACTGTCTCGATTGCGACGAGGAGGCAAACGGCGTGATCGAACAGATCCACAGCAAGGTCAGGATTTATGGCAACCTGACCGCGGCGCAGCGCACCCGACTGGCGCAGGTCGCGAGCCGCTGTCCGGTCCACAAGACCCTGGATCTGGGCCTGCAGATCGTCGACGCGGTGAGCTTTCCTGACGCCGAGGGGTAGGCACAGACTGCTCACCGCGGCGGGTCTAAAGACCCGCGACTGCGTACACTCGTTACCACTCCTCCAGTTCGAATCGAATTTCGCGCCGCGCGGCGGTTGATCGCAGATCTGCCAACGAGGCGGGATTCCCACAGGTCAGCAGCACACTACTGACCGGGGCTACTCGCTCTCGTAGATCGCTCACATTGACGTGGCGGGGCAATACCGGGTGCACGAGTCGTGTGAGTGCCAACTCGGCCGCCACCCGCGACACGTCGCTCTTGGCATTGGTCTGTTTGTCTTCCTCTGCCGTGGGCAGGCCATAGATGTGGCGCACGACGTTACTGGCGCGTCCCTGCCCGATCCGCTCGTCGATGGCGACGTCCTGCGCCGGGCGGCTGATGGTGGGCACATACATGAAATCGAAACGCCCGGCCGCCTCGATCTCGAACAGTGCGTCCTGGTAGGCCAGTTCGAGCGCGGTCCGATTGGTGTGCACGAGCGTGTAGCGACGGCCGTCGCTGCCGTCGCTCCGCGCCGCCAACTCCTTCACCATCGAGACAAACGGCGCCACACCGGTCCCGGTGCCGACCATGAGCACGCTCTGAGCGTCCTGAACCCGCGCATCGAGGGTGAAGTCCCCGGCGATACGGTTGTGATACGTCAGTTCGCAGCCGGTCTCCTGACCCATGCCGAAGAGTGCCTCGCTCAACCGACCGGGTAGGCCGTGCACCCCGTCTTCGAGCGCAACGACAAACTCGAGCCACCCATGTTCTCGCGTGTCGAAGGGGGCGGAGGCAATTGAGTAGAAGTGCGTCACCGGCCCGACGGTCTGTCGTCCCCACGGGTCATACTCCGGCTCGTAGATCGGCTTGCCGTCCTGCCCGACCCCGGTCTTTCGGGTCAGCTTGCAGTCGTCCCGTCGAAGGGCGATGTATTGTCCAGCCTCGTAGTCTGGGAACTGGCTCTCGCCCTCCGGGGCCAACCGGAAGCGCATGAGACCCGGTGTGATCAGTTCCTTGTGCACCACGGTGCCGGTCTTGCGTTCTGCCATCACTCTCCTTGTCGAAGCAGCATGATTCCGGTCCGCGGCCGTTCCCGCAAGTTGCCGGTTGCGTCGGATTCACCCGCGGCTTACGACCGTGCCCGTCAGGCCACGGAAAAAAGGCGGCGTCCCGGTCAGTCGGGACGCCGCCTCCACTTCTTCTGCTCTGGCTCGGCTACTGGGGCAACCGAAGTGCCACGAACGAGCCGGGGAACTGGGCACCGACCCCGCCCCGACCACCGCCCCCGCGCCCGCCGACCGGTGCGACGATGTACTGGACGCCGTCGTGCATATAGGTCATGACGGCGGTGTTGGTGGGCGCCGGAAGGTCGACGGTGCCGATCCGCTCACCTGTCATCTTGTCGTGCGCATGTAGCACAGCCGCCCCGCCGCGGCCTTCCCCGTAGATGAGCAGCGACTTGGTGGTGACCTGGGTCGGGTGCGACGGCGACCCCGTGTTGCCGATATCGACCCCTTGCAGCGCCGCGTGATTCTTGATGCGGTCCGGTGTATCGCCATTCGGAATCCACCAGAGCGTCTCGCCGGTGTTGAGGTCGATCGCCGTGATTCGAGCATAAGGCGGCTTGAACAACGGTAGTCCCTGGGGCCCACGCACACCGCCGGGACCCGCGACCCACTCCATAACGGTCTTCCCGATCGGATTAGGGTCTTCGGCGTCGGCCGCAAGTCCGGGCGTCAGCATTGGCGCCGAGCACGCTTTCGTTGATGCGACATAGAGGATGCCGGTCTCTGGGTCGATAGAAGAGCCACCCATGATGTTGGTGCCCCCGTTGGATCCGGGGCAGTGAATCGCGGCACGCTTGCCAAGGTCGTTCCCCCGGTGCAACGGCGGCGTGAAGAGCGGTCCATATTCGTACCGTTCGAGAATCTCAGTCGCCTCGGCCCGCAGTTCCGGTGTGAAGTTGATCAACTCGTCGACGCTGACATTCTGCATCTCGTAGGCGGCCGGTTTGGTCGGGTGTGGCTGGGTCGGGGAGTACCACTCACCGGGTACGTGCCCCTGTGGCGCCGGACGCTCTTCGATCGGCCAGACCGGCTCGCCGGTCGCCCGGTTGAGCACATAGGCGTACGACTGCTTGGTGGTCTGCACCAGCGCCGGAATCCGCTGACCATCCACCGTGATGTCGACCAGGTTGGGCGCGGTCGGATTATCGTAGTTCCAGATGTCGTGATGCACGGTCTGGAAGTGCCACCGGCGCTCACCGGTCCGGGCGTCAAGCGCCAGGATGGTGGTGGCGAACAGGTTGTCACCTGGGTGGAATCCGCCCCAGAAGTCGTTGGTCGGCGGGTCGGTGGCGACATACACCAGCCCTAGTTCCGCGTCAGCCGACAGCGGCGCCCACGCAGACACGTTGCCGGTGTAGGACCAGGCATCACTTTCCCAGGTGTCGAACCCGAACTCGCTCTCAGACTGCGGAATGACGTTGAACTTCCACAGAAAATCGCCGCTCGTCGCGTCGTATCCCAACACGTGTCCGGGGACGTTCTCGCGGCGGGTCTGCTGGTAGCCCTGCTCATGAGAGTTGCCGATGACGACCACACCATTGGTCACGATCGGGGGCGACGAGTTGGTGATGTACCCCACTTCCGCGGGCAGTCCGTCCGTCGGGTGATACTCGTAGCCGAAGTTGGCCAGCAGGTCGATGGTGCCGTTGTCACCGAAGTTCGGGATCGGGATGCCGGTATCGGCGTCCAGCGCGTGCAGGAAGAAGGCCGGGGACACGATGTAGATGCGTCCCTCCCCGTTCACCTCTTCATACGCGACACCCTTGCCGTAGCTCTTCCGCATCGAGTCTTCCCACCGTTTCGTCGACGGCTCGCGGAAAGTCCAGAGTGTCTCCCCCGTCGCCGGGTCGATGGCGACGACCGTGCGACGCTCGCCGGCCACCGAGTACAGCGTGCCGTTGGCATAGATGGGGGTCGATCGCATGATGTTGTAGACATGCGGACCGAAATTGTCACCGCGCCAGGCCCATGCCACCTCGAGATCTTCAAAGTTGTCGGCGTTGATCTGGTCGAACGGCGCGTAGCGACTACTCGAAGCGTCGGCGCCCCAGTGGGTCCACCCGCCGTCCTCTTGGGCGAGGGCCGGCGCTGTGATCAGCATCAACAATGACGCCAGCGCCACCACCGTCAAACCGGTGTGAACGGAACTCTTCACGTAGTTTCTCCTTGCTTCGCGCGAACAGGGCGCGCTCGCACTAACCGAAACGAAACCTTATCTTATCCATACGCGCCTCATCGAAGAAACTGACGAACCCTGGGGCCACGCGGACCGCCGCGGCCGCCCCGTCGACCGCGGGCGCCACGCATCCGTAGGATCTCGTTGTTGAAGATCTCCATCTGCTCGGGAGTCAGAATCGCGGCGATCTCGTTATCAAGTAGGTCTCTCCCGGTCTCGAACAGGCCACGCACCTGCTCGTTGATCTCGCGCATGCGCTCCCCGCCCGTCTCGAACACCGTGCGCAGCCTCTGTTCCTGGTCATCGGTGAGATCGATCTCGGCGGCAATCCGGTCGAGCAGCCGACCGCTCGGTGGCCCAGGGAGCCGTCCGCCGCGCGGCCCGCGGCGGCCGAACTCTGGCCGCGGCGGGTCGCTACTGAACGACATCCACGGTCTGAGGGCGACTCCCCCCGCCACACCCGAGACGAAGACGACCAGCACGAAGAGACCTGCCCACAGACGCATGCTCAGGCTATTCATCGTAGGACTCCTGATCAACCGCGGCCATTGGGCGCCTCGTCATCGTCCTCACTCGTCCGTATTGACCGTCAACACCGCCTCCAACAGCGTCTCGTCGTCCACGTCGTCCTCCCAGAACAGCGCGAATGCTAGCGACGTCTCGTCGTTGTCTTCAACGACCCACTCGGCCACGAGGTCGGCGAACTCCATCGGTTCAGCGGCCTCGGTCGGGCCGTATCCAAGCGACGCCACCAAGACCAGGGCGGCAGCCACCGGCGCCAATCGAAACGTCCACGCGCGCCAGTTCAGCATGTCGAACCAGGCCGGCGCCGGTTCCACGGCGGCCATCACCCGACTGGCGAACCCCGGCGACACCTCGGCTAAGGGTCGAGATGACAGCGTGGCCGCGACTGCCTCCTGCGCCTGTAGTTCCTCGCGGCATTCCGCGCAGTGTTCCAGATGACTCGCCAGCCGATGCCGGTCATCACCCTCGAGCCGCCCCTCCAGCCGACGGAGTAACAACGGTCCAACATCATCGCAAGACATGGTCATTTTTCTCAGCGACTCCCGACCGGCGTGTTTACCAACGGGTGCAGCAGCGTTCTCAGCTTACGCCGGGCGCGAAAGATGCGCGATTCCACCGTTCCCATCGGCACCTCGGTGACTTCCGCGATCTCCTTGTAATCGAGGCCTTCCACATCACGGAGCACGACGGCCACCCGCAATTCGTGCGGCAACGTCGCAAGGGCACGATCGATCGCGTCGCGCATCACCAGCGTCGCCTCCGGGTCGGGCCTGTGCGACGGCACCCGCTCGGCCGTCAGCGCCCGAGCGTCGTCGTCGAGGCTCTGGTCGGCCACCCGTTCCCGGCGGCCGCGCCGTTCCAGCGAGGTGCGAGCGGTGTTGGTCGCGATCGTGTACAGCCAGGTTTTGAACGCGCTCTCGCCCCTGAATCGCCCGAGTGAGCGATACGCCCGGATGAAGGTCTCCTGAGCCACGTCCTCCGCCTCGCCGGAATCTCGCACGATGGCCTGCACGTAGTTCACCACCCGACGCTGATACCGCCGAACCAGACCCTCGAACGCATCAAGACTCCCGGACTTCGCCTCGTCGACAAGCGCGCGATCCAGATCCACCTGGTGTCCCACTCGCGAATGCAACGGCTCAGCCTCACCCGCGAGGACGGCGGCCGCTCCGGCGGAGGCGACACTGAACTGAGTGACACCAACGCCCAACGTCCGTCGTGTCAAGAATCGCAGTGTAGACCACCTCTCACAACCGTGTCTCGACCGCGGACCACCCGCGTATCTGTATGGACCACGAGCGAGCCCCAGTTATTCCTGTGCGCCACAAAAGAAAAGGCGCCCGCCTCGGAGACCCTCCGCGACCGGCGCCCTTGGCAGCCCGAGCCAACCCTCACTATTCGGACACCGTCACCTGCACGACCGCCGACGTCCAGCAACATTGAAACCCACTCCGCCCGTCGCCGGTCGAGTCCAGCGCCTCGGCCCGCAGCCAGTACTTACCTGCAACTCCGAGATTAACTCCCGGACGTTGGAGGGCGAACAGGCGATGGGGTGGCTCTAGCGGTCCACCATCGTCGATCAGTCGACAGCTTAGGTCAGGCAAGAGAGAGATGTGGCTGGGACGCAGGGATTCGAACCCCGATTAGACGGACCAGAACCGCCTGTCCTACCATTGAACGACGTCCCAACGACAGTCGCACCATCGATTATATCGAAGGGTGAATGCGACGGGCAACGCCGGTGCCGACGGCGGCGAGCAAGCGGCGATCACATCGAGTTGATCTGGAACTTCTGGAGCGCGGTGATCTGCGCCAGGCCCTGGCGCGCCAACGCCTCGGTGCGGGGACTGGGCTTGAGTTCCAGGGCCTCGACCAGGTGCTGATAGGCGGCGGTCGGCTGCCCAAAGGCGCGAAGCTGGAGCAGGCCGGCGCCGACATGGGCGTCAGCGGCGCCCTCGCCGATCGGATAGTCGACCAGGTATCGCTGGAAGACGGCGAGGGCGGCGTGGATGTGTCCCCTGGCTGCCATCCAGTTACCGAGCAGCAGGGACTGGCGTTCGGTCATCACGCGCGTCGTCTCCCGCGTTGACAATCCGACATACATCCGTGCGGCCGCCTCGAAGTCGCCATCTTCGATCAGCGCGGCCAGGCTACCCGGCGGCTCGTGGTGCGCACCGGGCGCCGGCTGCGTGCCGAAGTCGGACGGTCGGGTCAGGACAGCGCCGCGATTGGCCACCCAGGCCACGACCACGCCACCAAGAAATCCGCCGATGTGCGCGCCATACGCGACCCCGCCACCGGGCGTCCCAGCCGTGGCCACCAGCGGCAGGATGTTGTCGACGATCACGTAGAAGCCCAGCACCCACCGAGCCGGTGCGTAGATCACGTTCATGAAGAACGGGAACAACATGACCCAGAGCCGCACCCGATTGCGCGGGAACCATACGAAGTAGAAGCCCAAGACACCGGAGATCGCGCCCGAGGCGCCCAGCAGGGGAAGCGGGGAGGGCCCGGCGATCAGCAGGTGAAAAAGCGTGGCGGCCACACCGGTGCCGAGATACGCAATCAGGTAGCGCATCCGACCCAGGCGGTGCTCGACGTTGTCGCCGTAGATCCAGAGGAAGAGCATGTTGCCGGCGAGATGGAAGAAGCCGGCGTGCAGGAACATTGCGGTAACAAGGTCGAGCGTCTGCGGTGCGACAGGCCGGAAACCCCACTGGAACACAAACAGGTCGTACTGGCTGAGTCCCCGCATGATCGCGTCGACCGCGCGGGGAGACAGCGGTCGCGACATCGCCTGCTGGAGGGCCGTGAGGTACTCCACAACCACGGGGTCGCCCGGCTCGGGCCCGACGAAGCTGAGCGGGAGCGTGACGAAGAGATAGGCGGCGCAGTTGACCGCGATCAACGCGTAGGTGACAACCGGAACGGAACTGGGATTGGGCTCGTCGCCGAGCGGCAGAATCATGTGGAGTGGGGCGGCAACCGGGCCAGGGATCACGGGTCTACGGCCACGGCCCGGTTCGCGGAACCCTCCTCACCCTAGGATACATCCGCCGTCGGAGCACAGGGCGGCATCCGAGGTCCCGGTGCGCCACCAGACGAGTCCGTTCCGGATGCCCGTCGTTGCACGCGGTTGCCCGTTCTGTGCGGTTTCTCCGCGGCGCACGGTCGGATCGCGAGAACCCGAACCGATACGTACTTCAGAGCCACGACGCATGTACAACCGAGTGCCCGGCACCAACGGCGAGACGACCCGCGCTGAACGCGAACTTGATGTACTCCAAGTTTCTGTTCGTCACGTTGCGCCGTGAGGATACGCGGGCGCGGGCCACGCTTCGCGAAGCAGGGTCCTGTATTGCGCGCGGATTCTTCAACGACTTCCACGCCACCGGGAGCCCGAACCCGCGGTCAAACGAAACGGTCCAGTTCCTGGTAGCGGCCACCCCCGCCGCGGTGCAACGACGGCCTGCTGTCGGCAGAGTATGTGGCGCACGTGACCACGAAGTATCGGCCACAGCTGGGCGAGATCGAAGCGGAACTTGAGCGCCGACTCGGGGACATAGCCGCCGTCCGGGCCATCGATGGGTCGATAAAGGCCCCGCAAAGGCCCCGCGGTACACCAGCGGCGCATTGCACGAGTACGTGGACAAGGGCGCCGCCGCGCGGCAGTCGGGTCGGTCGGCGGGGAACGTGATCATCATTCCGATGAGCAAAACGGCGGCCTGGTGGAACATGAGCATGCTGGAGCGGCACGCCTACTTCTATCCGCATATCGATCAGGAGCAGGGTGGCCCGGTAGCAGGTCACGCTCAGGCGGCCGAGGCCGGCATTCAGACGATCTATCGCCGGCGCTATCACAACCCGGACGGATATCAACGTCCGGACGAGTACGACTTCATTACCTATTTCGAATGCGCCGACGAGCACCTGGCGACGTTCGACATCGTTCGACAGGCCCTGCGAGACGAACGCCGTAATCCCGAATGGCTGGGCCGACGGGTCCTTCACTGGTAACCAGCCTCCACGTTCCCCCCACACCGCACACGCCGCCCTACGGAATCCTTCGCCTTGGCGAGAGGTTAGAGGTCGAGTTGCGCCAGTCGACGTGCGATCTCATCGCGCGTCGTCCGGAATCTGACGAGTCGATCGGCCTCGGTCCCGAGCTCGACAGCCGGGTCCGGAAGCGTCCAGTGCAGCGTGGTCGCGGCGGCGGCGAGGACGGCCGGGCAGACCTCGTCCGCGCAGAGCGTGACGACGGTGCCCACGCCGGCCGAGTCGATGGTATCCACATGCTTCGACCACTGACGTGAAATGTCGATGTCGAGCTCTCCCATGACCGCCACGGCGAGCGGGTTGACGACGCTGGGCGCCGACCCGGCGCTTTGCACCAGGCGGCGAGCGCCAAAACGGGCCCGTGCCAACCCCTCGGCCATCTGACTGCGAGCGGAATTGGCGACGCACAGAAACAGCAGGCCGGACCGGGACGGCCGTGCGCCGGGCGCGGTGGGTTCGGACATCAGAGGATCTTGCCTGGGCGGTGTCACACGGTCAACGCGACGACTGGGCACGTGGCTCCGACGGTGTCATCACGCCGAGAGTGCGTGGGCGTCATTCGAGGGAGAATGCACTATGCGTTCATGGCTTGCCGGACTCCTGTTGATTACAGCGGGAAACCGCCCGACCGGCGAGGAAGGTAAAGCCCGGCTGGAAGTGTTGGCGCAGCACGGCGCCACGATCGACGCATTCACCTTCGCGGAACCATTTCCGCCGCCAGGCACCCTCCGCCCGCCCGCACCATCGGGAGGCCAGCGGTGACCGGTAAACGCACCGGCTCGGTCCCTAATCAACGCCTAACGAGGGCCCGCCTGCTCAAGGGGGTCGACGCCTTGTGCGCGGTGGACCCTGACCTAGCTCGCATCGCCGAGCAGTTCGGCCCACCGCCGTTGTGGGGACGCGCGCCTGGATACGCCACGCTCGTGCAAATCATCCTGGAGCAGCAGGTGTCGCTGGCTTCGGCAAAGGCGACGTTTGGCCGGATACGCCACGCTTTTGGCGAGGTCACCTCTGAGAGGATGGCGTCGCTCAGCCCTGCCGACATTCAGACAGCCGGTGTGACGAGACAGAAGGCCAGTTACTGCCTGGGACTGGCCGAGCTCGTTCAGAGTGGCGCCCTCGACCTGCGGTCGCTGGGTCGGGCGGACGACCAAGAAATCCGACAGCGGCTCGTCGACATCCGCGGCATCGGCACCTGGACCGCCGACATCTATCTGCTGATGGCCCTCCGCCGGCCCGACATCTGGCCGGACGGCGACCTGGCGCTGGCCACGGCCGCGCAACAGGTCAAACGACTCCGCCGTCGTCCTGATGACAAGCGGCTACGCGCACTCGCGGCGCGCTGGACACCCTGGCGAGCCGTGGCGGCCCGGCTGCTGTGGCACTACTACCTCTCCACACGGGGCGATCGCGACCCCGTCATCCTCTGACCATCCGATGCCCGCGATACGTATCCGGCATGTGCTGATTACGGACGACCGAGGGGACGCCCTGGCGACCTATCTCGCGGCGCGCCGGTCGGACCTCGACTGTCGGGTGCGGACGGCATCCACGCTTACCGAGTCTGACCCACAGTGGGCCGACGCGCTTGTCGCCTTTGCCACGCCGGTCGCGCTCAAGGGGTCATCGATTCGTTGGGTGCACTCGACCGGGGCCGGCGTCGACGCACTGCTGGGCACGACGCGCTGGCCGGACCAGGTCACGCTCACGCGCACCACCGGAGCCCTTGGGGCCCGAATGGCCGAGTATTGCGTCGGCCACGCCCTAGCGATGACGCAGCGAATACGCCAGTTTCACCGCGACCAACGTGCGGGTCGCTGGGCACCGATCGAGCCGGTTATGTTGAAGGGAACGACCGCCCTGATCATCGGGACGGGGTCAGTGGGGTCGGCGATCGCCACTCAATTCGACGCGTTGGGATGCTCGACCATCGGCGTGTCGCGGTCCGGCCTCCCGACGCCTCCGTTCAATCACGTACACCCGGTTGAGCGGCTCACCAACAGCGTCTCCGAGGCGCACTGGCTCATTCTGGCCGCACCACTGACTCACGAGACCCGAGGGCTCGTGGGGGTCACCGTGCTCGCCGGCTGTCAGGGTACGGTGGTCATCAATGTCGCCCGAGGCGGTTTGTTGGACACCACCGCGCTCCTCGATGCGCTGGACACCGGGAGGGTCACCGGGGCCGTGCTGGACGTGTTCGACACGGAACCACTCCCGGCCGACTCGCCGCTCTGGCGCACCCAGGGCGTCGTGATCACCCCCCACGTCGCCGGTGTCACCCACGTCGAGGAGGCAGGAACGGCGTTCCTCACCGCGCTGACGCATCTCGAGTCGGGCCGATGGCCTCCGTCCGCAGTCGATCCGAACCGCGGCTATTAGGTTTTCAGACGAAGCAACACCACCAGACGGACGCGTCGCCCGAAACCCCGGGTCAGGGATTCACGGTTACGTCGACGTGGGCCGTCGTCCAGCAGCACTGATCGCCGCCGCCGCCATTGCCGGAGACGTCGTTGCCCGTCGCCATGAGGCGGTATTGACCCGGCGCGTCGAACGTGACCGAGGTCATCGTCTCGCCGCCGGCCAGATCATCGAAGGTGTGTGTCAGCTCAGAACCGGTGTCGAGCCCCTCCGCCTCGAAGGTCACGAGGCCCGGGCCCCGATACTTCTTCCAGGTCACGCCCAAGGGTGGACGACGCCGCCGACCGGTCCGCCGCTCAGGCTCGATGGTCAGCGGCTGGTCGGTGACGGTCACCAGGAGGGTCAGCGGTTCTCCCACGGTCGTGCTATAGGTCGCAGCGACCCCGTGCAACGGGCCCTGCGACTCCGCGCCGTTGGGGCCGACCTTGATGATCGGCGGCACATTGCCGTTCGCCTTGTTCAGGAACGGGTCGGCAAAATAGGGAGGATTGGCCCAAAACTCAACCTCCGCCAACTGGTTATTGATACGCAGCGTCCAGTTCAGCCGGCGCTCAGCCTGATCGGCCGGCACAGTGACGGAGAACACGCCCCAGTTTCGCCCCGGCAAAAAGTGCGTCGGCTGTCCCATGTCAGCCGCGTCGGGTCCCATGTGGTTGTCCTCGCCGATCGGGATGTCCACCGCGACCTCATTACGGTTGTAGTAACCCACGAGCAGGGTCAGACTGCCGTCTTCGTTGCGTGACCATGCCTCGTATGCGGGCCACACGGCCTCACCTGTGCTCCCCGATGGCTCAAGCGACAGCGGCGTCCGTGGCGGCTGCGCGCCGGCTACGGACGCTAGCAGTGAACCCGCGACAACGACGGTCAGGGCTATGACAATGGGCATGACGCGAAGGGGTTGGTGCATGGACCTACTCCAGGAAGTGCGAACGGAACGACAAAGGGCGCCCCCCGCGCTGCGGACGGCGCCCTTCTGATCAGTAGCTGTGCCGTTCCATGACGACGTGGCGTGGTGACTGGGTGCTACTACTGGCCGCCTCCTTGAGTCTCGGACTCAGCCGCCTCACGTTTCGCGAGTTCGGACTCGTACTCGTCTTCCTCAAAGTAGGTGACGTTCACCCACGCATGGGCCATCTCGTCAACGGTGCGGTCGCCGTAGCCGACCCAGACGTTGGGGTCCGGATTCGAGCGGTTCGCCGCGGTGTTGTCATGCCATGCGGTCACCTTGATGAGCGTGCCCTTCGGCAGCAGCGGCGCCGCCTCATCGGTGAAAACGTAACTGTTGTGCCAGTTGAAGTTGAAGTCGCCGACATGGCTCAATACCTGGCGACGGCCGTTGGGCCGAACCGCCTCGATCGACATCGCCTTGCCGCGCAGGTGCATGTGCGGCTGGAAGCTCTCTATACGGGCCGCGCGCTGCAGGGGGAAAAACCCCTGAGTGGCGGCGACCGTGTTCGGCGGAATATCCACGCCGCCGGTGCCCATCAGATGCAGGACCTGCCGATGCTCTGGTGCCTGATCTTCAGGATAAAGGTAGACACCCAACTGCACGGTGTCGGTGATCTCTTCGCCACCCGACGAGTAGTGGATGTCCCACTGAATCTCGGACTCCGGCAACATCAGCTTGCCGGTACCCGGGCGCATGATCTCCCCCTGCTTCCCGACGGCCCACTCCATGAACGTGCCGGCGGTCCGTGAACGGTCCACCCCATTCGCGGCATTGGCACGGTTCGCCGCGGCCAACGCTGGGTCGGTCTCTTCCTGCACGAGTCTGGCAATGGCGTGATGGGTGATCTTGCGACCCGCCACGGTACCCGGGCGCATCTCGATGGCTCGCGCCCACCGCTCCGTCGTCAGGCCAGTTTCCCCACGCGGCTTCCACCACGCGTCAGTCGCTTCCGCGGCCATCGTGTAAGGCGTTGACTCGACGATCAGGTCTGGCGGTCCGTTAAACTGCTCAGCGAAGTTCCACTTCGCCTCGTCCGGCCAGTGAATGGCCGCCGGCATGTCCTCGGGGTTGCCTCGCGGCGCACCACCATCGACCCAGCGGGCAATCGTGTCAATCTGCTCATCGGTCAACGAGCGGTCGTTCTTGAAGTCCTGAATGCCGACCGTACGGTCCAGGTGCCACGGGGGCATCTGTCGGGTCGTCACCCGTTCCTTGATGGACCGCGCCCAGGGCCGAGAGGCCTGGTACGACACCAGCGACATCGGGGCAATCGAGTCAGGCCGATGACAGGCCTCACACTTGGCCTGGAAGATCGGCGCGACATCCTTCGTGAAGGTCGGCACCTCGTCTTCCGCCGCGGCGCTCACCGACGCGGGACCCAGCGCCACGGCCGCGCACGCGCACAGCAAAACACCGAGGGATTGCCTGATGGCGGTCTTCATGGGGTATGGTCCTTTCACTCTAGACTGTCCTAACGGACAGCAACTCTTCGCACCAATAATCGATCCTAACCCAGAGAACCAAGGATCTCAAATATACACAACGTTACGTCGGCTGATTCCATTTGCTGGTATGGCCCCGGCGATCGGCCTCCGCGCGAAGCCACGCAGATACAAGAGGACAAACCACGTGTATCGGTCAGTCGCACGTCGCTCCTCCTGGAACTGACCCCAGAGGACCGCTCCGCCCGTGTGAAGCCCCTCGCCCGCGATGATGTTGGCACCGAGCTCAAGATGCGCGCCTGAGCTGGGCGTGAATGCGGGCCACGTCGCCAGGTTCGACCCATTGGGATCACCACTCGCGGCGAATTGTAGCGCTGCGTTGCAACGTTCGCGATCGAGGAACTGGGTGGGCCAAACACGAAAAATGGCGGTGAGGCAGGGATTCGAACCCTGGGAGGAGTTCCCCCCTCACCGGTTTAGCAAACCGGCGCCTTCAGCCTCTCGGCCACCTCACCGCGACGAAATGGTGGAACCGTCGGACCGGTCCCGAGCCACTTACGATAGCGCAGGGCCGACGTTCCCACAACATCGACTGCGATCGCTTCAGTCGGGACGGCGACGCGAACCCCACGCGCACGATGAGGCTCACCGCCAGACCCGCGCCTCCCTGCTGAACCGGTTTCCGCTCAAGGGGCGCAGCCCCGTCTGAATGAAGTCGCGTTCGGCTGGCAAGGCGCAAGGAGGGAGCACGCAGGCGGCATGTGACCAACGCAGTCCAGACGGACGCCTCGCCAGGAAACCTAGTAGGTGATTCGGTAGATCGCGCCGGCGCCGTCGTCGGTCACCAGCAGGGAACCGTCGGGCAGCACTTCGAGGTCGGTAGGGCGGCCCCAGGAGCTGTTGTCGGGGTCGAGCCAGCCTTCCGCGAAGACCGAATAGTCGGTCACTTGGTTCCCATCGAGCGTCGCCACCGTGATGCGATACCCGGTGTGACCCGCCTCGGGGGTGCGGTTCCAGGAGCCATGTTCGGCGATGAAGATCTGGTTCCGGTAGCGCTCGGGGAACATCGATCCGGTGTAGAACCGCATGCCCAACGACGCGACGTGCGGACCCAATACCTGCGCCGGCGGCGAGAACTCGTCGCAGGCCCGTCGCTCGCCGAACTCGGGGTCGGGCGTGTCGCCCTGGTGACAGAAAGGAAACCCGAAATGCATATCGGGATCCGGCGCATGGTTCAGCGTGTCGCCGGGACTCGTATCGCCGAGCCGGTCACGCCCGTTGCTGGTAAACCACAGGTCGCCGGTCTCCGGATGCCAGTCGAACCCGACCGAGTTCCGGACCCCGTGCGCATAGACCTCCTGCGCGCTGCCGTCCGGGTTCATGCGGGTAATGCTGCCAAACCGCATATCCTCGTCGGTCCGATCGCAGATATTGCACGGCGCGCCGACCGGCACATACAGCTTGCCGTCCGGGCCAAACCTGATGAACTTCCACCCGTGCGACCGCTCGGTCGGAAACTCCTCATCCACAACCACCGGCTCGGGCGGGTTCTGCAGCCGTCCTTCAATACCGTCGTAGCGCAGAATGCGGTTCACTTCGGCCACATACAGCGCCCCGTCGCGAAAGGCCACGCCATTGGGCATGTTGAGCCCGGTGGCGATCGTGATCACGTCATCGGCCTTGTAATCCTGGTCCCGGTCGAGCACGGCATATACGTCGCCGGCCTGTCGCGTGCTGACGAACAGCGTGCCGGAGGGCGAACGCGCCATCGAACGGGCGTTGGGCACGTCGGGAGCATAGACCTCGATCGAAAACCCTATCGGCAGCGTGATTTTGCCAAGTGGAATGTCCTGCGCGCCGGCGACACCACCGGTCGCAACGGCCACACCAACAGCAACAACCGCGAATCGTCGAAGCACGGCAACCTCCATCGAGCGCGAAGACTCAGTATCTGAATAGGTAGGAAATTTTCGTGAAGAACGCCCGGTTGGTGCGTTCAAAATCGGTCGTGAAATACAGCGGTTCATCGTCGTCATCGAAGATCAGGTCGCCCTGCTGATACCGATCGTCGTACCCGACGAAGAACACGGTTCCCGAGTTGACACGATACGTGAGCAGCAAGTTGGCCCCGAGGGTACCGCTGAACGTGTTGTGCTCCAGGATGTTACGGAGCAGCAACCGGTCGGTGAACTGATAGGTGGTCTGGGCCCGGAAGATCTTGACGTCGAACACCTCAGACTCGTCGAACGGGTCGATGAGACGGCTGGTGTTCATCTGGAAAAAGCTCTGAAGCCGGGGATGCGGTCGCATAGACGTGAACACCCGGCCGCTCGAGCCATTGCCCAAGAAGGGTGTGCCGCTGAAACGCACCTGGTCGCCCCAGTTGTAGCTTCCGCCGAACGACAACAGACGGCTGGTATTGACATTCCCGCCCAGGGAATACCGGTTCTTGTCGAAGTTGATGCCGCCGAACCGCTCCATCTCCCGGCGAATGTCGCCGTTGAACGAGAGGTTCTTCGCGAACGACATCCGCAGACGCAGCCGAGCCTCTTCGTCCTCCAGCACGTCGTCGAAGTCCCAGTTGCGGCTGTACTGGAACTCCGGACCCCAATTGATGAGCCAGCTCTCGGGCCACCAGCGATAGCCGGCGCTGGAGGAGATGCGACGGATGTCTCGCCGCCGAATAAAACCAACTTCGGTGTCGAAGTCAGGATCGATCTGATATGCCGACACGTTATAGCTCAGGTTTCGGCCGCTGTGCCGATACCCCCCATCGAACATCGAGCCGGTCGTGTCGAGACCGTCGACACCACGATTCTGCGTCGTGAGTGCGGCGAAGTCGATGGAGGCCGTGGGCGTGACCTGGAGGCGACTGTCAACGCCGGTCAGGCGGCTGTAGCTACCCAGAAACTCCCGGTCTGTGAAAACGGCGCCGACGTGCGACTGCGAGTACAGGTCGTACCGGGCGCGAGCGATCACCGTGTTCGCACTCTGTCCAAAGCCGCGTTCGGACGGATCATCAAGCTTCCCGGCTGCCTCGTCGTTGGCGAAGAGCAGACCGAGAGTGGCCTTGCCGACCTTGCCAGTCACCTTGGCACCATAGCGTGGGTCGACGATGGTCCGGGTGTGCACAAAGGTCACCGGACCCTGAAGGTTGAAGATCTCCTGCCCCTCCAGGAAGAACGGGCGCAGCTCAGAGAAGAAGAGCGGGAACCGCTGGTTAACCTCGATCTGTGGCCGGTCCGATTCGATCTGCGAAAAGTCGGGGTTGTAGGTGAAGTCGAGCGTGAGGTTGGACGTCAACCCGTACTTCAGGTTGACCCCGGCCTCCGGCTGCCGTTCCCCGGGAAACGCCCCCGTCGTTGTATCGAGACTGCCGACCTGGATAGCGGTCATCGTCGGCAGAATCTCAAGGTTGCGACTCGTCGACAGGTTGCGCAGCCCGTCGAGCAGCCCCATCTGCGGAAGGAAGCCGGACACGTCGCGCGACACCGGCGCCCAGACCACCGTTTCGTCCTTGCCGCGTATGGAGCGCGCGACCTGGAACCCCCACCGATGCGTGTCGTTGGACGGATACCGCAGACTCTTGAACGGAATCGCCAGTTCGGCCGTCCACCCGTCATCAACAAGGACGCCACCCGACTCGAACAACGCGTCCCAGGACCGATCGCCACGCGGCACACCGCCCCCGCCACCACCGCCACGGAAACCGCCGCCGCGACTGCCACCCATCAGCGAGTCGCCCTGAACACCGTACCCGTTGAGGGTGAAGACGAACGCGCGTTGCTGGTCGAGAAATGTGTCGAAATAGATCGAGATCGTGTCGTCGCTGTATGACGCGCGGTCGCGGTCGACGCGGCTGGCTCGCACCATCCCGGGATTGGAATAGTGGGCGTGCATGCCCAGGTAGAGATGTGTGCTGTCGAAGGCCACGAACACTTCGGTGTCTTCGGTGGCCGGGTCCCCCTCGACCGGTGCCACCTGAACAAACTCGGTAAGGCGGGCAGCCGAACGCCAGATGGCATCGTCCAGCGTCCCATCGACGGTCGGCGGCTCGGCCGCAAAGCTGGCGTTGACACTGGGACGACCCGCGAGGGCACCAGCGGAGACTGCCGCCGCCACGGGGCCTCCGAGACCGCCGCCGTCGGCCCGGCCACTGGCGGCCCGGCCGGCGGGCTCGGCCCTGGGTATCACGAGGCCGCCCGGCACAGGGCTGCCCGGTCCACGCTCCGGCGCGCGCGGGGCCCGCGCGGCGCGACCCGCTCCACCAACGGCCTCGCGCTCCCGAGCCGGCGCGTTGCCCAGACCCGACCCTTCAGACGTCGGCAACGGATCGGCCTCCGTTCGGGCTCTCCGCTTCGGCCCGGTCAGATTCGACGCGGACGTGCGCTCGCGCAGCAAACCGGCCACAATCTGATCCTGCAGATCGAAGACCTCGTCCATGGTCCCGTCGGCGGTCACCGAGTCGGTGACTGACCCCGTACCCGCGTCCAGCAGTCGCACGGTAACGCGCAGACGCTCCCCGACCCGCTGGAAACCACCAGTCACCACCCAATTAGCACCCACGCTACGCCCCAGCCGCGTGGCGGCGGAGGCATCCAGGACCTCGCCGGGGCCCTCGGTGAGAGCTGATTCGACCTGATCGCGCCCAACGACGCTCACTCCGGGTGACGCGGCGAGGTCCGCCGCGACGGTCTCGGCGAACCCGTCCCCGAGCCAGTCGTCCGCCTCGTCGCGCGAGATATTGACAAACGGGAGGACGGCGAACGTGCCGTCCGGCCGGTCCGTGGGTACGAAATCCTGGCCGGACACTCCAGCCGGCACCTCCTGCGCCGCCGGAACCTGACGCGCCAAGTGCGGCAATTGGGTCGACGGCCGCTCGTGCACGGATGCCATCGCCCCCACCGGAGTCAGAAGCAAAACGGCACACATGGCGAGTCGACGTGACATAGATATCAGTTCAAGTTGATAGTCAGGCCAGAACGCCATGAAGCACCGAGCAAAACGCGCCGGACTGCCCGGTTTGCCGGAGGAATCGCGGTGAGGCCCGCGCTTCCGGCACCGAATGTGCGATGGCGTCCGCGGAGCCGACGACCACGCAGCCTCTTGATTATACGCTGCCGAACCACGCAGCGTTTACGTGGTCAGCGGAGATGAGGCAAAACGAGCGGGCCGCATAGCCCCATAGAGCGCGATATGACCTTCGACGATCCGGCGGCGGGCCTCTTCGTCCGGCTGCAGCGACCACACGCCCCGCTCGGAGGTCCCACCCAATGCGATGCCGTCGGCGCGCGGCATCATATGTAGACCGAGACCGGGTTGCGGCGTGAGGCCACCCTGGGTCCGATAGTTGACCTCGGTTTGCGGCGCCAGAAACGTGAGCTGCCCTTTCGCCGGAGTCAGCTCGTCGTCGCCGAACAGCGTGCGCGCGCCCAGCCCGGTGCAGTTGACGATGACCGGCTCAGACAGTGTCAACAGGTCGCGCGGTTCGTCGAACGATCTGATCGCGATACGTCCTCCGAATCCCAGCACATCCCGCACCATGGCCTCGAGATAGATGGACGGCTCGATGCGAAGTGAGAGCTGGCGGATGGCGTAGCGCAGCGGGAACGGGTGCTCACCGGGCCCGAGCACGTCGCGAGGGGCGCGGAGGGACGCGGGCAGCAAGGCGCCATCAGCGTCATCCGGCCGGTCGGCTGGCCGTCGGTCGGTCGTGCTATAGGTGTCGAGCCACGACACCCCGTATCGCCGACCGACCAGGAGCTGGAGTTCCCGGGACGAGTCATCGAATACCCGCCGGAACTGCCGGTCCCACACCGGCGTCCGCCGATCGCGGTCGACCAATCCCGAGGTTGGCGTGAACCCCGCGAGCGCCATGTTCGACGTGGTGTCGGGCGGAATGGTCTTGGTGTAGATGGTGATCTCGAACCCGCGACGCTGGAGCTGCCTCGCCGACGCCAACCCCACGATGCCGCAGCCCACGACCGCGGCCCGGCGACCCTCCTGCGCAAGTGCCAGGTCGGCCACCACCGCCCCGCAGCCCCACGATAGCGAGTGTCCGGCGCCGCCGTGGCCGTAGTTGTGGATGAGCAGCCGGTCGTCGAGCTTCGTCCCTTGCAGCCTAAAACCGGTCGGCCGGAACGGTCGTAGCCCGACGGTGGTGCGAATCACCCGTTCCCATGACGCTTTCACCGTCGGCAGCGACACCCTCGGGCGACTTGCAGGCAACAGGGCCGACCGGGTCGAGCAGCCAGACACCCCGAGCCCGAACGCCGCCATTCCACCCACCTTGAGCAACGTGCGTCTGTCCATCTCTGTCGCCTCCGTCCGCTGCGATTGCGCCATGATAGTCGCGTTTCGGTGTCAGCTCGAGGCGCCACCAGGCCGAAGAAGGAGGTTGCCATGTCCCGTACGGAGCCGCGGGTCTTCAGACCCGCCGGTCCTACGAACCGCCCGGCCATATCGACCGGCTGGCGGGCACAAAGACCCGCGGCTGCGTGACGGCAGCCACGGAGTGGGGCAGTTGGGATCCCCGCGGAGCGGCCGCGGCGGGATTTCGGGGCGCCGCCCCGTCTGAGTACTAGTACCGGAACAAATACGAAATCTTGGTGAAAAAGGCGCGGTTGGTCCGAAGGAGGTCCGTGGTCAGGAACCGATTGTTTGTGAGGAAGGCCTCGTTCCCGTCGGGGTCCACGATCAGATCGCCTTGCTGGTAGCGGTCGTCATAGCCGATGAAAAACACGGTGCCGGAGTTCACCCGGTAGGTCAGCAATGCGTTCGCGCCCATGGTTCGGCTGAACGTGTTGTACTCCAAGATGTTGCGGAACAACAGCCGGCTAGTGAACTGATAGGTGGTCAGCGCCCGAAAGATCTTGACGTCGAACACCTCGGTATCTTCCAGTGGATTGGTGAGACGGCTCGTGCTGATGTTTACCTGGGACTGTAGCCGGGTGTGCGGACGCAAGGTCAAGAAAATGCGACCATTCGACCCTGTGCCGAGAAACGGCGAACTGCCGAAAAATACCTGGTCGCCAAAGGTGAAAAATCCACCGACCGACACGGCGTTGAGCGTGTTGACGAACAAGTTGGTCGAGTAGGTCGTTTTCTCGAAGTTGATCCCGCCGAACCGCTCCAAGTCTCGGTTGACACGCGCGCCGAACCGAATGTTCTTTGCGAACGAGAAATTCACGCCAGCGTTGCGCTCCTCGTCCTCGAGCACGTCTTCGAAGTCATAGTTTCGGCCATAACTGACCTCGGGTCCCCAGTTGATGAGCCAGCTCTCCGGCCACCAGAGATACCCGATCCGGCTGGTCACCGCCTTGATGTCGCGCCGGCGGACGAAGCCGACGTCCGTATTGAAATCGGGCGCAATCGTATACCCGGCGATGAAATAGTTCAGGTTTCGGCCCTGGCTGGTCATCCCTACATCGAACATGTTGCCGTAGGTGTCATTCAGGCGCGATGTGTCCTTAGAGTCGACGTCGCGGTTCTGCGTGGTGATGGCACGGAAGCCGATAGACGTGGTGTCGCTGAGGCGGAAGTTGCCGTCGACGCCGGCGAGCCGACTATGCGTATCGGCAAACTCCCGGTCGGTGACGATGGCGCCGAGGTGCGACTCGGAGTACAGGTCGTAGCGGAACCGACCGATCAAGACATTGGCCGTCTGGCCATACGCCGGATCGCTGATGTCGTCGAGCTTGCCGGGCGCCTCGTCGTTGGCGACCAGCAGGCCGAGGGTGGTCTTGCCCACCTTCCCGGTCACCTTACCGCCATAGCGCGGGTCGACAATGGTCCGAGTGTGCACAAAATTCACCGGACCCGGCAGACTGAAAATCTCCTGCCCCTCGAGGAAGAACGGACGCAGCTCTGAAAAGAACAGCGGGAACCGCTGGTTCACTTCGATCTGTGGTCGGTCGGACTCGATCTGCGAAAAATCAGGGTTGAAGGTCGCATCCAGAGTGAGATTGGACGTCAGTCCATACTTGAGGTTGAGACCACCCTCGGGCTGGGACTCTCCTGGGAACGCCCCGCTCGTCGTGTCGAGGCTCCCCACCTGCACCGCCGTGACCGTGGGCAGAATCTCCAGGTTGCGACTGGTCGACAGACCGCTCAAGCCATCGAGCAGCCCCATTTGCGGCAGGAAACCGGAGACGCTGCGCGAGACCGGGGCCCAGACGACGGTCTCGTCCTTGCCGCGGATCCCGCGGACGATCTGAAACCCCCAGCGATGCGCTTGGTCGCCGACTGACGGATAGCGCAGACTCTTGAACGGGATTGCCATCTCGGCGGTCCAGCCATCGTCAACGAGCGTGCCGCCCGAGTCGAAGAGCGCATCCCAGGACGAGTCGCCGCGGGGCACTCCGCTGAACATGCTGCGGCTACCACCACCGCGACCACCACCGCCGCGACCACCGCCACCGCCACCGCCACCTCTTCCATCCAACAGGGAGTCGCCCTGCACCCCGTACCCATTGAGCGAGAAGACATAGGCACGTTGCTGGTCGAGGAACGTGTCGAAATAGATGGAAATCGTGTCGTCGCCACGGCCGGCCTGATCACGATCCACCCGATTGGCTCGCACCATGCTGGGGTCGCTGTAGTGCGCATACAGACCGAGGTACAGATTGTCGTTGTCGTAGGCGATGAAGACCTCGGTCTCCTCGCTCGCGGGAGCCCCTTCGACCGGGCTCTGCTGCACGAACTCGGTGAGCCGAGTGGCACTGCGCCAGATGGCGTCATCGAGCCGGCCGTCAATCCGCGGCGCGTCATTGGCACGGCCGGCGGTGACACTGACTCGACCCGCCAGGATACCGGCGGCCGCCGCCACGTTCGGGGCCAGTGGATTCGCCCTGCCTCCGGGAAGCGCCGTACCGGCTTCAGGAGCGGGGGCGGAGGCCACCTCAGCCCGATCGGCGGGACCGTCTGCAGCGCGGACGCCGGCCCCACCCGCGCGGGCCGTTTCGTCCCCGGGCAGGATGATGCCGTCGGCGACCCGACCCGGTGCGACGCGGCTGGCTCCGCCTTCAGCGCCAGCGCCGACGCCGACCGGCGCCGATCCCTCGCCGGCGGGCGAGCCCGGAGCCGGCATTCGAGGCCGGGACGCCCGGGCCATGCCAAGGTCCGTGGTCAGCTCTCGGGCGATCCGATCTTGCAGGTCGAAAATCTCGTCCAGCGTACCGTCCGCCTTCAACGTACGAGCGATGCTGCCGTCCGCGGTGTCGACCAGACGCGCCGTGATGCGAAGTTGGTCCCCGATCCGCTGATAGCCGCCGGTCACGATCCAGCGCGCGCCCAGTTCACGGCCCAACGCGATCAAATCGCCGTCGTCGAGGGCTGCCCCTAGTCCCACGGACGCGGTCTGGACCCGCTCACGGGCGATGACGACGAACCCGGCCTGCGACTCGAGGTCGACCGTCACGGTCTCGGCGATGCCGTCGCCGATCCAATCGTCGGCCTCGCGTCCGGAAATATTCGTGAATGGGATGATGGCGGCCGATTCGCGTGAGGCGCCGGGCGTTGGCGCCGACTGCATCTGCGGCCCCGCCGGCCCCATGAATGGTGGAACGAAGCCGGTGCCGGCTGCTGGGGCCGCTAGGACCAACCCCACTGCAAGAGACACGATACCGGACCAATATGTGCGCATGAAGGGTGGCTCAGACGAAACGGTGAGCTGTGCAGAGGACCTAATGGTCAGACTCTTAGACGCCTGGCCGCAACACATTGTTTACGACGGGTGGAGCACGCGACCGAGGATTTCCTGGGCCATTCGGGCACCGCCAATCGACGCCGTGCTGCCCGGTGCCACCAAATCGGCGGTGCGATGTCCCGCCGCCAGCGTCGCACCGATCGCCTGTTCCACCGCATCCGCCTCGGGACCGGCGTCAAGCGAGTGCCGCAGGAGCATGGCCGCCGACGCGATGGCGCCGATCGGATTCGCGATGTCCTGTCCGGCAATGGTCGGCGCCGAACCGTGGACCGGCTCGAACAAACCGGCGCTCCCGCCGACGCTCGCCGACGGCAGCAGGCCGAGCGAGCCGACCACCGCACCCGCTTCGTCCGAGAGGATGTCGCCGAACAGGTTGCCAGACAACACCACATCGAAATCGAGCGGGCTGGTCGCCAACAGCAGCGCGCATGAGTCGACGTACTGATGCTTGAGCTGGACGTCGGGATACCGAGCCCCCACGTCCGTGACGACCTCGCGCCAGAGCCGCGACGTCTCGAGGACATTGGCCTTGTCGACCGAGGTGACGAGACCACGCCTTCCAGCGGCAGCCTTGAAGGCCACCTCGGCGATGCGCTCAATTTCTGGTCGCGAGTAGCGCATGGTGTTGAAGGCCGACTGGCCGTCATCCGCCATGCCGCGCGGCTCGCCGTAGTAGATGCCCCCCGTGAGCTCGCGCACGATGAGCAGGTCGGCGCCGCTGACCCGCTCCGGCTTGAACGCGCCGCCGTCCTCCAGACCGGGCCACACACGCGCCGGCCGAAGATTCGCGAATACGCCGAGCGTCTGGCGCAGCTGCAACAGCGCCGTTTCAGGGCGCCCCACGCTGGAGCCAGTATCGAACGCCGGGTCACCAACCGCACCGAGCAGCACGGCGTCGGCCGCCAGGCAGGCCTGACGTGTCGCGTTCGGCAGCGGCGGTTCGCCCGCGCGCAACGCCGCGCCGCCGACCGGGTGGGAACTGATGGTGAGGGTGTGACCGAACCGGTCGGCCACGGCGCGAAGCACCTGCTCGGCCGCACTGGTCACTTCCGGGCCGATGCCGTCGCCCGGCAACAAAACGATAGTCGAATGCATGTCGAATGCTCTGGAGTTCTGCGAACCACGGCCGTGGTTCCGCGTGGGATCAATCGCTACAAACGGCCGGGCTGCCTGTCCTCCGAAGCCCCACCGGAGGGGGGATAGCCACGTGGGACGCCGGCGCACCCGCGCTACGCGGCGCCGACCGATTCGGACGCCCGCACGTCGGCGATGATCGCCGAGAGGTCGGAGTCCTCAATAGTTTTCTGCCGATCAGCCAACTCAATCATCGCACGATACACACGGTCGAGCTCGAGGCGGCTGAGTTCGACGCCGAGCGCCGCGCACCGCTGCTTGAGCGCGTGCCGGCCTGAGTGCTTCCCCAGCACCAGAGTGGATTGGGCAACCCCGACGTCGGCCGGCCGCATGATTTCGTAGGTGCGCCGATCCTTGATGAAGCCGTCTTGGTGAATACCGGCCTCGTGCGCAAACGCGTTGCGGCCAACGATGGCTTTGTTCGCCTGCACCGGCTCGTGGGTCAATTCTGACAACAGCTGGCTGGCGACGAACAGCCCCGTGGCGTCGATTCCGGTCGTGTAGGGCACTCGGTCCCCCCGCACCTGCGTCACCATGACGAGCTCTTCGAGCGAGGCGTTGCCGGCCCGCTCGCCCACCCCGTTGATCGTGCACTCGACCTGACGACACCCACCGTGAACCGCCGCCAGGGAATTCGCCACCGCCAGTCCTAGATCGTCGTGACAATGCGTGCTGAAGACGGCTTGGTCCGAGTTGGGCACGCGTTCGATGATGTTGACGAAGAACTCCTCAATTTCGTCCGGCGTGCAGTAACCAACCGTGTCTGGCAGATTCACCGTGGTCGCACCCTGAGCAATCGCCGTCTCGACGACCCGACACAGGAAGTCCGGATCCGTTCGCGTGGCGTCCTCGGCCGAGAACTCGACATCATCGGTGAAGGTGCGAGCGAGTGAGACGTTGTCGATCACGGCCTGCAGACAATCGTCGCGCGAAATCCGTAACTTGCGCTCCAGATGCAGGTCCGACGTGGCGATGAACGTATGGATCCGAGACCGCTCGGCCGGCTTCACCGATTCGGCCACGCAGATAATGTCCGCACGGTCGCATCGCGCCAATCCTGCAATCACCGGTCCTTTGATCTCGGTCGCGATCAGACGAACCGCCTCCGCGTCATCGGCGGACGCGATGGGAAAACCGGCTTCGAGCACGTCAACGCCAAGCGACTGCAGCTGACGGGCGAGTCGAAGTTTTTCCGCGGTGTTCATGGAAAATCCGGGAGCCTGTTCGCCGTCCCGCAGGGTGGTGTCGAAGATGATCAGCTTGTCCGTCACGATGCCCTCTCCTCGTCTCGGCGTTGACCGCGCCCTACCAGCCTCTAGTTCAGAGCCAATAACATATAATGTCAAGATTATAATAGTTACAACTTAATAAATATTAGTTATACATTTGCCAGCAATGGAATTGAACGAGCTCGAAGTGTTCCAGGCGGTGGCGGCCGAACACAGTTTTTCGCGCGCGGCGACGCGGCTGCATCGCACGCAGCCCGCCGTCAGCCAGGCGATCCGGCGACTCGAACTCGGCCTAGGCGAGCGACTCTTCGACCGGTCGTCAAAAGGCGGCCGTCTCACGGAAGCGGGCACCATCCTGCTCGACTACGCGCAGCGACTGACCCGATTGAAAGATGAAGCCGAAAACGCGGTACGTGAGCTGCAGGAACTGAGACACGGCCGGGTGACGATCGGCGTCAACGAAGCGGCGGTGCACATTCTGTTGCCGATCGTGATGCAGTTCCGCGAGGCTCATCCGTCGGCGCAGGTCGAGATGCGACGGGTCCACTCGCGCCGGATTCCGAGCGAAGTGCTGAATCGGAGCCTGGACTTCGGCTTCGTCACGTTCGAGCCGGCCGAACGCGGTTTGCTCTCGGTGCGACTGGGTGTCGACGAGTTGGTGATGCTGGCGCACCCGAAGCACCCGCTGGCGGGACGTGGGCAGATCACCATGGAGGAATTCGGCCGGCAGACGGTGATCGCGCACAACGACTATTCGCCCAGACGGGAGCGCGTGCTGCGACTCTTCGAGGAACAGCACGCGCCAATCAACATTCAGATTTCCATGGCCAGTCTGGACGGAATCAAACGGGCGGTCGAGATGGGGCTGGGGGTCGCGCTGCTACCGCGCCGGTGTGCCCTCTCGGAAATTGCCCGAAAGCAACTAGTCGCCGTGCGCGTGCCCAAGCTCCGGATGCCCCGCGACCTACGCCTGGTGTACCGGCGAACCGGCGAGGCCTCGCACATCGCCACCGCATTCCTCGAGGCTGCCCGCGCCAACGCGGTGGCACCGTAGCCGGACCCGCAGCGAGGCGTTCATCACCTGAACAACGTCTCGGGCGCAGCGCGTTCTGACCAGGGTCCACGTCCGGCTGGTGGAGGGCTGCAGGCCCGCCAGTGCAGTCGGGCGGCTGGAGCGGGCCCTCGGTCCACGAACCGGTCGACGAACCTTGGCTCCGGGGGCGCTTCACGCGGGCTAACGGGTGCCTGACCCCGGCACCGAGGGAAAAGCGAGCGCGTCGCTGATCCGAGACACGGAGCTAAAACTCCGCGCCCTCGCCAGGAAACCTAGAAGCCGCGGATGTAGGGGACGCGTGCGGCGACACCACGAACGACGTCGAAGTCGTCGAGCAACAGGCCGGTCGCGTCCCAGGTGCCAGTGAGGAACGCTTCGCGTACGGGATCGTCGACCTCGACCACAATCGGCTGGCCGTCCACCGTCACGCACCGATCCGAGAGCGACAGCGCCAGTTGCGTAGCCGGCATGCTCTCTACGAGATCCATCAGCCGAGCGATGTCTTCGGGCGGCGCGGTGACGCACGGCAGACCGATAGCAAGCGCGTTGCTCCGGAAGATCTCTGAAAACGACTCGCCCAGGCAGGCGTCGATACCCCACCGCTTCAGCGCCTGGGGCGCATGCTCGCGTGACGAGCCGGAGCCGAAATTGTCGTTGGAGAGGATGATGCGCGCCTGCCGATACGCCGGGTTCGAAAACGGATGGTCCGGCATCGCAGCCCGGTCATCCTCGAATACGTGGTCCCCGAGGCCCTCGAACGTAATCGCCTTGAGAAACCGCGCCGGGATGATCCGGTCGGTATCGATATTGTCGCCGCGGAGCGGCAACCCGGAACCTTCGATGCGATCTACTGCAGGGCTAGACACGATTGTATTTCCTTGTTGCGATAGCCGGACCCGTCCCGCCGCCGTCTCGTCGTTGGCGGATGAGGGAGGGCGCTTACGTTGGGGCCCCGGCGGGTCTGCAGACCCGTGGTTACACACGACGGCGCTCTCCGCATTACACGATGTCGCGGACGTCGGTCACCTCGCCGGCGAGGGCGGCGGCGGCGACCATGGCCGGGCTCATCAAGAGCGTGCGACCAGTTGGACTCCCTTGCCGGCCCTTGAAATTCCGGTTGGAGGACGACGCGCACATCTGATTCGCTTCGAGCCGGTCGGGGTTCATCGCGAGGCACATCGAGCAGCCGGCGCCGCGCCATTCGAACCCGGCATCGCGAAATACCTGGTCGAGTCCCTCACGCTCGGCCGCGGCGAGCACGGCCTGCGAGCCCGGCACCACGAGCGCCTTCACGTGTGACGCCACCCGCCGCCCCTTGGCGATCCGGGCCGCTTCGCGCAGGTCCGAGAGCCGCGAGTTCGTGCAGGATCCGACAAAGGCCACGTCCACTTTGGTCCCCTTGATGGGCGCGCCGCCACTCAGCCCCATGAATCCGAGCGCCTCGGCCTCGGCGCCGTTCGACCCGGCCGCGCCGCCGGTGGGAATCCGCTCGCTGACGCCGACAGACTGTCCCGGGTTGATCCCCCAAGTCACGCGCGGCTCGATCTCAGGCGCCGCAATCTCCACGACATCGTCGTAGTCGGCGTCGGTGTCCGACGCGATCGACCGCCACCAGGAGACAGCTCGGTCGAAGGCGTCCCCCTGGGGCGCAAACGGGCGACCCCGCAGATAGTTAAACGTGGTCTGGTCCGGATTGACGTACCCGACCCGCGCCCCACCCTCGATCGACATGTTGCAGATGGTCAGCCGCTCATCGATGCTCATCCGGTCGACCGTGGTGCCCCCGTACTCGTAGGCGTGCCCCACACCCCCCTGCACCCCGAGCCGGTGGATGATTTCCAGAATCACGTCTTTCGCGAACACTCCATTGTCCAACGTGCCGTTCACCACGATACGCCGCACTTTCAGCGGGTCGAACGCCAGCGACTGCGACGCCAGCACGTCACGCACCTGAGACGTACCGATGCCAAACGCCACCGCGCCCAACGCGCCGTGGGTCGAGGTGTGGCTGTCGCCGCACGCGATCGTCATACCTGGCTGGGTTAGGCCCAACTCCGGCCCAATGACGTGGACGATCCCCTGGCGATCGCTGTCCAGGTTCCAGAGCGGTATGGCGTACTCGGCGCAATTCCGCTCCAGCGCCGACAACATCGCTTCGGCCAGGGTGTCTTGGAACGGCCGCGCCTGGTCCAGGGTCGGAATGATGTGGTCTGTCGTGCCGAACGTCCGGTCCGGAAACGCCACTTCGATGCCACGGGCCCGCAGCATGTCGAACGCCTGTGGGGTCGTCACCTCGTGAATCAGATGCAACCCGATGAAGAGCTGGGTCTGCCCTGTCGACAACGGACGAACCGTATGCAGGTCCCAGACTTTCTCGAGAAGTGTCTTACCCATGCACTCTCTAATGTACCGCAGATCGGCGACCGAAGACCCGTTGGGTCCCCGCGCCTAAGTCATCGGCGGCGGCCCCTCGCAGTCCCCGGCCAGGGTGTCTGATTCTCACTAGCTGCGGGTGGCCAGTTCGTGTTCCACCGTCGACAGCCACGGCTCAGACACGCGGCGGCGTTCCCCGGCGTCCCAAATGAGACCGACAGCGGCTGCCAGCGCATCCATCGCCTCGGGCTCATGCTCTTACCCGAACGGCATCAGAACGAAATAGTAGGTTCTGGTCATGTCGCGGATCGAGCGTCAATCAGAGACCAGAGAAACCGCGGTCGTACACGGCCCGTGACCTCCCGGCGGTGACGTGGCGAGGCTACGCGGCGGGTTCTTCGGCCTCGATCGCTTTCAGCAACTCATCACGAGTCTTGTGCACCCGGCCGTAGCTGCCAGCGGAGACGACGTAGTACCAGCGGGCGAAGCGGGTAGAGAGCTCTTCGGCCCGTTGCCGACCATCTTCGGTGCGGCGTTCCCACCGGGCGTGAAGGTCGGCAGCGGACTTGTTGGCGCGGTCAGCGTCGGTCCACTGCGGCTCCGCCTTGTTCTCGAAATCGCGGTTCGCGGGTGGCTCCGGCTCGGGGAGGGCGTCGGGGTCGAACTCGGCGGTAATGAGCACGTAGCGGTTCTCGCCGGTGCCAGTGTCTTCGTCGTCGCTGGTGTCGTCGCCTATCGCGATGGCGTTGCCGCTACCGAAAAGAATCTCGCCAAAGCGTAGCGTATAGAGCACGCCGAGGTCGGTTCGCACCACCAGTTCGCCTTCATTCGACAGCATCTCGCCGCTCTGAGTCGGATAGAAGCCGCGCGACTGCATGGTCTGGAGATCGGCATTGGTGATCGTGCGCGCCTCGAACGCTTGGCGGAGGTTGCCGGTGAGGCCTTCAGGCTTGGGACGGACGCCGTCGATTCTCAGACCCATGAGACCGCCGACGAGCAGATTCATCTGCACGTAGTCGACCTCCATGCCGGCCGGAAGGTTATTGGCGGTCCAGGTGTCTTGCTCGACCCAGTCGACCGTAAACTGACCACGCCGGCGCACGCCACCGCTGCGCTCGTCGATCTGATATTCGTTGAGCTCGACGCGTTTCACCTCGTCGCGTTGAACGCCCAGCAGGTTCGTCTCGATCCAGTCGCTGAACTGTGTCGAGAGGCCGATGTCAGTCTGGGCCGCGTAGACGCGATTCTGGTCCGGCACCCGCACGAATCGGAAACCCGGTCTTCCCTCGACCGGGTTGCCGATAATGAGATCGGCCAACACTTGCTCACTGGCCCCTTTGAAGGTGACCCGCTGGCCCCGTCCGCGGAGCGTACTGACACCCTCGTCAAGCGGGTCGATGACCCCGAACGACTCGTGGTCGGTCACGTTGTCGGAACGGAAGTCGTCTTTGGTGATGGCAATGATCCCGGCGGCGGTGTTCGCCAGACGCTCCGCCCCGTCGGCCGGATAGTCGTGATGCGACGGAATCGTCCACAGGCCGTCACGGTTGGTCACCTCAAAGGTAGCAGCCGCGGCGGTATCTTCGTCGAACTCGACCACTTCGAGGGTGGTGGCGGTCTCCGGGTCGGTGAACTCGGCGAAGAAGGTCTCACCGACATCGAAGAATGCGTCTGGTGCGGCGCGCCGCGGGGTGGTCAACAGCGCCAAGGCGACGAGTACGACCGCCGCGCCACCAAATACCGAGGTCTTCTGTAGTTCGCTCATCGGGCTACTCTCTCAGCCGTCTCGCGGCGGCGGCACCTTCACGCTCGCGGCGCTGGCGGCGCACGAAGATCATGACGCCGAGCGCGAGCACGGGAACGGGCGGCAGCAGGATGGCGAACGTCTTGATACGACTTTGAATACCCCGGATCTGCGTTTCCATCCGTTCGAGACTGGCGCGAATCTGGGTTTCCTTCTCTGTCTGGATGTTCGCCGAGAGAACCTGGAGACGCCGGTTCTCTACCTCTTCGAGGTTGCGGGCCATGATCTGCTTCGCTTGGGCGTCGATGTCGTCGCGGTTCTGCACCTCGGCCACGCGCTCGTTTAGCCGGTTCTGCGCATCGGTCAGCGCCCGCTCCGCGTCGGTCTCCGCCTGCTGCTCGTCCAGCGTCCGCTGCTCGACAAACTCGGCCGTCTGCGCCTCGACCCGCTCCAATGTGCGGTGACGGGCGCGGCGGCTGCGGAGTGCGATGAACGAGTCGTCCTCGATCAGCGAGTCCATCGCATTGAGGAAGAACGTCACGTTGTCGAAGTTCAGGTTCGCGGGCGCCGTCTGGCGAATCTGGAAGAACTGCTCGCTGATGAAGTCAAGGTCAGCAATCACGACAAGATTCAGCGGGCCGTCGGTGACCCAGGGCGATGCGCCCTCCGCCGGTGGCTCGGTTGGCGCGGCCGCTGGCTCACCGGCCTTGCGGACGCGCGCAGCCATGACGAAAGTCTCGTCGTCCTGCTCACGTGGAGGGTTGGGATTGATCTGGGGCCCAAAAAAACTCTGCTGGACGAGCGTGAAGTATCCGCTGTGCCCAGAGACGACACCGGTGTTCAGCAACGGCTCGAACTCGACGTCCGGGTCCTCGCCCGGTCCGAGGAATCCAGGGTAGAGGAACACCAGTTCCTGCAGGTCTTTGGCGACGTCCGCCTCCGGGTTGAACGTGTCGGGGTTCTCGTTGCCGCTCCCGAGAAACACCACCTCTGATGGCATGTACGACAGATCCGGATGCGGGTTGTAGCTGTCCCAGACGATCCGGGTTGGCTCCCAGTCGACACCCATGTCGGCAATCCACCGCCGGACATTTCCGCGTGGCCCAGGCCGTGGCTGGCCTGGGGGATAGGTCATGGGATTGCCTTCGCCCACCCATTCGGTGGGGGCGAGTGTGGGGTTCACCGCCGGCAGCGGATCCACCAGAATCATCACGGGTTTGCCTTGCCTGATATAGGCGGCGACATTGGTCATCTGGTCGGTCTGCATCGAGGACGGCAACGCCACGATGAGCGCGTCGATATCGGGTGGAATCGGGAACTCGGCGTTCACCTCAACCACCTCATATTGCTTCTGCAGCTCGTTGACGACCGACCACCGCGGCATCTGCTGTTGGCTCGTCAGATTCTGACCGCCAAAAATCTTCACCATTGTGTCGACCACACCGACGCGCTTCCGCTCGGTGCCCGCGACGACCCGAATGGTCCGCATGATTTCGTATTCGGTCGGCAGGCCTCGGTCGAAGAACGGAATCACCTGCTGCGCGGCCCCGGCGGTGAAAGCCACCCCCAGAAACACTTCATTGATCTCGGCCCGCCCAGCCGCGACGTCGCGCATGGCACGCGGGCGGATACCGAACTTCTCGCGCGCGTTGACCGCCGCATCGGTGAACGGCTCGGTGTCTTCGATCAGCACCTGGACGTTTCCCCCGCTCAGCGCATCGATCTCTTCGAGCATGCCGATGAGATTCGACCGGGCCTGCACGAACGGTTCGGGAACCGTGGGGCTGAGAAATGCCTGGATGAAGACCGGTCGGTCGTCCGGCAGTTCGGCCAGCAACCGGCGAGTCTCCGCACTGACCGACGACAGCCGCTCACCGGTCACATCGAGCCGGAGCGGCGCGCGGCCAACCAGGGCATTGGCCGCCACCAGGGCCACCGCGATCGCCACGACACGGAGCGCGTGGTGCGACCACATCGGCAGCCCGTCCGCCTCGCGGGGCCAGTGGCGACGACTGGCGACCAGGGTATTCAGATACAGAGAGAACCCGCCCACCGACGCGAAGGCGAGCAGGCCGGACAGGGTGAGCACGCCTTTCGCGAAATCCCAGAACGGCGTGAAGACGCTGAGCAGCGCCGCCGACCGACCGGCGTCGGCGCTGAACGACCCAACGACGGTATCCACAAAGATGACGGCACCGCAGAACACGGCGCCCAGGATAAACGCCACGGTCATATTGACGGTGAGGAGCGACGCCAGCATCCCGACCGGGATCAAGGCCGCGCCGACCAGCCAGAAGCCGACGTAGTTGCCAAACATCAGACCAAGGTCCGGGCTACCAAGGAAGAACAGCACCAACACGTGGCTGAGCGAGAGCAGGAGCGCCGCCGAGTAGATACCCAGGGTCGCCGCGTACTTGCCGAGGACCAGCTCGAGATCAGTAGCGGGCAGGGTGAACAACAATTCGTCCGTACCGAGCCGGCGCTCCTCGGACCACACGGACATGGTCAGGGCCGGGATGAACAGCAACAACAGGAATGGAAACACACCGTTGAGTTGGTCGAGGTTGGCCAGGTTGTCAAGAAAAAAACGGTCCTGCCAGAAGGCGGCGGCCGCGCTCAGAAAGATGAACAACGTGATGAACACATAGCCGGACGCGCTGCTGAAATACAGCCGCAGATCGCGCTTGGCCAGCGCTCGTACGATTGCGAAATTGACCCTGCTCCCCATGATGTCGTGTCTCGTCGGGTCAGGCCACCGGTGCTGGAGTCTCGCCGGACCCGACCGGCGCCTGGCGGGTTAGTCGGTAGAAGGGCTCTTCGAGCGAACCATTTTCTTCCAGCTCCGTGCGTGGCCCGTCGAACAGGAGCCGGCCGTTGTGGATCAGCATCACCCGGTCCGCGACGGCTTCGACCTCTTGCAGGATATGCGTCGAGATGAGCAACGTCTTGGTCCGACCCAGGCGCTGGATGTTGTCGCGAAACTGCCTGATCTGATTCGGGTCGAGCCCCGCCGTCGGCTCGTCCATGATCAGCACCGCGGGGTCGTGCAGCAACGCCTGCGACAATCCGACCCGTTGTTTGTAGCCCTTGGACAGCTTGCCGATCGGCTTCTCGAGCACCAGTTCCAGCGCACAGATCTCGACCACGTCCTCGATCCGTCGTTTCAGGGTCGCCGCCGACATCTCACGCGCCTCACCGAAGAACCGCAGCAGCTCGAGCGGGGTCATGTCCGGGTAGAGCGGCCCGCTCTCGGGCAAGTAACCGAGCCGTCTGGAGGCTTCGATACGAGCGTCACGGACATCGAACCCCGCGATGGCCGCCTGACCGGCGCTGGGCGCCAGAAACCCCGTCAGCATCCGCATCAGGGTGGTCTTGCCGGCCCCATTCGGGCCGAGGAACGCGACGATTTGCCCCTCGGGAATCGAGAACGAGGCGTCGTCCACCGCTACGAACGGCCCGTAGTATTTACTGAGCCCGTGCGCCTCGATCATCGTGGCCGGCGTTGTCACCACCGCGGTGGCTGGACCGGGCGGCGGTGGGCTGGGCTCGACAAGCTGTTCCGGCTGAACCTCGGGTTCCTGCTCCACGTTCTATCCTTTGTTCCAGACGACCTTGTCACCGTCTGCACGGCCCTCGCTGCTCCCAATACCTTGACGAAGGCGGGAGGGCTAGAGATCAGACGCGCCAGAGGCACGAAAAGCCGGCCACCCCGAGGGACCCGGCCTTCCCAACCCATCCAGGCTGAGGTGGGAGCCTCAAGCGCAGAGAGTGCGGTCTCCGACGTAATGCACAACGTCAGAGCATAGCCAATCGCCCGGAGGTTCAGCAAGTGGTCCCCAGGACGCGCGTCCCGCTGCGTGGTACCATCCGGCCCCTTCCTCCGAGACGAGACCAGCGATGACACAGATCCTCTTCGTCGGCATGGGCGGCTTTCTCGGGTCGATCGCGCGGTACCTCCTGGTGGGGCTGGTGCAGGGTCCGACCCCCGGCTCGTTCCCCTTCGGTACGCTGGCGGTCAACGTCGCCGGCTGCGTGCTGATCGGGGGACTTTCCGAGTTGCTCGACGCGCGACCGTTCCTGACCGGTGATGGGTCGGCATTTCTGGTGATTGGCCTGCTGGGCGGATTCACCACTTTTTCCGCCTTCGGGAACGAAACCATCAACTTGCTCCGGCATGCTGGGCCCGCGCTTGCGGGCGCGAACGTGCTGGCCAATGTGGCGCTGGCTCTGGGCGGCGTCTGGGCGGGTCGATCCGTGGCGCACATGTTTGCCTGAGAGGAGCCGATGGCCGACACGCCAGACCGCGATGACGGCGGCACGACGCTCACTGACCAGTTCGGCGCCATCGACATCTATCTGTTCGACCAGCTACTGCGGAATCGCATCACGCCCGATATGACCGTGCTGGACGCCGGCTGCGGGAACGGACGCAACCTCGTCTATCTCCTGCAACAGGGGTGCCGGACGTATGGCGTCGACGCGTCGGTACGGGCGGTGGCCACTACCCGTAAGCTGGCGTCTCGACTCTCCCCGAATACACCACCCGACCGCTTTCGGACCGAATCGCTCGACGCCATGTCGTTCGAAGACGACTACTTCCACGCGGTGATCTGTTCGGCCGTGCTGCACTTCGCCGACGGACCCGACCACTTCGATCGGATGGTTGACGAGCTGTGGCGAGTGCTGGCGCCGGGAGGATTTCTGTTCACCCGTCTCGCCTCGTCGGTCGGAATCGAAGACCGAGTCATGCCGCTCGGGTCGGGACGCTATCGGCTGCCGGACGGCAGCGACCGGTATCTGGTCGCAGAGGGGCAACTCCTGGACAAGACCGACAGTCTGGGTGGTCGCCTCGCAGACCCGCTGAAAACCACCAACGTGCAGGGCCAGCGGTGCATGACCACCTGGTGTGTGTGGAAGGGTTTTCCGACGAGGCGTCTGTCTGGAGGTGTTGCGTCGTCGGTCACAGCCCGCCTGGCTGCTCCCTCTCAGCACCTAGCCAGACAGACGCCTCGTCAGAAAACCCCCGCGGACGTTTTCAACGGCCTGCTCGAGTAGGTTCTGAGCGAGGCTCCCGCCTCACCCGGCAACCGCCCGTCAGCGTCTTGAGCAACTCACCGTGATTCGCTGCATTCAACAGGCGCGGCTGCGATTACGCCACAGGTTGCCTCTTGTTCTGCCGCTAGCGGCGGCGGGGCTGCTATGCTCACCCGTACCTCCCCGGAACGGGACCGGCCGTTAACATGACGCAGCATCAGCGACTCTTCCTGGCCCTGGCCACAGCGACCATCATGACCGCCAGCCTCGCGGTCCATGGGTCGCAAGGACAGACCCGGCCGGACACCGCCATGAATGACCTGGCTGAACGATATGTGAAGCTGGTGCTGGCGATGGGGCAGCACGACGCCGACTATGTCGATGCGTACTACGGCCCAGACGAGTGGAGCACGGAGGCGGAGCGCGCAGGGCTCAGCCTCGTCGAGATCGGTGCCGCGGCCGAGGTCCTCATCACGGAACTTGACCAGACGGACGACGGGAGCGGACCGGATAACCGGGACGGCCCGGACGACATGGTTCAACTCCGCCGAAAGTATCTGGGGAGGCAGCTGCAGGCCCTGCAAACACGGGTGCGCATACTCGGTGGCCGGACGCTAGCGTTCGACGACGAATCGCGTGCGCTGTACGACGCGGTCGCTCCGAGCCACCCGGAGGCGTATTTCCAGGAAACGGTCGCCACGCTTGAGACCCGGTTGCCCGGGCAGGGCTCCGTGGTCGATCGATACGGTGCCTTTCGCCGTGCGTTCATCGTGCCGGCCGACCGCCTCGACCAGGTGTTCGACGCCGCCATCGCCGAGTGCCGGCGCCGGACGTTGGACCATGTCGACCTGCCGGCCGGTGAGAACTTCACCGTCGAGTACGTCACCGACAAGTCCTGGAGCGGCTACAACTGGTATCAGGGCAACTATCGCAGCCTGATTCAGGTGAACACCGACCTGCCGATCTACATCGACCGGGCCATCGACCTGGCATGCCACGAGGGCTACCCCGGACATCATGTCTACAACGTCTTGCTTGAGCAGCACCTCGTGCGCAACCGGGGGTGGCCCGAGTTCTCGGTGTACGCGCTGTTTTCGCCGCAGTCGCTGATTGCGGAGGGCACCGCCAATTACGGCATCGACGTGGCGTTTCCGCGGGAGGAGCGGGTGGTCTTCGAACGAGATGTGTTGTTTCCGATGGCCGGACTGGACCCCTCAGGAGCGGTGGAGTATTACGAGTTGCAGGCGCTGGTCGGCCAACTCGACTACGCAGGGAACGAGGCGGCGCGTCGATATCTGAACGGCGAGATCAACCGCGCGGCGGCCGCCGAGTGGATGAGCAGGTACGCCATGATGGCTCCCGAACGCGCCGACCAGCGGACCAGATTTTTCGATCAGTACCGGAGCTATGTCATCAACTACAACCTGGGGAAGGATCTGGTCGCAGCGTATATCGACATGCAGAGTGGGGAGGACTCCTCGAAACGCTGGGACGCTTTCGTCGCGCTGCTGGCGTCGCCCCAACTGCCCTCGGGGTTGCGCGACAGTAGCCCGTGAAGTCTGGAGGAGTCGTGAAGAAGACGTTGCTCGGCGCCGTGACTGCGACCGTGATGTCGGCCGCGCTAGTCGGCGTCTGGCCGGCGGTCGCGCAGGACGACGCGCCCCAGTCGGCGCCGCTGGTCATGAACTGGAAGACCGCGGAGTGGGGACCGCCATCGCCTGCACGTCCCGGATTCCCCGCCGGCCTGCGAAACTCGCAGATCGCGACCGACCCGAACACCGGTGGCCCCACCTACCTGGCCCGGTTCCCGGCCGGGAGCCGGTTCGAGATGCACTGGCACACCTACACCGAGACCGCGGTCGTCATGGAAGGCTCGGTCGACATCATTCTCGACGGCATCCGTCACACGGCCACCGAGGGCAGTTACATCGTCATTCCCGGCAATGCGCAGCACGAGTGGATTGTGCCCGAGGCGGCTGACGTGGTGCTACTGGCCCGCCGGGACGGACCGGCGGACTTCCACTTCGTGGAACCCTGATCCCGCACTCGTGTCGTGACATCAATTACCTGGCCGTCATTGTCGCCACCATTCTGGTGAATACGATCGGCTTCTTGTGATTCGGACCTCTGTTCGGCAAGCCGTGGACCCTGCACATGGGCATGGCCGACATGCTGCAACCGGACGGGGCCACCATGGGAGAATCCGCCCTCTTCACCACTGGCAACCTGTTGATGGTGTTCGTGCTCGCGCACGCGCAGGGCGTGTGGCGGGCCGGCGCGTGGTGACTGTCTCCAGACATGTCGAACATCTACCTCGCCCTGAACTCCGCCGGCTTCACGTGACTCGGCTTCTTCCTCCCCAATCAGGTCGGTCGCGTCGCGTGGGAGCAGAAGACGTGGGGATTGGTGGCTATTAACGGCGGCTTCGACCTCGTTCGGCTGATGCTCTACGCGTTCGTCCTGGCCTACTGGATCGAGGAACCGATCGATGGAGATACACGCGTTCGGCAGCGAACGCATGGAACAGGGACGTGGGCGTCCTCCTGCGCGGTTAGATCGCCGACGCGACTCCCGCCGCCTCTTGGGGTAGGCTATTCGGAATGGGTCCTGGCGCCCGGACGCAACCAGATGCACGCATGATGAAGCTTGCTGCCTTTCTGGCACTTCCGTTGCTCGCGGCCGTCACCGCGAACGTCACCACCGCTCCGGCTGAACCGGATACGGAGGTCCGCACCATCATCCGTAAGGCGGTCGAACGCGCCGACTGGGCCAGGGAACAGGATTTTTCCAGCCAGTATCGTCAGCTGATGACCCAGCGCGCTCTGAGGTTCAATGGCGACGACGAGGTCACTGAGGACGAAACGCTCGGCTACGCTATCGAGCCCTATGAAGGGGTCCCCTACGCCAAGCTCGTCAGGAAGAACGGTGAAGCCATTGCCGGGCAGGACCTGAAAGAAGAAGCGAAGCGATGGGAACAGTTCCTTGAAACACTCGAGGACCCGCCCGAGCCCGACGAGGATGACACCAACATCATCTTCAACGCAGACCTGCTCGATCGATACACCGCGACCCTGACGGGCATCCGAGAAGTGCGCGGACGGCCAGCCTTTGTGCTCGCGTTCGAACCCAAACCGGGAGACCTTCCCGCACGTCGGCGGATCGACCACGCACTGAACAAGTCACGCGGCGAGATCTGGATTGACCAGGAGACGTATGAGATCGCGCGGATCACCTTCGAGTTGATGGAACGCGTGCGGCTCTGGGGGGGCATCCTGGGGAGCGTGTCCCAGGCCAGAGGCAACTTCGAACGAACCCGCGTTGGCGGCGATGCCTGGTTGGCGTCCGAAGTGGATATGTATTTTCAGCTGCGAGTCCTCTTCCGCACCTCCAGGCGACGAGAAATCACGCACTGGAGCCAATTCGAACCGCTCGGCGACCAATCATGAACGACCCTGCTTGGGGTCCGGGGCGAAGCGCTGCAAGACGAATAGCGGACGCGTGGCTCAGTCGAGCGAGCCACCCGCGGCATCGTCGGCGACCGGAACAGACGGGTCCATTGACACCGAGACGCCGTCGTCGGGGCCACGCCGTGCGGCGCCGCGGCGTCGCCGCGGGCGGATGTCATGACGCTTGATCATCTCATTGAGCGTCGTCGGTTTGATGTTCAGCATCTCGGCCGCGCGTTTCTGAACCCCGCCGGCGGCGACAAGGGTGCGTTCGATGAGCTGGGTCTCGAACGCGGCCACCACCGCCTTTAATGAGATGCCTTCCGCCGGCATGACGAACTCTGGAATCTGGAACGGTCGTGAGGTGCGGACCGCGTCCGGAATCAATTCCGGTCCAATTCGATTGCCGGTCGCCAGCACCACCGCCCGTTCGATCACGTTCTCCAGTTCACGGACGTTGCCCGGCCAGTCGTACTCTTCCATCAGGTCGAGCGCGTCCGGCGTTAGCTCGAGACCCTCTTTGTCGTTCTCGGACCCGTACTTGTCGATGAAATGGTGGACGAGCAATCGGACGTCCTCCGGGCGGTCACGTAACGGAGGGAGTTCGACCTTGATGACGTGCAGGCGGTAGTAGAGGTCCTCGCGGAAACGGCCGTTCTCCACCATGCTCTTCAGGTCGACGTTGGTGGCAGCAATGATTCGGACGTCAACCTTGATGGTATCGACGCCGCCCAGACGCATGAATTCGCGCTCTTGAATCACCCGGAGGAGCTTTGCCTGGGTATCGAGAGGGACACTGCCAATTTCGTCGAAAAAGATAGTGCCACGGTCGGCAAGCTCGAACAGCCCTTTCTTCGGAGCCACGGCTCCGGTGAACGCCCCCTTAACATGACCGAAGAGGTTCGACTCGAGCAGATCCGCTGGCAGGCTTCCAGAATTGACGGTGATGCACGGTCGATCGGACCGACTGGAATTGGCGTGTAGGGCGCGCGCGACCAACTCCTTGCCGGTACCGCTCTCTCCTTCGATGAGGATCGTCGTCCGGCTTGGCGCCGCCTGGGCGATGAGGTCGAAGACCTTCCGCATCGTTCCGCTACGGCCGATGATTTCACTGAACTGATTCGACTGCGCCCGCAGTGTCTCCCGGAGCGTACGGTTCTCCGCCACCAGATGCCGCCGCTCGACAGCGTTGCGAACCACGACCAGAAACTTGTCGTTCTTGAACGGCTTAGTGATGTAGTCGAACGCTCCGCGCTTCATCGCGGCGATCGCGTTCTCGACCGACGCGTAGGCGGTTATCAGAATGACCGGAAGATCGGGATCGAGTTTGTTCAGTTCGTCCAGCGTCTCGATGCCGTCGATACCCGGCATCATCACGTCCACGACCGCCACATCGAATGACCGCGAACGCGCCAGTTCCAGACCCGCCTCCCCGGATGCGGCCAGAGAGACGACGGAGCCTTCGCGCTCGAGCAGCGTCTGCAGGATGTCCCGCATGATCTCCTCGTCATCGACAATCAGCACAGAGGCGTCACGAAGCATCAGTTGTCCTTATGGGCGGTACGCATGCGCACTCTCCTGCGCCTGGGCGTGCGGTGGCAGCGGCAGTGTCACGATGAAACGCGTTCCCTGGTCCGCCTCGCTCTTGCACTCGATCGACCCATGGTGCTCCTGAATCACGCCGTAGGTGATCGACAGCCCCAATCCGGTCCCCTGCCCAACCGCTTTGGTGGTGAAAAAGGGGTCGTAGATGCGAGTGAGCGCGTCACCGGAAATACCGGAACCGGTGTCGGCCACCTCGATCACGGCCTGCCCATCTTCTACATAGGAGGTCACCGAGAGCCACCCGCCGGTGGGCATCGCGTCGCGCGCGTTCAAGAATAGATTTAGAAACACCTGTTGCAGTTTGAATTCGATCCCCTGTACGACCGTCGGGACCGCAGACAGTTGACGGCGAATTTGGATATTAGCGGTCTGGAGCTGATGCTCGAGCAACGTCATGACGTCGTTGATGACCACGTTGACGTCGACCGGACCGGCGGCATCGGACCCGCCGGGTCTGGCTAGATTGAGTAACCCGTTGACGATCTTCGCTGCCCTGAACGTCTGTCGCTCGATCTTCTCGAGTAGCGGCGTGCGCGGATCGTCCGACCCCGTGCTCTCGAGCAGCAATTGCGTAAAGCTCGAAATGCCGGTGAGCGGCGTATTGACCTCGTGGGCCACGCCGGCGGCCAGGAGTCCGATCGACGCCATCTTGTCGGACAACTGCAACTGCTCTTCCAGCTGCACGCGGGCCGTAATGTCCTCGAGAATGATCAGGGTGCCAGAGGTGGCACCCTCTGGATTCCGCAACGGCGCCAGGGCGACGTTGAGGAGCAGGCGGTGTGGCTCTTCCTCATGACGCGAGACGAGGGGGACCCGATACAGCGCGGTCCCGTCTGGCTGGTCACCCCGAGCCTGCCGCAATCGGTCGATGAAGGCCACGTCAAAGAGATCGGCCAGCAGCTCGCCCACGGCGATCTCATGTGTCACACCATACAAACGCTCAAGGGCCGCGTTCCACCGCAGTACCCGATCGTCAAGGTCGAGCACTACCAGGCCATCGTTCAGCGACTCGACGATATTCTCGTTGAACTCACGGATGCGGTCGACCTCCGCCGCTTTCACCTGAAGCTGCGTGTAGAGCCGACCGTTCTCAATGGCGGTCGCCACCTGACCAGCCACGGCCGACAGCAGCGCGACATCCTCGCTGCTCAGCGGTTCGCCACTCGGCTTGCGGCCCAGCGCCAACACGGCGATGGTCCCCTCTTCTGCGATGCAGGGCACGAAGTAGTGGATCCCACGCTCCCGCCAGGAGGCCACTTCGGCGTTGTGATGGCGAGGGACGGAGGCCGGGTCGTCGAGCATGACCGTGTGGTGACCGACCAGTCGCGCGCCGATACTCGAGGCGCGTTCCAGCGACGGCCAATCGGCCGCGTCGACGAGGCCGCTCGCGTGGAACGGCGTGAAGGTCCCCGCCTGTTCCGGCGGCGCCAGCATCAGCAACGTATGTTCGATGGCCAGGGTCTCGGTCACCCGGTTGACCAGCCGTTCGGCCAGACGGTTGAGGTCGAGGTCAGAGTTGAGGTCGCGGGCAAACTCCACCAACGCACGACGATAGTCATAGCGATCGCGGTAATAGGCGCGGTCAAGCATCGCCTGAATGGCATTCTTCACCGGGCTCGCCACCAGCACCACCACCGCCGTCGCGAGCAACGCGATGATCGAGTCGTGCTCGTCACCCTCGTGCAGGAACATCGCGCTGGCTAGATTCGACAGGACGAAATAGATCGCCACCATGGCGGACACGGCGACGGTATAGACCAGTCCGCGCTTGATGATCACCTCGACATCGCGCAAGCGGTATTGGACGATCGCAAAGGCGAAGGCCAGGGGAATCAGGCTCAGCGGAATGGCAGTCAAGTCGAGCGGCGCCGAATTGAAACCGAACGCCCAGGGGAAGGCATAGCCCAACGCGAACGGCAGCCCGCCAAGCACGGCGCCCCACACAATCCACCGCAGCTGGCGTTTGGAGGTGACCGACGGCACCCGCCGCAGCGTCAAGATCATCAACGCCAGCCCGACGACCACGCAGCCCGCCAGATAGCCGAACTCCAGCCGCTCCACCGCTTCGACACGCGTCGTGAACACCCCGCCAGTGGCGTCACCGGCCACGACCACCATCTGCGTCAGGCCCAACACCACCGCGGGCGCATACACGATCGGCAGCATCAGACGGCCCAAGTGTTCCTGAATCCGACCGGGCGCCCGCTCGGGAAAAACCAAGGCGAAGTGCACGAACAACGGGGCGAGCACGAGGATCGAGATAGTGTCCGCCCAATAAAACACCCAGTCGAGCCGATCGAGTCGGCCGCTGAAGGAGAAGGCGAAGGCGCCGAAGAACGCGACGCTGAGCCAGAAGAAGTGGAGGGTCGCCTGTTTCCCCGGTCGTCGCAACCGGACCGAGGCGCCCACCAGAAGGGTAAAGACGCCGATCCCGACGAGGACGAAGTAGATCTGCGTCTGCCCGGCCGGCACGGGCTGCAGCGAGACCTCGAGCAGTTGCTCCTCACCGAGACGCAGCAGCGTGTACATCAGCGGTGCATCGTCCCGTCCGGAATGCAGGTGTGCCACCACATCGGCGGCCGAATCGACCAGGTCGCCATCAATGGCCAGCAACAGGTCGCCGACCTGGATACCGGCCGCCTCGCCAGCCTCTCCAGGACCGATCTCGAGGGCGGTGACGGCCTCCGCCCGATCCACCCAGAGGACGCCATCGACCACCTCGGTCCAGTTCGCCCGAACCACCACGTTGGCGCCAGCAAGAGTGATCAGGGCCGCGACGAGGGCGACCGCGAGCGAGGGCGGTCCCCAGACGTTCCACCGGATAGGTGCGATCAGGACGGCAGGGGTGCGAGTCATCTGCGACGTGTCGGGCACAGCCCGTTGCACTTCAGGTTATGTTCTTTGAGGCAAAGGCTGTTCCGCGACGACGTCCCAGGACGCAACACCAGGGCAGTCATGGTGTTACAGCTGGAATGTCGTTCTGGCTGATTCCAGCCGTCCAATAACATGGATGTTATATCCAAATAACTGAACGTCGTGACGGAGTGGGGGAATCACGGTTACAGGAGACTAGAAATGTACGACGAGACCGCCGACAACCTGCTTCGGAGAGCGAGCGACCAACAGCTCATCAAACAGGGAGGCCACATCGCGCGGTTCGAAGAACAGGCTGCGCACCGCCAAGAGCACCTCCCACCGACTGCCGTCGAACGGTGAGAAAGGCAACGCCTGGTTGACCCGCACGTCAAATCTGGCATCGGCCCCGATCGGCTGGCCGAGGTCGGCGCGCGCGAAAGCGGTGCTCACACGGCAGCGCACGAACACGCGAGTATCCGTTTCGGGAATCTCGGTCTCGATGATCCCGCTGATGTCGTGGAATCGTTCGTGGGCCGGGCGCATCGCCCCAGGTGCGGCCGCGCTCAGGGCCACGTCCACACCAGCCTGCGTCCATTCAGCGTCAGCGATCGTGTAATCGACCCATCCGGTCACCCGGTCGCCCAGTTCCCGTTTGAGCGTGAACACCCACCCTTGACTCGATACCGCACCGGCCCGGGCCACGTCGTAGTGTCCGGTCGGAGCGAGGCCAATCACATCAACCCCGAACAATGTTGACATCTGGTCGCGCACATCCTGATAGAAGCGACGCACGCCGACGACGTAGTGTTCCGTCAGGTCGTGTTCGAGGGCGACGTCAAGGTGCCGAGTGCGTTCGGAATGCAAACCGCCCTGGGACGAGAGGGCCGAGAATGTCCGCTCGGGCGGCAACCACAGCCCCGATTGGGACGGTGGCAGGAACTCTTCGGCGCCGGGTGCCACGTGCTCTTGCGACGCGACCACCCGCACGCGCGTTCCCCGCACCAGGGTCACGGTGAATCCGAGGCGCGGATTGAACAGCGCGTTTTCCTCGATGTACCCGTACGTCGAATACCGGCCACCGTACTCCAGCGACAACAGCGGCGACACGATCCAGACATCGGTGACCCCGAAGCTGGCGGCGTATCGGCTCTCGGAGGCGACGGTCAACACCGCCGGGTTGCCGCCCTCGTACCGCTGGCGACCATAGGATGCCGTGACGCCGAGATGATGAGGACCGCGGCTGTCTGACCGATAGGCGCCCGACGCGACCCAGGACGAGACCATCCCCGTAGTCATGGCACCTTTCGCCAACCAGTCCCCGTTCCAAACCGGGGCGCCGACCGAGACGTTGGCGATGTTCGCCGTCCGGGCCTCTCCTGTCAGGAGATTCATCCCGCGGGTCAGCAGATTGACCTGCCCGGACATCGGCAGGTCGCCCAGCCCCGGTGTGAAGCGAGACCTCGACAGACCGCGGCGCGCGGCCAGAAGGGCGACGGCGCCGACCCCGTAGTCACCAGACGTCACCGGCGCGCCGGCCGCTACCCATGAGTCAGCCGTTTTGAGCACGCTCCGCCGGGCCCGACGCAGTCGCCACGCCTTTGAGCTGTGATCGTGGGGCGCCGCACTCGCGGTGCTGTCTGGCTCCTCGGCCGTCTCGCCGGGGGCGTCCGGCTCGCCACCCTGGGCAGACCACCGGACCACCCCGACGGTGGCCGCGGCGGTGACCTCCGGACCAACCCGGCTCAGCGTGATGGTGTGCGGCGAGGGTGTTTGTGCCGCTACCTCGATCAACTCGCGCGGCGACGCCACAAATCCAGATAAATGCGCTTGTACCAGATAGCCACCCGGCGCCAACGATCCCAGCAGAAAGCGCCCGGTCCGATCGGACACCGCGAGTTCGGCACCTGATGGTCCGAACGCGGAGACCATGGCACCATCGAGCGGTCTGCCGGCCGCATCCGCCACCGTCCCTACGATGCGGCCGGCCGGTACGGCCGCCGTCCGCGTCGCCAAAACCTCATCAGCGGCGACGGTCTGGGCCCGCTGCCCGGCCGTCGCCTCAACGGCGGCCCCGCCCAGGGTGGCGACGACGACGACAACGAGTATCTGCTGCGAACGAACCATGGTGCCTTCTTTTCGAGGTGTCGTGATGTGTCGTAACGATAGGTCAGTGGTGACGCCTGATCAGGACGCGGACACGGTGAAATCCACGTTGTGGATCAGAGACGCGCCGTTCGTATTGTCGGTGACCTTGATCTCAAGTCGATAGTCGGCGGCCGGAAACGCGCTCAGCGGTACCGCCTGACCCGCGACCAGTTGGTGCCCCGCGGCCATGTCAAAACCGGCCGGGAGTGTCTGCGCGTTGAACGCCTGCGGATTCGTCACGTTGAAGAGTTCATCACCGGCCACGCCGCGCGTCGTGAAAGTGTAGTCGACATTGACGTCCGGCATGCCCGTCGTGGCCAGACCCACGTTGTAGACGAGGAACACCATTGAGAGGTCCTCGCTGGCAAAATAGTCGCGCGTGTCTTTGGGGACGATACGCAGGGCCCCCAAGGTATACGGGTTCGACAGCTGCTGCTCGGGTGGCGGCGGTTCGGAGAGCGACTCGACCCGCTCGGCCAGGATGACGGTGCTAGTCGAGAGCTGATTGGACCACATGTTCGGGACCAACAATGGCTTCTTCAGCATCATCGTCTTGGCCTCGGTCCCGTCAGGCACCCCGCTCTCGCTCAGCGCGACATACACATCGTAGTCACCAGCGGGCGCCCAGAATCCACGACGCACCTGGTAGAAACCTTCAGCGTTTGGGGCGCCCAATTCCAGGTGATACGCGTCCTCGAACACGGGCATGGGGAGCTGCGTGGGCGCCCCGTCGGCGCCGGCGGTGGCCTTCGCGCCCCGCTCGGACACGAAGAGGTACAGCGCGGCGCCGGGCGTGGTCACCTTGGTCCGCTCGATGGACAGCGTGAACGGCACGAAGGTGGTCTGGTCACTGCTCTTCAAGAAGTCATTCGCCCAACCAAACGGTTCACCGGTTGGTACGATTTGCCCCTGCAGGGCCGCCCCGACGATCGTCGCGAGCGACACATATTCCTGCTGCTGGGCCTCGGTGGGCTCGTCTTGAGCGTAGCCGAGGGAAGCGGTGGCGATGATGCACACCAGCGCGACGCAGAGGGAAAGCCACGCCGGACGGCAGCGACCAATCGACATCATGGCGCGGGTGTCTCCTCGGAGCGCGGCGTTAGGCGAAGATAGTGACGTGCCTTGTTGGATCATAGGTGACCATAAAGGAACAAGTCAAACGCACGAAACTCCGCGTAATTCATTACGAAAACAGAACTTTTCGACCCGCTTCACCCCACGCCCCTCTCGCGCACGGCGTGGTATCATCCGCTGCTTCACGGCTCCTTGCACCGCGGGCCGCTACTCCCTGGCGAAGCAAGTCCCGCGCCGTTCAGGAAGCAGCGATACGCCAGATGGAGGCGCGGCACGGGGACAAGATCTCGAGGTGCCGGAGAGCGACCTCTCACACTGACCACCATGTCGACCGTCACGAAGCATCCAGGGTCGCCCGTGGTGCTCATCGTCCTGGATGGATGGGGCGAGAGTACCGAGCGGAACGGCAACGCGATTCTCCAGGCTCGAACCCCGATCTATCGCGAGCTTCGGGAGCGGTATCCCTCGTCGCTGCTCACCACGTGCGGCGAAGCGGTCGGGCTGCCAGCGGGTCAAATGGGCAACTCCGAGGTGGGACACATGAACCTGGGCGCGGGACGGGTCGTGTTCCAGGACCTCACCCGCATCGACCAGGCGATTGCCACCGGTGACCTCTCGAGAAACCAGACCATCAGTCGGGTCTTTGACACCTGTAAGACCGGGAGTCGAGCCCTTCATCTCGTCGGTCTGTTGTCGGACGGTGGTGTGCACGCTCATCAACGGCATTTGCACGCGCTGATCCGGCTCGCGGCTGACCGCGGCGTGCGACGAGTCTTCATCCACGCCATCACGGACGGCCGCGACACCGCCCCGACCGGGGGCGCCGCCTACCTCGGGGTCCTCCAGAACGTCTGCGCCAAGGTCGGAATTGGCCGGATCGCAACGATCTGCGGGCGCTACCACGCGATGGATCGGGACCAGCGCTGGGAGCGTACCAGACGGGGCTACGAGGTCATGACTCGAGGCGTCGGCGAGCACGGCCAGGACCCGGTCGCCTTGGTCGAACAGGCTTACGCCAGAGGCACGACTGACGAATTTATCGACCCCTGCGTCATCACTGATGCGGACCAGCAGCCGGTCGGCCTGCTGCGGAACGAGGACGCCGTCCTCTTCTTCAACTACCGGGCCGACCGGGCGCGCCAGCTGACGCGAGCTCTGGCGTTCAGCGACTTTGACGGATTCGAGCGCACCGCGCCACCCACGCTCCTCATGGCGACACTGACCGAGTACGACGCCACCTTCCGTCTCCCGGTTGTCTTTGATCCACAAACGTTCTCCGGCAGCCTAGCTGAAGTCTTGACCGCCCATGGTCGAACCAATCTGAGACTGGCGGAGACGGAAAAATACGCGCATGTGACCTACTTCTTCAACTGCGGTAAAGAGCAACCGGCCAGCGGTGAGGAGCGAATCCTGGTGCCGTCACCGACGGTGCCAACCTACGATCTACAGCCGGAAATGAGCGCCGCTGGCATCACCGACCACCTGGTGGCGGATCTGGAACAGGGCAGCCACGATGTCGTCATCTGCAATTTTGCCAACGCGGACATGGTGGGGCACACGGGAGATCTCGACGCGACCGTGACCGCCGTCCAGGCACTGGACCGCTGCCTCGGCCGTATCATAACCGCGGCGCACGGCGCGCGAGCCACCGTCATCATCACCGCCGACCACGGCAACGCGGAGCAGATGTGGGACGCGGCGCGCAGCGGCCCACATACCGCCCACACCACCAATCCGGTGCCGGTGGTCTTCATTGGACCGGGCGTGCGGGCCGATATGCGGTTGAGGGACGGCGCCCTCCGCGACGTCGCCCCCACAATGCTCGCGGTGCTCGGACTGGAACCGCCGCCGGAGATGACGGGCCGCGACCTCCGGGACTTTATTTAGACGGGGCTGCGCCCCGAACCCCACGCAGGCGCTACGCGGGACCCCTGGGAGCCCCCACTCCGCGCCTGCGGGGCGCGCATTGTCGCGCGCCCGCCGAGCGCCGGTTTCCGAAGCGCGACGCCCGGCCTTGGAAACCGGTCGGTATTCAGTCGGTCGGTTGCTTGATGTCGTCGGCGGCGATACGAAGCGAGCGGAGGAATCGCCGATCGTTGGAGCTCATACCGATCTCTTTCGGGACCGGGGCCGCTTGGTCGACGGCCACGCCGACCTTGGCCAGCGCTTGCTCCTTGGTCCGGTTCGCGAAACCGATCACGGCTTCGAGCGAGACTTTCATGTCATAGCCCGACGCTTTGGCCCGCTCATGACACGCCTCCACCCGAGGGTCATCGGCAACAGCGGCAGCCATAGCGTCCGCTAACTCACGCGATAACCGATTCACGACATCGTCCATCCTGGGACCTCCTCGCCGGCGTCGACGAACATTGCACCGCGATCACCTGATAGGAACTGCACGTTTCCGCCTGGCCGGGCGGACTGCGTCTCGCGTGTGGGTGATTCTGGAGACCGGACCAGAGCCATGGCTGGATAGGAAGTGTTGATAGGGGATACAACAAAATCTAGTGGCCGAACGCAATACTAGACGCCATATATTGTTGTGTCAAGGAGATGACGGTCACGATTGGCGGCGCGACCGAGGCCATGTCTGGACTGACCACCCGACGCGACGGTACGACCAAGGCCACTGACCGAAACACACGTGCCCATTGTGTTCAGTGTCCTCGCGGGACCACCCACACTCCGATCCACTACAATCGCCCTACCATGACCTCGAACACCACCACGCCGCAGCAGCTTCCGGACTTGGATCCTGCGGACGCGCTCGGGGGCCCCGGAGTGTTTCCCTTTACCCGCGGCATCTACCCCACGATGTACCGGGGCCGACTGTGGTCAATGCGTCAGTACGCGGGATTCGGCACCGCTGACGAGTCGAATCGGCGTTATCGGTATCTGCTGGACCAGGGGGTCAGCGGCTTGAGCGTGGCCTTCGACCTGCCAACGCAGATCGGGCATGACTCGGACCACCCCCTGGCGGCGGGCGAGGTGGGTCGAGTCGGTGTCGCCATTGACTCCATCGAAGATATGGCGCTGCTGTTCGACGAGATCCCGCTCGACCGGGTCTCGACGTCGATGACCATCAACGCCACCGCCATAATCCTCCTCGCGCTGTACGTCGCCACGGCACGACGGCAGGGGGTTGAGCCACGCACGATCGCGGGCACGGTTCAGAACGACATCTTGAAGGAGTACGTGGCCCGTGGCACGTATATTTTTCCGCCGCGGCCGTCGCTGCGCATCGTGACCGACGTGGTCGCCTACTGCGGCGCCGAGCTGCCAGGCTGGCACCCCATCTCTATCAGCGGCTATCACATTCGAGAGGCCGGCGCGACGGCGATACAGGAGGTGGCGTTCACCTTCGCGCACGCGATCGCCTATGTCGAGGCCGCGGTGGAGGCCGGCCTCGACGTCAACCTCTTCGGTCGCCGCTTGTCGTTCTTCTTCTCCGCTGACAACGATTTCCTGGAAGAAGTGGCGAAGTTTCGAGCGGCACGGCGGCTCTGGGCGCGCGTGATGCGAGACCGGTTCGGAGCCACCGAACCACGCGCCCAGCAGCTACGCTTTCATACCCAGACGGCCGGGAGCACGCTCACGGCGCAGCAGCCGGATACGAACATCGTGCGCGTGGCGCTCCAGGCAATGGCCGCGGTCCTCGGTGGTACGCAGTCGTTGCACTGTAATGGACGCGACGAAGCGCTGGGACTGCCGACCGAAACGTCTGCGCAGATTGCCTTGCGCACACAACAGGTCATCGCCTCGGAAACCGGTGTCATCAATACGGTCGACCCGTTTGCCGGGTCCTATGCGATCGAGTCGCTGACCAACAAGATTGAACGTGAGGCCGCGGCGTGGCTGGAGCGGGTCGAGGCCGATGGCGGCACGCTGAAAGCGATTGAGCGCGGCGTGATTCAGCGCGAGATTCAAGAATCGGCCTACCGGCATCAGCAAGAGATCGACAGCGGCGAACAGGTCGTGGTCGGCATGAATCGGTACACCGACGAGGCACCGGTCGGCATCGACGTGCTGCGAATCGACCCAGCGGTGGAACAAGACCAGCGTGACCGCGTCGCTCAACTGCGCGCATCGCGTGACGGTGTCCGTTCGGGCTTGGCGCTGGACGCGGTGACCCGCGCCGCGCAGGACGGCACGAATCTCATGCCACCGATCATCACCGCGGTCGAAGCACGGGCCACGGTGGGCGAGATCGCCGACACGCTCCGGGCCGTGTTCGGTGAGTATCGAGAAGACGG
>Ga0315338_1000733_pt1 | contig 59783 bp, 55 predicted proteins | sample ASW8metaG_FD_204518 | JGI IMG/M metagenome (GOLD analysis project Ga0315338, IMG submission 204518) | Ammonia-oxidizing marine archaeal communities from Monterey Bay, California, United States - ASW #8 | ecosystem: Environmental > Aquatic > Marine > Coastal | place: USA: California | collected...
TCATAATTCCTAGTTATCTATAGTTTTGAGCCTCCTTTGTTGCTCGGGAAGAGACCAACTACCCGAAAAGAGCTATTGGGTCAGCATTTTGCAACACGTTCCGCAAGCTTTGATCGCTCACATGCGTATAGATTTCGGTTGTCGAGATCGTGCTATGGCCCAACAGCTTTTGGACAAACCGGATATCCACTCCTTTCTCAAGCAGCATCGTCGCCGCAGTGTGACGGAAAGAGTGCGGGGTGATTCTGGTTTCGGATCGAGAGAGTTCCGCAAGCCTTCTAATGCGCAATCGAAGTGTTTGTGGCGTTAACACCGAACCGTTTCTATTCACGAAAAAATTCGATGACGGTGTGCCTCCCTCAAGGTAACGCGCCCGCATATAGCTCATTAGCTTCTCTTTAAGCGAAGAGTTCATGACATAGACAATACGTTCGCGGCTTCCTTTCCCACGGATGCGGTATCTCTCCGCATCTGCGGAGATATCCTCCAGTCGCAATTCACAAAGCTCCCCTACTCTGATGCCGGTTGCAATCATCAGCCGAAGTGCAATATCTGTTGAAAGCTTGATGTTTGAGGGCGTCCCATCACGCGCCTCAGATGTTCCCGGCAAAACCGAATTTCGTGTCGCGAAAAGCAATTTTGCAACTTGTGGCTCGCTTAGCGCTCGGGGTAATCGTCGTGGTATTTGGATTCGAACAGGTAGATTGCGGCATGGTGACTGAGATATAAATCCTTGGCTCTCCATCCAAGAATAGTATTTGCGGATACAAATCCACCGCCGCCGAATGGTTGCGGGGCTATTTTGCCGCTGGAGCCTCAGATACTCGACAAAATCCATAATCTTTTCGGACGTCACCGGCCCTGACGAGATTTCCTGCTCAAGGAAATTCACGAGGATATCCAGATCCTGCTGGTACGCTTTGATGGTGTTGGCTGAGAGTGATTTGATCAAGCGACAATAATCGACAAAATCTTTGGTGTGGTTGGGGGCAACTGTCATGCGTCAAAACTCCTTGAGTGAAGATATGACGGCATAACCTATATTTTACTTTTGAAAACAGCTATTTATCTAAATCTACGAAGACCACTCTCAGGCCATGCTCAGTAAATTCAAACCAATCTTCTCGGAGAGGTTCAGGACCTAGATAATCTCGTCCTCATCCAACAACGGATCGGACTGCAGGTGGGTTTCAATGGCATCCATCCGTTCCTGAAGCTCGGATGGCCGTTTGATCGACGCAATATGAAAAAGCGCATCGCCCTGATTAACAATCGGCAAGTTGGTCCGTCCGATAATAAGCCCGTCTTCGCGCGATGTGACTTCCTCATCCGTCTGGCCAAACGGGTCGGCGACGGCGGCGACCACATCGCCCGCATGAACAAACTCACCGGCCAGTTTGAATGTACGCAAAAGCCCGCCAACGGGCGCGCGCAACCAATGGCTGTTCGATGATTTAAACGCTGGCGCACGTGGTTCACGCACCGCACGTTGGGATGTCATGCCCAGTTTGCGCATCACGCGTAAAACACCCGAAACACCGGCCCGGATCGACATTTCATCAAACCGAAGCCCCTCGCCCGCTTCAAAAAGAAGGATCGGCACATTTGATTCGCGCCCGGCCTGACGCAACGACCCTTCACGCAGCGGACTGGTCAGAATAATCGGCGCGCCAAACGCCTCGGCATATTCCATGATCGCGGGGTCGTCTTCATTGACCCGGATCTGGGGCAAGTTAACGCGGTTAACTGCCGCCGAATGAAGATCAATGCCAAAATCGGATCGTTCAACAATTTCACTGAGGAAAAGATGTGCGAGCTGGGCGGCAAGCGATCCGCGTGAATGCCCCGGAAAACACCGATTAAGGTCGCGCCGATCAGGCAAATAGCGGGTATGGTTTAAAAACCCGAACGCATTGACCACGGGCACAGCCAAAAGCGTTCCACGCATGCCGCGCAACGCAGGCGATTTTAAAACCCGCCGGATGACTTCCACCCCGACAATCTCGTCGCCATGCACCGCCCCGCTGACAAACAGCACAGGGCCCGGTCGATTGCCATGCACAACATTGACCGTCAGATTAACCGGCGTGTGATTGGATAAAAGCGAGATCGGAATATCAACGATCTTGCGTGTCCCCGGAGCAACCTTTTTCCCGCCAATTTCAAAATCAGGGGTTTTGGAAGACTTACGTTTTCCGTCGGCTGTTTCGGTTTCATGCATGCTTTTATCCTTTGCCTTTGGTCCGCACCTTGCCCGGACGGAAATCTTTTTCCATAAAATCGATGATCATACCGGCAATGTCTTTGCCCGTTGCCCCTTCGATGCCTTCAAGCCCCGGTGACGAGTTGACTTCCATCACCACCGGCCCGTGGTTGGACCGAAGAATATCGACACCACAAACATTTAGCCCCATTGCCTTGGCCGCTTCAACTGCTGTTGAGCGTTCCTGCGGGGTAATGCGGATCGCGCGCGAGGACCCGCCGCGATGCATGTTCGACCGGAAATCACCTGCCGCCCCGGTGCGCTCCATGCTGGCAACGACCTTGCCGCCGACCACGAAACAGCGAATATCGCTGTTGCCCGCTTCCTTGATGAATTCCTGCACCATGATATCGACACTGGCCCCGCGGAAGGCCTCGATCACGGATTTCGCCGATTTCTCGGTTTCGCCCAGAACCACACCAATGCCTTGCGTGCCTTCAAGAAGCTTGATCACCACCGGCGCACCGCCAACAATCGAAAGAACCTCATCGGTTTTCTTTGGATCATGGGCAAAGGCCGTCACCGGCAGGCCGATACCGCGCCGCGCCAAAATCTGCAAACACCGCAGCTTGTCGCGCGAACGGCCAATCGCCACCGATTCATTAAGCGGATAAACCCCCATCATTTCGAACTGGCGCAACACCGCCAGACCAAATGACGTAACCGAAACGCCAATACGCGGAATAACCGCGTCATATCCGACCAGCTTGAGACCGCCGTAGTAGATTTCCGGTTTCATCGACGTGATGTTCATCGTGACACGCAGCGTACTGATGATATCAATCTCATGTCCCCGTGATTCGGCGGCCTCAACCAACCGTTTGTGGGAGTAAAGATTTGGATTACGCGCAAGCATCGCGATTTTCATGCAATGATCTCCCGGGGTCGGAATGAAAAGGCTCGCAAACGATCAAATCTCGTTTACGGGAACGATAAAACTGTCTGAAAGAAAAAACGATCCTGCCCGTTTATTGTTCCGGCGCATGATCGTTCTGCTCCGCGTCTAACTCTGTTCGGGCTTCCCTGCAAGATAAGATTTTGATGGTAAAACCAAAAATCTTCCTGCCTTCATGGCTGTGCGTCCCAAAAGCATGGGAAAGCCCATGATTGAGCGGTTTGCCAAAGAAACCTCAACCTTAAGCCGATGGTGCCCGACCGCAATATGGCTTGCAATAATAAACCGTTCTTCGGCATTTCCGTTCGAACTGCGAATCTCACGAAGCTCAACCAGTGGTGCGATACATTCAATCCGTCCATGCCCGTCACCACGATAATGCGGCAGGACAAAACGGACAAAATCCTTGCCGTCTTGCGTGATAAGTTTCGGATACAGCGCATGGAGCGACGATGTCCTTGCCCCGGTATCGACCTTGGCCTTGATCCACGGCACCCCCAGATCAGGAAGTCCGATCCATTCGCGCCACCCCAATACGTGACCGCCGTCAATCAGCGCATTGGTTTGAATTTTTAACGACGGTTTGGCTTTGGTCTGCTGTGGGCTCACACGTGCTATCCGGTAATTGATATTGCTGCGAATATAGCCTGCAACCGTAAAAGATACCTATGAATTTCGCGTAAATTTACAAGCCCGTCTGGCATCATCAGTCCGGCATGATATGGGGATCGCCCCCGCCATTACCAGCCGTTGCAATCTAAAGCTCTTCCATCACGCTACGCACAAGCGGCAAGGTCACTGCACGCTTTTCCGCCAGTGCCCGCCGATCGACTGCGGCCACCAATTCGCTTAACGCCACAAAGGATCGCTCGATCCGGGGCAGGATATAACTGATGGTCTGTGGGCCTGCCTGAATTTGCCGATCGGCAAACAGCTTTAACAACAACCCCACCATCAAATCATCATCGGGCGGGGAAATCTCACACACAAGGGCCGCCCCCAACCGCGATTTCAAATCCGGCAACGCCACTTTCCAGCGGGCCGGTGGCTGGGTCGCGGTCAACAGCAAATGCCCACCGCGCTCTTTAAGCATATTGTAAATGTGAAAGCAGACGGTCTCGTCAAGGCCGCTATCGGCATCCTCAATCACCAATCCCTTGGCATCGCCCAAAAGATCATCGGGATGAACCCCGTCCAGATCACGCGCCATGACACGCAAAGCAGCCGACCTCGCCCGCCACACTTCGGCAAGATGGCTTTTGCCACATCCCTTTGGCCCATAAAGGCACAAGGCCGGCACAGGCCAGTTTGGCCACTGGTCAATCCAGGCCACCGCTTCGCTGTTGCTTTGGGCCACCATGAAATCATCGCGCCCCAACGCCGGACGCATTTCAAGGGCCAAGGGCAATTGCTGCGGGGCGACCTCTGCCGAAATAGCATCGGTTTGGCCCGGCAGATTGGCCTTCTGGTTCTTGATATCCTTTTCCGGTGGCGTTTTGGCCCGCGTCACTGTGATCTCAATTCTCGGTGCTCTTGACCCCATCACCCTCTTGGGGATGGGAACCATGATCATATAAACGACTGTCGAGATACTGTCTTAACCCGTAACGCACAAGCACCCCGATCACGGCGGCCACCGGCACGGCCAGCATCACGCCAAGCAATCCAAACACAGCCCCACCGGCAAGCAGGGCAAACATCACCCAGACCGCATGCAGCCCGACCTTGTCGCCCACCAGTTTCGGTGTCAGGAAATTACCCTCAAGCAACTGCCCGATCAAAAAGACAATGACCACAATCCCAAGGTCAAGCCCGACCCCGAATTGTGCCAAGGCCACCCCGAAACCAACGGCAAATCCGGCAATCATTCCGAAATACGGCACGAACGAGACAAGCCCGGTCATAAGCCCGATGACAAAGCCAAATTCCAAACCCGCCAGTGTCAGGCCAAGCCCGTAAAACAGCCCCAGCAACATGCACACCGTCGACTGCCCGCGGACAAACCCGGCAAGGGTATCGTCAATTTCGCGTGCGCACTGGCGAATATCACTGGCCGAACGGCGCGGCAGATAACTGTCGATCTTGGCAACGATCTTGTCCCAGTCGCGCAAAAGATAGAACGACACAACCGGGGTAATGAACAACAGGCTGAGGAAGTTCAAAAACGCCAACCCGCCCGACAAAACATTGGTCAGAACATTGCCAACCCATTTAAGCGCGTTGGCCGTTTGCCCCTTGATCGCATCGGAAACACTTTGCAGCGTTTCGGGTGCCACCCGGTCGAGAATATGCTGAAGATAAGGTCCGACATTGGTCTGCAACGTGTCGACATAGCCCGGCAACCGTTCAAGGAACCCGGCCAACTGGCTGCCGATCATCGGCACAATCAACAGTAAGACAAACAGGAAAACCAGGAAGAAAAGGGCTGTAATAATGCTGGTTGCCACGGTGCGGCTAATGCCGCGCGCCTCAAGCTTATCGGCCAGCGGATCAAGGAAATAGGCAATCGCCATCCCGGCTACAAACGGCAACAGGATGCTTGAAAACAACCACACCAGGAAAAAGAACCCGATGGTAAAAACCAGCCAGAAACGTGCTTGCTGCCGAAATGTCATGTCTGGTTTCCCCTACGCCCAAAACCGGTAAGCACCAAGATACCGCGATGTATCGGGTTGTTGGCAAACCACGGCTTGCCACTTCCCCGATATTAGCCGCCAAGTGACAGGCCTTCCAACCGGTCTGTCCCAACCGGCTGAATGAACCACAATTCGCCCATACGGGTCAGGCTAAGATTTTGCTGATTAAGGGCGGTTTGCAGCTGATCGGTCGATCCGACGAACTCAAGCGAAAGCTGAACTTCGCGGCGCGACATCGCCACAACACGCGCACTGCGCACGACCGGCAAGCCAACCATCTTATCTTCGATCTTCGCCCAGTCCTGAAGACCGGTAATCGGGATAAACACCATCAGGCTGCCACCGGTGCTGAAATTAATCAGATTGGCGCGTTTCCAGCTATCTGAAAGCTGATCGGCAACCGACTTGGCCGCGCGTACCAAAGTTTGATCCAGCGTCTCACCGTTCTGGGTGGCTTCGCGCACCCCAAAAACCTGCGGCGCGCCGTTCGGGTCATAGCGCGTCACGGTCACATCAACCGTTTCGCCGCCGCTTGGACCACTGACATCGGCACTGGCAACAACGGCAACATTGGCCCCATACCGTTTGGCAAGTTCCGAAAGCCGCTCCATAGCACCACTTTCCGCCTGCTCGGCCGAAACCGTCCCGATGTCGCTCAAATCACCAATCGGTGCCTTGATCGGCACCAAACCGGACGCGGCAACATTGCGTGACCAGACATCACGCCACGGATTGGGATCATCCCACAGGGTCACGGATCCTTGCGTGCGATAAACCGGCACCATGAGCACCGGCTTGGATTGCAGTTCGGCAAAGGAAATATCGCGAAAACGCAAATAGTTACGCAGCTCATTGTCCTTGAACCGTACCGTCATGTCCGCGATATAGCGCACAGAGGAGGTTTTTTCGTTCGACACCCCAAAGTCACGCACCATATTGGTGATCTCGGTCGTGTTGGGTGTCGAAAGTGTCTGACGATCTTCGGGCAGTGTCAGGCGCGCCACAACTTCTTCGAACGCACGACGCTGACCGATTTCAAGCGCCTGTTCGCGGGCGGCTGCAGCTGTATCTGCACTTTCATCGACATGGACGCCGCTGACGGTGAATATATCCTGCGCCATTGCCGGAAACGCCAGGATCACGGAAACCGTCGCAGCGCCAGCCAACATCTTGATGTTTTTCAATGAAGTAAGCACTTATGCCTCTTTGCCCTAATCTCGTCGTATGTGATTCTTTATTGCTGCTCTTTGTGGCATGTTGAACGCATTCTGCAAAGAAAACTCTGTCATGCGCAGGTGATCATTGCATATTGTCCGCGTTTGAGTATTTTCGGGCCAGCGGAAATTATCAAGCCCGCGTTTTTTATCAGTAGGACACAGCTTGTTTCTTGCATCTGATTAAAGGCGTCAGTATGGCGGATTGGTCAAACAGCAGCCTTGCAAACTGCGACCCGGACCGCAAGTGACACTTGGATATCAGGACGTACTGATGAAAAACGCGGGGTTTTCCCGCCCATTTATCATGCATGTTTGCTGCCAAGGATCCCTGAAATGACCTCCTCCAATGGCCTTACCTATAAGGACTCCGGTGTCGATATTGATGCCGGGAATGCCCTTGTCGATCGTATCAAACCGCTGGCAAAGGCAACCTCGCGTGCGGGTGTTTCCGGTGGCCTTGGTGGATTTGGCGCGCTGTTTGACCTTAAGGCGGCGGGCTATAACGATCCGGTCCTGGTATCTTGCACCGATGGTGTTGGCACCAAACTCAAAGTCGCCTTTCTGGCCGACAAACACGACACCGTGGGCATCGACCTTGTCGCCATGAGCGTGAATGACCTTGTCGTTCAGGGTGCCGAACCGCTTTTGTTCCTTGATTACTTCGCCACCGGCAAACTGTCGGTCGATAATGCTGCTGATGTGGTTGCAGGCATTGCCGAGGGCTGCAAACAGGCGGGTTGCGCACTGATCGGCGGCGAAACGGCTGAAATGCCAGGCATGTATGCTGACGGCGAATATGATCTGGCCGGTTTTGCCGTCGGGGCGGCTGAACGTGGTGAACTTCTCGATGGCAGCACCGTTGCCGAAGGCGACGTCATCCTTGGTCTGGCCTCAAGTGGCGTTCATTCCAACGGCTATTCACTGGTGCGCAAGGTTGTTGAGAAGGCTGGCCTTGGTTACGCCGACGACGCGCCCTTCGCACCGGGTAAAACCGTTGGCGAGGCCCTTCTGGAACCGACCAAAATCTATGTCAAAAGCTGCTTGGCCGCGCATAAGGCCGGTCTGATCAAGGCCCTTGCCCACATCACGGGTGGTGGCCTGACCGAAAACGTGCCGCGTGTTCTGCCCGAAAACCTGACGGCTGTCTTTGACGCCAGCACTTGGGAATACCTGCCGATCTTTAAATGGCTCGGCGAACAGGGCGGCATTCCCGCCATGGAAATGGCGCGCACCTTTAACTGCGGCATTGGCATGTGCGTTGTGGTCCCTGCCGACAAAGCCGACGAAGCCGAGGCGCTTTTGCGTGAACACGGCGAAACCGTCAGCCAGATCGGCTTCATTGGCCCGCGCGCCGGGGACGGCCCGCAAGTCGTGATCAAAAACATGGCCCGGTCATGGGACAAGTAACCAACGGCAAAAAGCTGAAACTCGCTGTCCTGATTTCAGGCGGCGGGTCGAACCTGCAAGCCATCCTTGATGCCTGTGCCAAACCCGATTACCCCGCCGAAGTCGTTCTGGTGTTTTCAAACCAGCTTGATGCCGGTGGGCTTGACCGGGGCCGCCGTGCGGGCATCCGGGCCGAGGCCATCTCTCATAAGGGATACGCAGGCGGCCGCGAAGCATATGATGCGGCGGTCACTGACCTGATCGAAGAATCCGGTGCCGACCTTGTTGTCTTGGCGGGCTATCTGCGCTTGGTCAGTGACAGCTTCGTTACCCGCTGGAAAGACCGGTTGATCAATATCCATCCATCCCTTCTGCCAAGCTTTAAGGGCCTTGGCGTTCATCAGGCCGCCCTTGATGCCGGGGTGAAATTTGCCGGATGCACCGTGCATTATGTCGTGCCCGAAGTCGATAGCGGCCCGATCATTGCACAGGCCGTTGTGCCGGTTCTGCCCACCGATGATGCCGGTAAACTGGCCCAGCGTATCCTCAAACAGGAACACAAGATTTACCCACAGGTCATCCGCTGGATCGCTGACGGGCGCGTTTCTGTCGATGCCAAGGGCATTGTAACCGTTGCCAACGCCAAAACACTTGAAATGGCGGACATCAATCCGGTGCTTGAGCCCGGATGACAGATCCTGTGGCGGGCGATCCGCAAATGGTTTTAGGGGTGGACGAAAGTCTGCCCCTTTATTTATGACACTCACTTGCGGCAAAACGATTTCTGGCCAGATTATGCAGGCCATCGCCACGCCCCTCGCACCTTCCAAAGTGCCGAAATATCAAAGGCCCCAGCCGTGATGAAATTCGCTCAACCCGCCTCCCTTGGCATTATACTCGTATCGCTCCTTCTGCCCGCTACCGCGCTGTTGACCACCCTCTTGACCACCACGGATGCCCACAGTGCAACTTGGCGCGAAACCAAGTGCGCGCTGTATCAAGACAACCGCGATGAAACCCGTGCGCACATGCCCGCAAACGCAACCAGTAATGCGTTCAACCAGCAGGAAGACGCCTTCATCGCATCGGGCTGCACGGAACGCATTTACGTCTGCCCGCACAGCAAGGCTGAACTTGCGTACGCCAACCTGATGTCGATCAAAATGATGAATGCTGGCGCGACCGGGTCGTTCCTGCCGTTTGTCTGCGAAGGCGGCCTGCAAACCGATCAACCAACGCAATGATATCTTGAGTTAATTGACATCTTGCACTGCATCAACTTGATGGATATACATTTGAAAAATCCCAAAACGCAGGAGGCAAGTTTGCAGGGTAAAGATTACGAACTGACCGAAACCCACGTTGATATCTATAACGGTTTCACCGTCTTTATGAAGTGGGGCACCCTTTCAGTGATCGGCATTCTGATCCTGATGGCCATCTTCCTGCTGTAATCTGCCGCCACCGGCAGAAATCCAGATGTTTAAAAGCTGCCGTTTTCCGGCAGCTTTTTTTGTGTCTCACATGATGTCGGTCTGATAGGGGACGATATTAAACCCTTCCGCATCAGATGGCGGTTCAAACCATGCTGAAATCTGATGAAACTGCGCATCACTGGCCGCAAACTGATGCGCGCCTGCCTGATTGCGCGCCCGCAGGCGCTGCATGCAAATGTCTTCTGGCAGATTAAGATAATGCAGCCTGTGATCGGCTCCAACATCATCAAAAACATCGCGCATCCAGCAGCGGAGCTTGACGGTATTGGCCGGAAAATCCAGCACCACCGAAAGCCCTGACATCAACAGCATACTGATGTGCGGTCCCATCACGCGGCGCAGTTTTTCCGATACCGCGACATAATCGGCAACCGAGTGCATCTGATCGCCAAAAAGTGTCGAAAGCCATTCGTCTTCCGCGATCAGGATGGTGCCCGGCTTTCGCGCCAGTTCAGCCGCCAGTGTTGATTTCCCCGCCGCAATTTTCCCGCACAGCATATGCAAAACAGCGGGTGCTTGATCAGCCTCGTTTAAAGGGCGCTGCCCGTTTACGGTTCGTCGGTATGGTTCTGAAACGGAATGTCGCATTGGTCATCTCCCATATTGGACAGGCCGGGAGACAGCCATAAAAAAACCCGCCTCTCCGGCGGATGGATCTCATTTGGTCAAAACGTCCCTACCCCGCCATCCTATGGTTGGCGGTAAAAATTCGTGCATCGGTACGGGTCACAACGTTTTCCATCGCAAAATCATGGCACACCCTTTCTGTCATGTCCAGCGGGGCTCAAGGTGATGGGTAAATGGTGACGGGTGAAAGATAATAGTGCAGCGCACAAAAAGAACACTCACACAAAAGATATTCACCCCAGAGTTAAATCACGCTAGAGTTTCACAGGTGCCGTGCGCGATCACCGTGGCGCACGGGCATAAAGTCCGCCGCACAAAGCATCAAACAATTGGGCACAACCAACTGGCGGCCCCAAACAACGACTGGGAGGAACCAATGCAAGGAAGCGACTACGACACCAAACTGGTCGAAGGCCATCAGCACGGCTGGGAAAACTGGACCAAATTCCTGCTCTGGAGCGTGCTCTCCATCGCAGTTCTGCTGCTTTTGATGGCCGCATTTCTGATCGATTGATCGAACCAGCCAAACCGGCATAAAAAAACGCCCCGCAAATTTTCGGGGCGTTTTTCGTTCCGGGCAACCGGAATTTCGTCTTTCGACGCTTAGCCGACGATTTCGGTCTGCGCGAAGAAATAGGCAATTTCGATTGCAGCATTTTCAAGCGAATCTGAACCGTGGACCGAGTTCGCTTCGATGGATTCTGCAAACTGTTTGCGAATGGTGCCTTCCTCGGCATTTGCCGGGTTGGTTGCGCCCATTACTTCACGATACGTGGCAACAGCGTTTTCGCCTTCAAGCGCCTGAACCACAACCGGGCCAGAGATCATGAAGTCTACCAGCTCGCCAAAGAACGAACGTTCTTTGTGAACTGCGTAGAAACCTTCAGCCTGAGCGCGGGTCAAAGCGACACGCTTCTGCGCAACAATGCGCAGGCCAGCTTCTTCGATGACGGCATTGATTTTGCCAGTCAGATTGCGGCGCGTTGCGTCCGGCTTGATGATCGACAGAGTGCGTTCGACAGCCATTGGTTTCACCTAGCTACTTAATAAAAAATGGGACCCAAATCGGGCCTGCAGAAGATAAAGGAACCATACATAAGAATTCCCTTATCATCTACAGACCCAAAGGTTGGCGCTATATAAACGGGGTTGGATCGCAACGCAACACATAGTTCTACCCACGCAATCCAGACCTGCGGTTGGTGCATTCACCCATGTGGCGGCGCAAAAACGCCCAAAAACCCGTAAAACTGCGATTTTCTATCGGGTTATGCTGCGCCCATCCGCCCTGGAACGCACAGGGTTACATTTTCAAGAATCCTTGCGTCCAAGCGCTTCCTGCCCTATTGAGGGCACAGAATTCCTTGCGATTCTCCGAAATCGCATGAAAACCGCACCAAACCCAACTCAAAATACTCAAGAGAACGACCGATAAAATGCTCCAAATTACCGACCTGACCTATCGCATCGGCGGCCGTGTCATTCTTGACCAGGTTTCCATGACCATTGCTGACGGACATAAGGTCGGCCTGATTGGACGCAACGGTGCGGGCAAATCCACCCTGCTGAAACTGATTTCCGGCGAACTGGCGACCGATGGCGGCGATGTCCGCCTGTCCAAGCGGGCCCGCATGGGTGTTGTCTCGCAAGAAGCCCCCGCCGGAAGCCGTTCCCTGCTTGAAACTGTTCTGGCTGCGGACACCGAACGGGCATCCCTTCTCGAAGAAGCCGAAACCACCACCGATCCCAACCGCATTGCCGAGGTTCACACCCGCCTTGCCGATATCGATGCGCACACCGCCGAAGCACGCGCCGCATCGATCCTTTCGGGTCTTGGTTTTGATGGCGATGCCCAGAAGCGCGCCTGCGATGATTTCTCGGGCGGTTGGCGGATGCGTGTCGCCCTGGCCGCGACCCTGTTCCTCGGCCCTGATCTTTTGCTGCTTGATGAGCCGACCAACCACCTTGATCTTGAAGCCACCATCTGGCTTGAAAACTATCTGATCAATTATCCCGGCACCATCATCCTGATCAGTCACGACCGCGACCTTCTGAACCGGGTGGTCAAAACCATCGCCCATCTGCATGACGGCACCGTGACCCTTTATGGCGGCAACTACGACAAGTTTGCCAAGACGCGGCGTGAACAGCTTGAACTCGCATCCAAGCATTACGACAAACAAATTGCCCAGCAAAAGCACCTGCAATCGTTCATCGACCGCTTCCGTGCCAAGGCCAGTAAAGCCAAACAGGCACAAAGCCGCGTGAAAATGCTTGAAAAAATGGGCCCGGCGATCCCGGTGGTCGAAGACCGCGGCATTTCGTTTGACTTCCCAAGCCCCAAGGAACTGCCACCGCCCCTGATCAACATTCACGAGGGCGATGTCGGCTATGCCGAAGGCAAACCGGTCTTGCGCAACATCAGTTTGCGCATCGATATGGATGACCGCATTGCGCTTCTGGGTGCAAACGGTAACGGTAAATCGACACTGGCAAAGCTTCTCGCTGACCGTCTTGAACTGATGTCGGGTGAAAAGGCTTCATCGAACAAACTGCGCATCGGGTATTTCGCGCAGCACCAGACCGATGAGCTGCGCGGCGATGAAACCCCGTATCAGCACATGGCATCGCTTATGCCTGATGTCATCGAACATAAAGTCCGCGCCCAGCTGGGTCGCTTTGCATTCGAAGGCCAGAAAGGCGACACCAAGGTCAAGGACCTTTCAGGTGGCGAAAAGGCACGTTTGCTGTTTGCGCTGATGACCCTTGATGCCCCGCATATGCTGATCCTCGATGAGCCGACCAACCACCTTGATATCGACAGCCGTGATGCGCTGAACCACGCGCTCAACGCCTACGAAGGTGCGGTCATCATCATCAGCCACGATCCCTATTTGATCGAAGCCTGTGCTGATCGTCTTGTTCTGGTCGCCGATGGCACGGTCACAAGCTTTGACGGCGACGTTGCCGAATATCGTCAGTATCTTCTCGACCGTGCCCGCATGGAACGCCGTGCCAATAAAAACGGCGGCGATGATGCCAACGGTAACGGTAATGGCAAAGACGCCAAACGTGACCGTAAAGCCGAACGCCAAAAGGCTGCGGAAAAACGCAAAATCGCTGCCCCGGTCAAACGCGAAGTGCAAAAGCTTGAATCCGATATGGAAAAGCTGACCGCGCGCAAGGCCAAGATCGAACTCGATATGGCCGACCAGTCGCTCTATGAGGACGCCAATGCCGACAAGCTTGCCAAAGTGCGTCAGGAACTGGCCAAGCTCGAAAGCGATCTGGCTCAAATCGAAACCAAATGGATGGCCAAGCAGGAAGAATACGACGCCATGGTCGCCTGACCCGGTATCTTTATCCCTGCATTGACCCCATCAAAAAAACACAGGCTGGAGATTTCCAGCCTGTGTTTTTTATTCTGTTCCCCGGTCAGGCAAAGCCCCCTACCCGGCAAGTCGCATGGGTTCAGACCCTAGCCCGATTTACGGATGCGCTTTTGCTTGTACATTTTGTCGTCGGCCAGCCCAAGCAACGCAACGGTTTCGGTTGAATCTTCCGGGAACATCGCAACGCCGATGCTCGCCCCGACCGAAATGCTTAAAGCCCCCATCTCCATCGGGCGCTGCACCGATGCCGCGATTTTCTGCGCGACCCATTCGGCCTCTTCCTTGTTTTTGACGTCATCGGCAATGACGGCAAATTCATCCCCGCCAAGACGGGCGACGGTATCGCCGGTGCGCACGGTATTTTTAATCCGCTCGCCAACCTTGCGCAGCACCTGATCGCCGACCTCATGACCGTATCGGTCGTTGATCGGTTTAAACCCGTCCAGATCGATATACAAAAGCGCAATCGAATGACCTTCGGTTTCGGAATGGCCACAGGCAACTTCAAGCCGGTCTTCAAACAGCAACCGGTTCGGCAAGCCAGTCAGCGCATCATGATTGGCCTGACGCCAAAGTTCCTGCGCATTTTCCATATGGCGTGAAATATCAAGCCCCATCTCAACGAAATTGACTTCGCTGTCGCCAGGATCGGTAATCGCGCTGATGACGACATTGGAATAGAAAAAGTCACCGCTTTTACGGCGATTGCGCACTTCCCCTTCCCAAATGCCGTTGGCCCGTGCCGCCATCAGGATTTCGTCGAGCTGCTCGGTATCTTCGCGCTCGGCCCGTAGGAACGACAACGGTTTGCCAATCGCCTCATTGGGCAGATAGCCGGTCATCGCGGTAAAGCCCGGATTGACCTTGGCTATGATCCCGTCCTGATCGGCAACCACCACGCTGTTTTTCGATGCGCGCAACACCTGTTCGGACAAACGCGCATCAAAACTGGCAACCAGTTGACGCTGCCGCGTCCATGCATATGCCGCACTGCCGACAGTGATCAGCAGGATAAAGGCAACCGTCACAATGATCAGCGTCCCGCGTTCGGGCCACAACAGCGCACTGAGCGTATCACTTGGCAAATAGGTGCCGACATACAGGTTCAACCGACTGTCGGTTTCGCCCTCCCCCCCAAAGATGACCGACAACGCGCGGGATGCATTGCGCGCCAGAAACAGATCAGACGCATCAAGAAGCTGCACCGAATAAAATCCGGTGTCGGTTTCAAAACTTTGCAGGCCAACACTCATGTTTTCCCATGCATTGGGGAACCGGTCGGCAAAAACCCGCGCCGTCCCCGTCAGGTCCAGCGCCCAGTTCTCACCATCCTGCCCGCCAAGGATCCAGTTTCCGTCGTGATCAAGAACAAACGGTTTCGCCCCCTCAAGTGCCAGCGGCGCGATCACGTCATCCAGGATCGGCGCGGCACGCAAATTCAGGACAACCACCCCCTGACGGTCACCAAACCGGTCAAACACCGGGGCCGACAATCGGATCACCGGCTTGATCGGCTTTTCGATCTCGCCAAATTCCTCGTTCAGGTCAATGCCGGAAACATAAACCGTGCCGCGTGGTGCGTTCTGCGCAAGATTGAAATACGGACGGCTTGCCTTGTTCTGAAGATCCCGGCCGGGAACGGCATAGGGAATGCCACTGCCGTAATTTACCCGCACCGTTTCCTCACCATCATTGTCCAGATAACGGATCTGGTCATAGATGCCCCGGCGCAGCGTAAACAGCTTATACTCGTCGGCAAGCTGCTCGAAACTCGCCCGCCCTTCAAAAACCGCTTCAAGATGCGTGCTTTCCGACAGGATCAACAGATCGGAAACAACGATATCAATCCGTTCCTGCAAGCTCGATATCGACTTATCGAGCGCGAACCGCTGATCATCGGCAATCGACTTTTCGCGCACAGACGTGCCATCCCACGCCAACAAGCCGACAAGAAGAAGAAACACCGCACTTAACGGCGCAAAACACACCAGAAACGACTTGATATGTCCAAGATTGATCATCGCTCATCCTGTCGATGGTTATGGGACAGCCTGCCAAACAGACATCCTGCACCGTCGGGCAAGCCCCTAATGCGCAAGAATAGTTTGGCTATATCATACCCAACATCCCAAAGACACAACACACGGCCCGGCCCGCCAAACAAAAAGCACTTGAAAATACCTCAATTTCAACGGCTAGGCGTATCCTGATGTTTCTGGAATGATTTGAAGGTAACGACCTAGATATAGGTAATTTCCATGCAGATTACGACATCTGCTGACGGCATAATGCCGTTCAGATACCGCCCGCCTCCTGCAAACCGCTTTTCTCCTTAAAAGAAGTACTGGGGTGCAACATCCCGGAAATGCAACTTGTGGGTTTTATTCGAAATGAAGTTTGATAGTCTCCGGTCATGAGCACACCAGATAAACCCAAGCTGCTTTCAAGTGGAAATCCGCAAATCCCCAAGGGCGACGGCAACAAACCTGTCCAGACCTATATTAGCGCCATGCCAGCGTGGAAAACAGACATCGGACGCCGCATCGACGATATCGTCGAACAGGTATTTCCCGATGTACGCAAGGCCGTCAAATGGAACACGCCGCTTTATGGCAAGGATGACGGCTGGTTTCTGGCAATGTATTGCTACAAGAAATACGTCCAGATCACCTTCATGCAGGGCACATCCCTGCCCCCTGTTCCCCCGGTAAGTTCAAAAACCCAAGGCACCCGGTATCTCAACATCCACGAGGATGATGCCCTTGACGAACCCCAACTCACCGACTGGATCAAACAGGCCATCGGGCTGCCCGGTGTAAAGCTGTAAGTCGGAAAAACCGCGCGGATACGACGTCATCATCATTGATAACTGGACCGCAGAGCATACAAAAACCCGCACCTGATAGAGAAAGCTGGATGATCGAAAGTTTTCGGGAAAAACACCTGACGATCATTCCATCCGAATAAATCGCCAATGGCGGCTGATCTTTTGCTGGAATGGTGCCAAAGGCGAAGCCACCAACCTTTACCTCGACAATCACAGCGACCGGTGAGCCCCCCATGACCATGACAGCAAGAAAACCCGTCAGCGTCGGTGAAATGCTCCCCGCCGAGTTCATGGAACCCATGGCACTGACGCAAACCGCGCTGGCCGACGCCGTGGGCGTCCCGCGCAAACATGTGAACGAGCTGTACAACAATCGCCGCCGGATCACCGCTGATACCGCGCTCATCCTCGCCCGTGTCTTTGGCAATAGTGCTGAATTCTGGATCAATATCCAGACGCGCAACGACCTTTGGGAAGCCTTGAACATCCCGGACCGTCGCGAACGGATTGAGCGCGCCCGCCCGGTTGCCAAACTGGGTCCGACAAATATAACGCCCTAAAACCGGTATTCCAGTCCCAGATACCCCGAAGCCGATTGTTCATCGCCGGTGGCAAGTCCCAGCTCCATGTCCGCGACAACCGTCATCCGATGGTCCACGTCATAGCGCATATTGGCCCCGACATATCCGCCATACGATGACGTATCCCCGCTTCCTTGATACTGCAAAACCGGACCATTGCTCAGCCCGACATCAACGCTGTCACGCCCGAAATAGCTGTATTTCATCCCGCCGCGCAGTTCCATCTCGCCCCGGCCATCTTCAAGCGCCTGACGGGCCGCCAGTTGCAAACGGCCATTGATCACATCCACACCATGCCCCTTAACCCGAAGGTTCGACGATGTCGTGCCGGTTTCGGTGTATTCACCGTAATAGCCATAGGTGTAATTAACCTCGGCTGATGGCCGCAATTCAATCCCGCCGCCGATATCAATCGACCGAATCACCGCCAGTGACGGGCTGATATACATGCTGTTGTAATCTGATTGCGCGGTTTCCTCGCCAATCAGGTTATCGACCACAAGACGTTCATCCTGATGGCGCTGATAGCCGACGACCATGGTGCCATCAATGGCCCACTCCCCAACCACATATTCACCATATCCGCCGACAAAAAACCCGTTGCTGTCACTTTCGACCGATGCTTCGTCGGTTTTCATGCCTGCAACGGACACCCCGCCAAACACACCGATACTGTGGTCCCCAATCGGCTTTTCATATCCGCCAATCGCGCCGCCAATCCGGCTGCGATAGCCCAAATTCGCCCCCTCATCGCCGCGTTTTTTGTATCCACCAAAAACCTGCCCCCAGACAAACGGCATCTGCGGCGCATATAACATACCGGGTTCAAGGTCACTGGCCGCGACCACAACCGATTGCGGTTTGTTCGACCGTGCCAGTTGCTGGCTGACCGCCTGATGAATGCCGGCCGCCGTCGTTCCCAGTGCCGCCCGATTGGCTGCAAACCCGGTGGGGTCGACAATCGCGACCGTCGATCCGCTTTGCAATACGAGCCCGTCACCGCTGGCCGATGTATTCACCGTACCGGCATTGCTGATGCTCAGGGTCGATGACCGCGCCCCGGCAGATGTATCGATATTGACCGCATTGGTGCCTGCACCAAGATTAATCGTCCCGACAATCGTCGCACCCGGCTTGATGTTCAGGGTCTGGTTGCCCGATCCCAAAATTGCCTGTGTCGCCGCCCCTGTCGCAATCACCGTCCCGCTGACATTGATCGTCCCATTGGCCCCTACGGAGTTGATCCCGATCGTTCCCGACCCTGAGACAGTGACGGATCCGCTATCAGTAACCGTAATGGTGTTGCCGCTATTGGTTGATCGTATTCCGTAGCCACTCGTGCTGGTAATCGCACCGCTATTGACAAGGGTCGAATTGTTCCCGTCGCCCCACATGCCCGCGTTATTGGCGCCACCGCCGCTTGTGGTAATCGTCCCGCTATTGACAGCTGTTACGCCATCACCGTCAAAGTGCATGCCGATGGCATTTGATCCGCTTGTCGTGATCGTACCGCTATTGGAAAGTGTCGAACTGTCATTGTTACTTTCCATGCCATTGGCGTCTGTTCCGCTTGTCGTGATCGTACCGCTATTGACAAGGGTCGAATTGCCTTGGGTGCTGTTTAGACCGTAGGAACTATTTCCGCTTGTCGTAAGCGTGCCGTTATTGACAAGGGTCGAATTGGCCCCGGCGCCATGTATGGCACTGGCATTCGCACCGCTTGTCGTAACGGTGCCATTATTGATCAATGTCGAACCCGCCCCGAGACTGCCCATTCCGTAACCGTTCGTTGCGTCTGTCCGAATTGTACCGTTATTTACAAACTGCACATTTGTAGCGCCCCCCCCAGAGCCAAATATGCCCACGCGGCCACCACCCTCCGTCGTGATCGTGCCGTTATTGGTCACACGCACGCCGTCCGCGTTGGTGGTGATGGCGGCGCTATTCGCCGGCGCCGTAACATTGAGAACCCCGCCCTGCTCGATCAATCCGGTTTCCCCGGCGGTCAGGGTTTTGGCAACCGTATCGGTTACCCCCTCAGAAACCGTAAAATCTGCCGCCTGCACCGCTGTACTGAACAACGATGTAACAACAAACGCCCCAAGGGTTCGCCCCCGAATTAAACACCCAAACCCCAAAGCCATTTATTTCCCCAAATAAGACGTCTTCAATGTCGGGAACACGATACACAACACCTGCATTGGCGTTGATCGCGCGCCCCAATATTAGAGATATAAAATAAAAGTTGCATTTTGATCGCAAAACCAAACCTTGAATTGCATTCATCATTCGTCATATGGCGCTGCCGCATCAATGTCAATCACCGATGACATTGATGCGGTCCAGACCTGCTGATGACAGCCCAAATACTGTAACCGTAAAGAGTTATTGCAATTTCTGATCAGGTCATTGGCAATAGAAAAGGACAATCGGTAATTGGATTGTCCTTTTGGCTTGAACTTAAGCGTTACAATCCGTGCTGTAACCCGCCCCTATTCACCAACCTGCCTGTTGTCCGTCTCTCCCGCCGTGCGGCTGCGTTTTTGCTGATGCATCTTTTCCTCCGCCAGCCCCCATAACGCATCGGGTTGGGCGGTATCTTCCGGGAACACCACCACACCAACACGCGCCCAAATCGGGAATTTCCGCCATCGGCGTCGGATCGCCCTGATGATCAATGATCGAGGGCGCAGCATCATCAAGCGGTAAGGAGCCATCCACAGGGATGGCAAAGGCAAAAGTCGGGTCCACCGTCGGCAAAAGAACCTTCTCGCCAAAGATCGCACCATGGACCGCAACAAGGGCATCTATCGATGTTGTTGCAGCGACCCACCCCCGCAGACGACGACCTTCATCCCAGTCCGATCTGATCTTTTGTCCTGATCGTCCAGACCAAACCAGCGAGCCCTGCCGGGTGTCATACCGTCCGGGTCCAACGCCACGATTTCCAGATAGACATTACTGCCAAGCTGAAGCCGATGATTATGCGTGCCCATATAGCCATGACGCGTCCCGAAAGGCACATCGAGGTCAAGGCAATCCCTGACATGTGCAACCCCTTCCGCCAGGGCCGGCGCGACAACAGTGATATGGTCAAGTTGCAGCACGTTTGGTCACTCCCCCAAAAACGGGACTAAGCTCCTTATTGGCAGGATGGAAAAGTGATATTGCCAATGGATAGACATATTTTCAATAAACCCGCTAAAAATATGACGTTCGCTTACTGTCCTTCCTGACACCAGCCTGTCGGGAGCGGTATGTTTTTATCCCACCGCAAGCAACCCGTGATTGACTCACCGGTATTTTTCATTCAATACTTAACCTCATGGTTAAGTATCAAGACGCCGAATTAAACGACATATTCTCAGCCCTCGCCGATCCGACGCGCCGGGCACTTCTGGCCCGGCTCGAAGGCGAAGACGCCCTGTCCATCAGCGCGCTGGCCCAGCCGTTTGAGGTGTCGCTGCCTGCGGTGATGAAACATTTGAATGTTCTGTCCGATGCCGGGTTGATCACGCGTGAAAAAACCGGGCGCACGGTCAGCATCCGCCTTCAGGCCGAACCGATGGCCCACGCCATGCAATGGCTGTCGCGCTATGAACATTTCTGGTCAGAACGCCTCGATCGGCTTGCCGTCTTTGTCGAAGCCGCCCCGGATGCCGAGACCACGTCTGAACCGGCCCAGTCGGCCCCGTCGGCCAAGTCGCCCCATCCAAACGCATCAAAGGCCCCGTAATGGAACGACAAAAACCAAGCCTGACGATCCGGCGTCGCCTTGCCGCCCCACCCGCAACGGTCTTTGCCGCATGGACCGATGGGCAAAAACTTGCGCAATGGTGGTCGCCCCATGATTGCGAAATGATGGATGCCCATCTTGATGTCCGGGTCGGCGGCGGTTTTCGCATCCGTTTCAAGGAACCCGGACAGGACGGCGAAATTCACGATGTCAGCGGCACCTATGACGTGGTCGAAACCGATCAAAAACTGTCGTTTAGCTGGCACTGGATCACCACGCCCGAACGCACATCGCACGTCACACTGACCCTGACACCCGATGCAAACGGCACCGCAACCATCCTTGTCCTGCATCATGAACAGTTCGCCGATCAGGCCGCCCGCAACGGCCATGAAGGCGGCTGGAACAGCACATTGGACAAACTCGAAATCTTTTGCGCCAAGGAGCAATAACCCCCTTGACCTCAACCATGGTTAAGGCCTGAGCATCACCGCGAATTAAGACCGCATAGCGTACTGGACACCGATGCCGCCCCATGAATTTCCGCGATTGGCCCCAATCCATCGCGCCACAACGCCACCACAAGAAACTTTAGGAAACACAAGACATGAGCGCCCCACAAGCTACCCCCGATCATGCCACCCCCGGTTCCCCCAACACCGGCCAACCCGGTGCCAAGGCCACCAGCAAGGAATGGATCGGCCTTCTGGTGCTGACCCTGCCGTGCCTTCTGATTGCCATGGACATGACGGTTCTGCATCTTGCCGTGCCCCATCTGACCGCAAGCCTCAACCCGACCAGCGACCAGTTGCTGTGGATTGTCGATATCTATGGCTTTTTCATCGCCGGATCGCTGATCACCATGGGCACCCTTGGTGACCGGATCGGGCGGCGCAAACTTCTGATGATTGGCGGTGGCTGCTTTGGTGCGTCCTCCGTACTTGCCGCCTTTTCCGATACACCGGAAATGCTGATTTTCGCCCGGGGTGTGCTGGGCGTTGCCGGGGCGACGCTTATGCCTTCTACCCTGTCGCTGATCCGCAACATGTTTCACAATGACAAGGAACGCTCCTTTGCCATTGCCGCATGGATGACCACATTCATGGTCGGTACGGCGGCCGGACCGCTTCTGGGTGGTGTGGTACTCAGCTACTTCTGGTGGGGGGCGGTATTTTTGCTCAACGTGCCGGTGATGGCGCTGTTGTTGCTGGTCGCCCCGATCCTGCTGCCCGAACATAAGGCCGAACGCTTTGGCCGGCTTGACCTGTTCAGTGCCGCCCTGTCGCTGTGCTCGGTTCTTGCAATCATTTACGGGGTTAAGGTTTTTGCCGCTTATGGCTTTGGCATTGATGCGCTTGCCGCCCTTTTGCTCGGTCTGCTTGGCGCGTGGGTGTTCTTTCGCCGTCAACGCAAACTTGCCGATCCGTTGCTTGATCTTGATCTGCTCAAACAAAAAACCATCGCGTTGCCGATTGTTATTCAGACTGCGGTGATCTTTGCCGGCATGGCCTATTTCATGTTCCTGTCCCAGGCCCTGCAACTTGTCATCGGCCTGACACCCATTCAGGCCGGGCTCTCCATGTTGCCCGCCACCCTCGCAGGGATTGTCGGATCGATGGGCGCGCCGGTTCTGATGGGCCGCTATAAACCCGGACAGGTGATGACCGCCGCCCTGATCCTGACCGGGATTGGCTTTGGCATGTTGTCGTGGCCCGGCAGTGTCGTCAGTCTTTATGTCCTGATTGCCGGTGCGACGATCTTTTCGCTCGGCATTACCCCGGTTGCGATGATCTGTACCGATATGGTGGTGGCCTCTGCCCCGGCGGATCGGGCCGGATCGGCGGCGGCCATGTCTGAAACCAGTGCGGAGCTTGGCGGCGCGCTTGGCATTGCCGTTCTGGGCAGTGTCGGCACCGCGATCTATCGCGATGTCATGGTCAACGCCGTGCCATCGGGCATTGATCCCACGGCGGCGGAGGCCATTCGCAGCACACTGGGCGGGGCGGTCAATGCGCTGACCAATCTGCCACTGGCCCTGTCATCCGATATCTTGCCCATCGCCCGTGCCGCCTTTACCGACGGGCTTCAGGTGATTTCAATCATCTGCACCATTCTGATGGTTTTATCGGCCATCGGCACCCTGATTGCCCTGCGCGATGCCCGCTGCGAGACCAATGATGCCAATGACACCAGTGACCGCAATGACGATGACGGCACAAACGGTGATGCCGTGATCGATCCGGCCTTAAAACAGGCTGTCTCAGCCACGGGATCCGTGAAGTAACCCCGATAAGCGCGCCCGACATCCAAGCGGATGAAAGGCGCGCCTTCTCTATCGTTCGTCCCTCAACCGGGGCGCGGCAGCCGCCGCCCCGACGGCCAAAACGAACACTTGGAACAGCCCAAACGACATGGCCTTACCGCCCCTTGGATCAACGCCGCCGCCCGACCAGACCAGTTTTCCAGGCCAATTTGGAGGATACAATGAAACGTCCAGAAATCGTCTCCCGCGCGCAATGGCTTAACGCCCGCAAAACGTTACTCGCCCGCGAAAAGGAACACATGCGCGCCTACGACCGCCTGTGCGAAGAACGCCGGGCTTTGCCGTGGGTCAAGGTCGACAAGGACTATGTCTTTGACACGCCCGATGGCCAAAAATCGCTGGCCGATCTGTTTGACGGGCGCCGCCAGCTCATTGTCTATCACTTCATGTTTGGGCCGGGCTGGAAAGAAGGCTGTGTTGGCTGTTCCTTCCTCGCCGATCATTTTGATGGGGCCAACCTGCATCTCAAACATCATGATGTGTCGCTGGTTGTCGTCTCGCGCGCCCCGCTCGCCGAATTTCAGCCGTTCCAAAAACGCATGAACTGGGGTTTCCCGTGGGTTTCATCGGCCGGATCGGACTTCAACTACGATTTTGACGCATCCTTCCGCCCCGATGACGTCAAGGCGGGTACGGCGACCTATAACTTCCGGCCCTATACCGGCAAGATGGAAGACCTGCACGGCGAAAGCGTCTTTGTCCGCGATCCCGACACCGGCGAGATTTTCCACACCTATTCCAGCTACGCCCGTGCCGGGGATGCCCTGATCGGTGCACACACATTCCTCGACATGACCCCGTATGGTCGCAACGAGGACGGGGTGATGAACTGGGTGAAGCTGCATGATTTGTATGAGGATTACAAATCGACTGATTCGGGCTGTCACTAGGGTCTGAACCCTTGATCATCGGAACGCGTAACCTCCTACTCTCTTGCAAAAACAGGACAATTCTCTTTTTCCCGGTATAATGGCATCAATTATCGCGGATAAAAAATCCGCGCCCGCACGAGCAATGCGAAAAAGAGGATTAAATGGACCTGATTTTCACCGGCGCCTTCAGTCTGACCATTCTGGTCGGATCGGTCATGGGCATAATAGCCTTTCTCCAGATGCGACGTTTCAAAAAGAAGCTGCACGTACTGGAACAAAAACTCAGCCTGTTGCAAGCCGCCCCGGTGATGACCTCGACACAAGATGCTCCGATGCGAACCGGTCCACAAACCGCGCCGCCTGACGGCACCCAAACCCCGCCCCCAGGTAAGACCATTCCCAAAGTGGCCCGAACCACTCAAGAAGCGGATAAAGCCAAACCGGCCATGCCGGCAGCAACCACGATGACGCAAAAGGCACAAAGCCCGGCGTCACCATCTCCGACAAAACGCAACATTGGCTTTGAAGAACGGATCGGCACACGCTGGTCCGTTTGGGTTGGCGGCCTTACGCTGGTTCTCGGCGGCATTTTCCTTGTGCATTATTCCATCGAAGCCGGGCTGATCAGTCCATTGATCCGCATTTTTCTCGCGGCCCTGTTTGCCATGGCCCTGTTTTCCGCAGGGGAATACCTGCGCCGTCAGCCTGCCTTGCTTGCGGCCAAAACTGGCAATAATGCGGGCTATATTCCCGGTGTACTGACCCTTGCCGGAACAACCACTGCCTTTGCCGCCATCTTTTCGGCCCATATGCTCTATGGCATGATTGGTCCGGCAACGGCCTTTGTTCTTATGGCAATTGTCGCGCTGGGAACATTGGCACTGGCCCTGTTGCAAGGCCCCTTGGTGGCCTCCACCGGGCTTTTGGCAAGCTACATCGTGCCGTTTCTGGTGCAGTCAAATGATCCCGCCCCGTGGGTTCTGACATTTTACGGGTTGATCATCACCGCCGGAAGTTACGGCCTTGCCCGATTGCGCGGCTGGCATTGGTTTGCCATGACCACCATGGTTGCCGGTTTCATCTGGGGGCATATACTCGCCTTTGCCACCCCTGCCGATATGGGTGCTGCTCTGGCCTTTTATGACATTGCTCTTCTTGTCGCAGCGATTGTGTCATTTGCCGTTGGGATTTACCCACGCGATCCTGCACGGGTTCCAGATCGGATTGACTGGAAATCATCGGCTCTCGTCGCCGTCAGTGGTTGGCTTGTGATCTATCTGCTTCATCACAGTGGGTATGACGCCACCGGCACCACAACCATGATGATCACGCTGGCTTTATTGCTGGCAACGGCAGCGCTGTTCCCGGTTCTGGGTCCAGTCGCACTTGCGGCACCGCTTCTCGCACTGATTGGATATATTGGCTGGGATATTCGCATTTCGGTTGATCCGCTTTTGTTTGATCAACCGATTATCACCGATGCGATGGATAAATTCGGCGTCCTACCCGATGCACAGTCTTTCCTGCTGACCGGGTTTGGCTTTGGCCTGCTACTTGCGCTTGGCGGGTTTGCCGGTTCCCTGTTGTCCACCGCCCGCCTGTTTATGGCCATTGCCGGGGTTTCGGGCCCCATCGGCCTGTTCCTGATTGCGCTTTGGCGCAGTCAAACGCTTGACGTTGATCCGTTCTTTGGTGGTTTTGCGCTTGCGTTGGCCGCAGGGTTCCTTGGCGCGTTGGCATTCATTGACCGCAAAATGCCCGCATCCTCCCACGGGCGCGATGCTGTTCTGGCCACCTATTGCGTCGGGACCATCGGCATGATTGCCACCGCGATGTTTATTTTGCTCGGCGATGGCTGGTTACCGATGGGGCTTGCCGCCCTTGCGGTTGCAACGATCTGGGTTGGTGGGCGCTGGCCATTGCCCGGCCTTGCCAAAACCGCCCTTGGTATTGCGGCGTTGGTTCTGCTGGCGATTTTCTGGCAACCAACCATTGTCCCGGTTGATCAATTAGGCACCACACCGGTTTTCAATGCCCTTTTGTGGGGCTATGATGGTCCGGCACTGGTATTTTGGGCATGTGTATGGAAACTGCGCCAGATCGGTGATGTCCGTCATCGCCTTGCCTTTGAAGGGGTAGCGATTTTCACAAGCCTTGCGGCAGGTGCTGTCGTCCTTCATCACGCCACCAATAACGGGGTATTTTATGCTGCCCCCGACACCCTGATGGAATGGAGCCTGCAGGCCCTTCTTGCCCTGTCGGCCGCCATTGGACTGCAACGTCTGGGTCGATCATTTGGCAGCCCCCTGATGTCCCTATGTGTCCTCAGCCTTGGCTTTGTCGGGTTCTTTTTGCTCGGCATCCTGAATCTTGTGATCATCAACCCTTTGTTTACCAACGAATTTGTTGGCAACGGGCTGTTCTTCAACCTGCTGCTTTCGGCCTATCTGTTGCCTGCTCTCCTGACCGGCCTGCTCGCAACCCGGCTGTCGGACGGCAAGCCGGAACTCTATCGCCGCATTGCAGGTGTTCTGTCGATCCTGTTGGTATTTAGCTGGATCACACTTGCCATACGTCATGCTTTTCACAGCGGGTACATCGGTATGCTCCTGCCATGGTCCTCGCCTGAACTCTACAGTTATTCGGCCGCATGGCTTGGCTTTGGCATTGCCCTTCTCGCCTATGGCGTCTGGCGCGGGTCGCTGCATCTGCGCATGGCATCGGCGGCTTTTGTCCTTTTGGCGATTGCCAAGGCGTTCCTGTTTGACATGTCCGGCCTCGAAGGCATCTGGCGCGCCCTGTCGTTCATCGGACTGGGCATTGTATTAATTTGCATTGGACTGTTCTATCAACGCGTCCTCGCCCGACAAAATGACACGCCACCGAAAGATCAGAATGACCAACAAAACACACCCGGCGCCTAATTTGACAATTGCATATCCTCATACAATTTAATTTGGCGTCTTATGAACATCTGCGCACAAAAAAATCCCGCAAGGTTAAACCCTGCGGGATTTTTCAACGATTTTGAATAATAGCTGGAATTATTCAGAAATTCTGAATACCGGAAGCACCGAACCTTCGTATTTGGTTTCGATGAATTCGCGGATGCTGTCATCGTGATACGACTCAACCAGGGTCTTGACCCAAGGTTTGTCTTTATCCTGCGTGCGGGTGACAATCACGTTGGCATACGGGCTGTCATTGCCTTCAATCACAATCGAATCCTTAACCGGGTTCAGACCGGCTTCCAGCGCGTAGTTGGTGTTAATCGCCGAGGCATCCAGATCGGTCAACGACCGCGGAAGCTGTGCAGCGTCCAGCTCTATGAATTTGATATTCTTGGGGTTTTCAATGACATCAAGCGGGCTGACAACCAAGCCTGCATCCGGATCAACCTTGATCAGGCCTTGTGACTGCAGCACCAGAAGCGCACGGCCACCATTGGTCGGATCGTTCGGAATACCGATTTCCGCACCGTCTTTAAGCTCGTCCAGACTTTTGATTTTATCGGAATAAATGCCCATCGGGGTCAGGATGTTATAGCCGACCACCGCAAGATCATAACCGCGATCCTTGATCTGGTTATCCAGATACGGTTTGTGCTGGAAACTGTTGGCATCCAGATCGCCATCATCAAGTGCCTGGTTCGGAATAACATAATCCGAGAAGCTGATGATTTCGATGTCCAAACCCTTGGTGGCTGCGACTTTGGCGACTTGTTCCATGACTTCTTCATGGGCACCCGGGGTCACTGCGACCTTGATTTTTTCATTGGCGATTGCCTGCCCGGTCAGGGCGGCAGTCAGAACGGCGGCAGCCGTCAGTTTAAGTAGAAACCGCATGATAAAGCTCCTTGGTTGCTTTGTTTTCTTTGGTGTTTTGCGGGAATTCGAAAAATCGAATGTGGGGCGTCAATTCTGTATTTTGCGATCAGATGTTGCGTTTATCCGCCTTGCGCGCCAAACGGTCGCCAAACATCTGCACCGCCTGAACCACGACAATCAGGGTCACCACCACCAGCGCCATCACATCGGGACGGAACCGTTGATAACCGTACCGAATGCCAAGATCGCCAAGCCCGCCAGCCCCCACAGCACCGACCATGGCCGAATAGCCAATCAGGGTCACCGCCGTCAGGGTCAGGCCATGAATAATCCCCGGCAGGGCTTCGGGCAACAGCACCTTGGCCACCACCTGTAACGGGCGTGCGCCCATGGCTTGGGCAGCTTCGGTCAGGCCACCGTCAACTTCGCGGATCGCCCCTTCGATGATGCGAGCAATAAACGGAATTGCCGCGACGGTCAGCGGCACGATGGCCGCAGACGTGCCGATCGATGTGCCGACAATCAGCCGGGTAAACGGAATGATCGCAACGGCCAGAATGATGAACGGCACCGAGCGGGTCGCATTGACAATCGGGCCAATAATCTTCTGAAACAGCGGTGCTTCAAGCAGTTCACCGCGACCAGAGGTCGCCAGCAACACGCCAAGCGGCAAGCCAAGGGCAGTCGCCAGAAACAGCGACACGCCGACCATATAAAGGGTTTCCCAAGTCGCCTGAAGCAGGATTGGTGCGAGTGTTGTTAGCATGGCTTAGCCCTCCTGCCCGTCAGATATCGTGGCGGATGCATCAGCATCCGTAGCAGCATCGGTACCCGCCCGAAATTCCATAAACTCATCGGCTAGAAGCGACTGGGTTGTCGCATGTACCGGATTGGCGAAGATGCTACTCACATTGCCTTCTTCGACAATCACGCCGCGATCCATCACCGCCACCCGGTCACACAGCGCTTTAACCACGGCCATTTCATGGGTGATCACCACCATGGTCAGGCCAAGACGTTTGTTGATGTCTTTGAGCAAGGTCAGGATTTGACGGGTGGTTTCCGGATCAAGCGCGGATGTGACCTCGTCACACAGCAAAACCTTGGGGTTGGACGACAAAGCACGTGCAATGCCGACACGCTGTTTCTGCCCACCGGATAATTCCGCAGGATAGCGATCACGTTTGTCATCAAGCCCAACAAGGGGCAACAGCGGATCAACGGCGGCGGCAATTTCGGCCTTGCTCGCCCCGGCCAGTTCAAGCGGCAATGCGATGTTGCCATAGACCGTGCGCGACGACAGAAGGTTAAAGTGCTGAAACACCATGCCAAGTTGCCGGCGGAACAACGGCAAGTCGCGCTTGGAAAGTGTGGTGACTTCTGCCCCATCGACAATCACGGAGCCAGAAGACGGCCGTTCGAGAAGGTTGATGCAGCGGATCAGAGTTGATTTCCCGGCACCTGATCTGCCAATCACGCCGACAATCTCACCCGCCGCAATATCAAGATCAATGCCGCGCAATGCCGCATGGGCATCGTTGCCGCGTCGGGCAGGATATGTTTTCTGAACGTTCGAGAGCCTGATCATCGGTCTCAACCTTTTCCGTACATACAAAAAAACCGCCGCGGCGAAACCGAGGCGGTCGTACATACAGAGCATATACGCCCTCTCGCTTTAGCCGCATTTTTATCGCGCCCGCAAGCTGAGGAGCAAATCGGCGCGTTCGATATGACTGGTATAATTGACTAAAGCCGGTTCTTCAATGGCAATGATCATGCAATTTACGCATAGCTTTTATGATAACGCCATGATTAACATATATTTATTGTTTAATTTCCCCGTTGCAGAAGCAAGGACACCGTCCGGGGCACAGTTCAGAGTGGTGAAATGCCCAGTTCATCCCACATCCAGGAAACATCGACCTCTCTCAGGGGGCTGCCTGCCGGGTTTGAAGCCAAATGGTTTTCAATCCGCTTGACCCATGTCACCAGTTCCGCGATGTCCTTGCTGTCGCGTGATTTTGACAGTTCCCTCGGCGTTTTTTGCCCCAGAGCAGGAACTGGCTGGTCGATCAGTTGACGATAATACTGATTGGCCATTTCAATCTGGACTTCGTAGAGTTCTGGATCGTCGCGCGATGGCAAACGGTCCGCCTCCGAAGCGTGATCGTAATCATCGGGCTCGACAATCCGGGTAACCGGCTCCCCGACCTTGCCCGCGAGGGCAGTTGCAATCATGCTCGCGCCACGCTCTGCGCGTTCAGCCGAATTTGCCGTCAGAAGCAGATCCCGACCTTTCAGCTCAACATTGCCAAGAACAGTTTCACCTGAATCCATTGTCGAGGAAAAAATCCTGATATTCTGACCGTTGTTTTCTTGCTTGTGTGCCCGCATTTCCCCTTCCAACCAGTTCCAGAATTTCGCTGTTTCCATCTGCAAATCCGGTATCGCGCATATATCGGGGCGGATTTTTGCCTGTGTCACCCCTTGTCGTAACGGAAAACGAACTTCATGCCATTCGATCAGATCGCCATCGGTATTCACAAACGTCGGGATATCGGGTTCAAGAATGTGCAAGACCGTATGTTGCAGATAGATGTCGCTGCACAAAACCGCGAGAGAATCCATAACATCCGCCACTTTGGGCAGGTCCACATCACTGTTGCGCAATTTCTCAATTGCCGACGACAATTCCGGGACGTCGTTCCTCTTGTTTATTTCCTCAATCATTTGGATCAGATCGTTTTCGCCCATCTCTGACATCAGATTGACGGCCTCAAGAATTTCATCAACCATGCCCTGATCAAGACGCAACATACCGCCCGAGAACTGCACTTTTCCGTTCACATTCAAAAGCCTGCCCGCCACTTGATCCCAGGGCAAAAGGTAATGGGTGCCCAATTTCTCGCTCACCCATACCGGATCAGCTTTTTCCAGAATATCGCGTGCGAAAAATCCCCTGTTTTTTTCGATGCCCGAGATTTCATATATGCGGATACGGGATTCTTTCAGAGCGCGGATATAGTTACGCGTGGTTGCACTTTCTTTCCATCCCCGACGCTTGAGATATTCATCGGCAAGGTTACGACCATCCGGGAAGGTTTCGGTAACAAGATCCTCAAACACATATGTCATCATGACCATCTCGAAACCCTCAGGGAACAGGTGCCAGAAACTGTCCTCATCAAGGTCAAATCGCTCACATACCGGTTCCAGATGACGTGCGAGTAATTCCGTAAAATTATCCTGCCATTCCGGGCGCGCCGACCACTTCTGAAGACCATATGTCAAATGTTTGCCTGTCACAAAACACTTCCCTTTCACTTCTTTCAGCCCGAAACACGCGCAATCAGCGCTTTACGGACAAATCAGCTTTCTGCCTTTTTCTCCCAAGCCCCTTGTGGGGTTTGCTGCCAATAGGACAGCTTGTGGCCGGCGTCTTTCCAGTCTTTCCAGCGCGTGCGGGCCTCGGCCACCGCATCATGATCGCGGTCATCAAACAGCATGATCACCCGTTCATAATCAGCAATCTTTTCGCTGATCGCCCGGTCGGTCAGAAACAGGAACTGGGCACCATTGGGGTTTTCATCCTCAGACGTTAGCCAGACGGGCTGCATTTGCGGATCGCCATCCGATTTTGCGCCATGGGGCAACCAGCTTGCCGCGTCATAGGTCCAAAGCAGGGTGTTGATGGCATCAATGCGTTGCTCAATCCCGGTCATCACCACAGCACGTTTTTCCCGCTCCAATGTCTTGGACAGCAGGGTCGGGAGTGCGCGTTCCAGCGGCATGCTGGTGAGATGATAGAACCAGATATCAGCCATAAGGCGTTTCTATCCCGAAGACGAAAACGGGGCAAGGTGATCATCACCCTGCCCCGTCGATTATTCTGTGCTTAAGCCTGAACCATCAGGCGCGCCGTTTAGGCTTCGTAGTTATCAGCAACAAAGCGATCAAGCAGACGCACACCAAAACCAGTCGCCCCTTTTGGTGTGACTTCCTTGTCGGAGGTCGACCACGCGGTTGCGGCAATATCAAGATGCGCCCACGGGCGATCCTTGGTGATAAAGCGTTTGAGGAACTGGGCCGCGGTGATCGAACCCGCCGCACGGCCGCCAACGTTTTTCATATCGGCAATGTCAGATTTGATCTGCTTGTCATAGCCAGCCCCCAGAGGCAAACGCCAAACGGTTTCATCAACCGACAGCCCCGCCGTGGTGATTTGCTGCGACAGGTCATCATTGTTGGAAAACAGACCGGCATTTTCATGACCAAGGGCAATGATCACAGCCCCCGTCAGGGTCGCCAGATCCACAATCAAACGCGGATCGTGTTTTTCCTGAACGTATGTCAGGGCATCACACAGAACCAAGCGGCCTTCGGCGTCGGTATTGATGACTTCAATCGTCTGACCCGACATTGAGGTCACAACATCACCCGGACGCTGTGCGGTTGAGGACGGCATGTTTTCAACAAGACCGATAACCCCGACCACGTTGCATTTCGCCTTACGCCCGGCCAGTGACTTCATCAGGCCGGACACAACACCGGCACCGCCCATGTCAAACTTCATGTCTTCCATGCCAGCCGCCGGTTTGATCGAAATCCCGCCGGTATCAAAGGTCACACCCTTGCCAACAAAGGCGACGGGGGCGTCTTTTTTCTTGCCACCGTTCCAGCGCATGACAACCATATAAGGCTTTTGGGCCGAGCCCATGGCAACGCCCAAAAGCGCGCCCATGCCAAGCTTCTTCATTTCCTTTTCGTCAAGCACGTCAATCTCGACACCGAGCTTTTCCAGCGCGCTGACTTCTTTCATGAAGCTTTCAGGATACAGCACATTGGCCGGCTCAGACACCAGATCGCGGGTGAAGAACACGCCTTCGACAACCTTTTTGGCGCTATCGAACTGTTTTTTGGCATCCTTGTGATCGCGTGCCGCAATCGACAGGCCCTTAAGAACCGGCTTGTCGTCCTTGGTTTCGGTGGTGCGGTATTTATCAAACCGATAGTCGCGCAGCATGGCACCGGTTGCGAAATCACAGGCCAGACCATCCATATCAAACAGAACCGACAGGTCTTTCTCCCCGGTCGAAATCGCACGGGTGGTCACCGTGCCGCCAAGTTTCTGGGCGGCAATCACGTCAAACTCGGCTTCCTTGCCAATCCCGAAAACAATCACGCGCGACAGATCAACATTGGCCGGGGCCAGAATCTGCAGGCTTTGGCCGGACTTGCCCTTAAAGGTCGAAGATTTGATCGCCTTGGTGATTGTACCGCCCATGGCTTCATCAAGGGCAACCGCACTTGGCATCAAGTCGGCACCTTCGGTGGCAAAAGCGATGACTGCACCGCTGGTCGGAAGGGCAAGATCGGAAAACGTGATCTTCATGGTGAACAGGACTCCTGTCATGTTTCGGGGCACACAGCCCTTTTCAAAAGCAGCTGTGTTGTTGAAATACTGCCCTTAATCTAGCGCGTTAAACGGCGATGAAAAGGTTTATCGTTGAAAAAGCTGCGTGATTTCACGCAATAGCAATGGTTTGATCGATAAAAACATTACCGATGCCGATTGCGCAACATCAAGGACGCCCCTTACGAAGGCGCTATTATGACGCATTCCAGCCTTTTGGAGCCTGCATCATGAACGCCAAAACTGCACCCGTTTCGATCCGTGAACCCGCCGCGCAACCCCATCCATTCTGGAGCGGTGCGTTTCGCCCGCTTTTCCTGTGCGCGGGTCTTCTTGCCATTGTTGCCGTTGTCTGGTGGGTTGCCGGGTTTGTCCATGGCGTCCCGACACCGATCCTTGGCACGGCATCTTTCTGGCATGCCCATGAAATGATCTTTGGCTTTGGCGGGGCGGCAATTGGCGGGTTCCTGTTAACCGCGATTGCCAACTGGACCGGTCGCCCGGCAATCTCTGGGCCGATGTTAATGGGCCTTACATTTACGTGGATTTTGGGGCGGGGCGTGATTGGCTTTGGCGAAAGCCTGCCTGCTGCGCTGGTGATCCTTGGCGCCATTGCCTATTTTGTCTTTCTGGTCGCCCTTGGCCTACGGGAACTTATGGCCGCGCGCAACTTTAAAAACCTGCGGGTTTTGGCCGTCATTGGTGTGATTACGCTGTTTGATGGATTGTTCACCGCGGCCTGCCTTGATGCCCTCGCCCTTGATGCGGTGATGCTCTATCAAACCGCCATTCTGACGATCATTTTGTTGATATCGCTGATTGGCGGGCGGGTGATCCCGGCCTTTACCCGCAACTGGATGGCCCGCGATAATATCGACGCACTGATGCCCAAAATGTTTAACCGGTTTGATATGCTCTGCCTTGCCAGTGTCGCCATCAGCATCATCGCCGGGATCATTGATCCGGAAAGTATGGCATTTGGTTCTGCCCTGCTGCTGGCTGCCGCGCTTCATGGCATGCGACTGATCCGCTGGCGCGGCATTCATAGCTGGCGTGAGCCAATTGTCGCCATGCTGCATCTTGGCTATTTCTGGGTCCCGGTTGGGCTTGCCCTTCTGGGCGCGTCCATCCTCTGGCCTGATGCCATCACAAGCCGCGATGCCCTGCACGGGCTGACCGGCGGGGCGATTGCCTGCATGATCATTGCCATTGCTGGCCGTGCGGCCCTTGGCCATACCGGACGGGAGGTGCGCGCAGGTGTTTTGCTGAATGCTGCCTTTGCCCTGATCTGGGTTTCAACCGTGTTTCGGGTTGTCGCGGGTCAAAGTGATGGCCATTACATCACCCTGCTGGCGATTGCCACCTTGATGTGGATTGGCGGCTGGCTGGCGTTTTTGATTGGCTATGGGCCGGTTCTGATCGGGCCATCGCAGAAGAAAACACGCGGCATTCCGGTACGCTAAACGCGTTAGGTGAAATCAAACAGCGACATCGACGGGTTGGATTTGATGTATTCAACTTCGCCACCATCTTCATCCCCGGTGCTGATCCAGCCGTGCATTTCGTAAAAACCATGTGCACGGTTTTTGGGGTCGGCCCCGGTAGTCAGCGATATGTCGTCGCAGCCCTGTTCAAACAGCCAGTCCTCGGCCATGCGCAACAATGCAGCCCCCACCCCGCGCCCTTCAAAATCGGGATCAACAAACAGTGCCCATAATGTCGACTCAGCCGGGATGGCGATGGCAAAACCCGCCGCCGAGCCATCAAGATCAGCAATCCAAATGCCGTAGCCGTCCGTCAACCATTTGCCAAAGGCCGTTTTGGTGATGCCGCGTTCGGCAAGCTGGCTGGCCGACAGGTGGTTTTCGTGCACGCGGCTTCGGATGGCGAAAATTGCCCCGACATCGCCGGTCCGTGCTTTGCGAATTTTCAGTCCGGCCATGTGTTTTATCCCAATACGTCCTTAACCGGCGGCACTTTAGCCAAGCAGGCGCAATGCACCAGAAAAAACGTCATTGCACGGGCGATTTAAGCCGTACCGGAAGCCGTTGTGGCCCCTTGTTCTGGCGGATGTTGAAATCCAGCATTTGAACAATCTGATCAACGGTATCCGCCGGGCAGCTGCCAGAAAGCGCGGTATAGTTTGAAAATCCTTCGTAAATTTTTATCCGTTCATGGAATTTCTTGCGTTCTTCTGCCTCATTTAACCCAAATCCACGGCCAACTTGGCGCTTCGCGACTATGTCTGCCGCCTTTTGATGGTCCATGGAAGGAACGAGCAATACTGCAACACCTAAACGCTGAATATATTCTCGGTTCGACTCAACAACCTCATCGGCCTCTTCAACAATCAAAAACCCTGAAGAAAGTGAAATTACCGTACTGGAGCGACAATTATTAATAATATCGTTAAAGCAACGCGAATTCACGATTACATATTCGCGATACCCATAGTCTGAAATAAAATTACGAATATTTGCAACTTTCGAACAGAAGTACTCATCAAGATCGACGAAATCATAACCGATACGATCCGATAGGTACTTTCCAGTCGTTGTCTTGCCGACGCCGCCGGGACCGATCAGGAAGACAAAATCACGAAAGGTACTTTCCTTTACGGTTTTCTGAGTACGGGTGCGCTCTATAGGAGACATCGTTTTTGCTTTAACCATTCGTAATCCGCACATGCCTTTCGTAAAAGCCATGCGCGCGTTGCTGGGGCCGGCTCCGGTGATCAGCGATATGTCATCGCAGCCGTGTTCAAACAGCCAATCCTCGGGTATGTGCAACAATGCACCAGAAAAAACGTCATTGCGCGGGCGATTTAAGCCTTACGGGCAATCGTTTTGGTCCCCATGTGCCCGGTTTGGGCGCAAACACGCCACCGCAATGGGTCCCGCAGCTTTTACATGCGCCGTTCGGATCAAGGTTCCAGTCCGATAATTGATACCAGTCCCGGCCAATCAGGAGGTCGCCACAGCCATGGCAATAGGTGCTTGATGCCGACTTGTCATGGACATTGCCGACGTAGGGGTAGCGAATGCCGTTTTTGATTGCGATGTCGCGCGCCCGGATCAGGGTTTCGGGCGGGGTGCGCGGATGATCCATCATTTTCCAGTCGGGGTGAAAGGCGGTGAAATGCATTGGCACATCGGGCCCAAGATTTTCGCGCACCCAGTTGGTCATGGCATCAAACTCGCCGTCCCCGTCATTCTCGCCGGGGATGACAAGGTTGGTCAGTTCAAACCACACCCCGGTTTCCTGTTTAAGGTATTTCAGCGTTTCAAGAACATCACTCAGGTGAGCCGAACAGAGCTTGTGATAGAAATCTTCGGTAAAGCCCTTAAGATCGACATTGGCCGCGTCCATATGGCGAAAGAATTCCTCGCGCGCCTTATCGCCGATATAACCCGCCGTGACGGCCACGGTGCGAATGCCCGCTTCGCGGCAGGCTTGGGCAACATCCACCGCATATTCAAGGAAGATCACCGGATCGTTATAGGTAAACGCCACCGCCGAACAGCCATGGTCCTTGGCGGTTTGCGCGATCATTTCCGGGGTTGCCAGCGATCCCAGCTTATCCATCTGACGCGCCTTGGAAATCTCGTGATTCTGGCAGAACTTGCAGGTCAGGTTACAGCCCGCCGTGCCAAACGACAGGATCGGGGTGCCGGGCAAAAAATGGTTCAGCGGTTTCTTTTCAATCGGATCGATGCAAAAGCCAGATGACCGGCCCCATGTGGTCAGAACCATCTGATCATCTTGGCGTGCCCGGACAAAGCACAGGCCCCGCTGCCCGTCTTTGAGCTTACAAAAGCGCGGGCAGACATCGCACTGAATCCGGCCATCGTCGAGATGATGCCAGTATCGTCCGGGGACGGTATCAGTGTGTGTTAAGGCGGCGCTCATGGTTGGGGACTTTCGCTTTGCAAGTTTTCCTCTTTGAGCATCTAATTTTGATCAGGAAAATCTACGCATAATTCCGACACAACCCGACAAGCGAATGACCTATTATTTTCCTTTTTCGGAATTACAGCATGAATACTCAATACTTGAGACCAAGGTAAAAAATTCAAATTTTTCTCAGACTCTTTTTTAATTAAAATTCCTCTCTCCAAAGAACGAATGATATTTACGCCTGCCAGTAAATTCCCTCCGGGCATTTCAACATCGTAATAATTAGACATATCATTCAGGTCAGATTGAGCTTTTCCTGCACCGAAGCCAAGACACATGATGGCTACAATAGGAATTGTCACAATCATCAAACATCCAGTCGCCCCATACTTTTCCCGTATACGCGGCACGTCCGTAATTTTATTTGATATTACACCCCATATCACAGTCAAAGATAACCCAATCGCTGAAAAGTTTGGATCACTTGAAAACAATATCTCCGCGGCTGCAATAAGAAGGAAAACCGAAATCAATGCCTTTGGCGCAGATTTCCTAAACGCGCTATAAAACTTCGGATGCGGAGAGGTGGCGATTAATTCCTCCTCTGACAGCCCTTTTTCAATTCCTTGCGTGATCAATTCGTTCATCACTAACGCCAAGAAAGTTAAGACCGTAAGAGGCAACCAAGTAAGAGCAAGTCTAAACAAGTCTGAAACTGTCATTAACCCCATGAGCTCAAATCCGGCGACTTTAAAATAGGCCCATTCATAAAGTACTGACAAAACCAATGTTCCGCCCGACACTGCGGCCGAGAGTTCTGTGAAAGATAGTCTATTTGCCATTATAAATTCTGCTCATTGAGTAAATTAAGCTAATCACCGCACTTATTTTCTTTGTTGTATCGACCAATGACCTAGCAATACCTATTTATCACAAGCACCCTAGAGTCGACAGGAATAAGCATGACCATCATCCGTCCGCCTGCCGTTGCCGGAACGTTTTATCCCGCTGATGCCGATCTTTTGCGAAGCGAGATAGACGGGCTGATGGATGCGGCCTTTAAGTCGGAACAAGCGCAAGGTGATGCGATTCCCAAGGCGATCATTGTGCCCCATGCCGGGTTGATGTTTTCGGGTGCCATTGCCGCCCTTGGCTTTGCCAAGGTGCGCGCGCTTAAAGGGACGGTTAAACGCATTGTGATTGTCGGACCAGCGCACCGCATGGCGTTTCAGGGGGTGGCCCTTGCCAAGGCGGATGGGTTTGCCACACCGCTTGGCACGGTTAAGTGTGATCTGGCCGCCCTTCAATCCGCACTTGCCTTGCCACAGGTTCAAATTTTGGACGATGCGCACGTCCATGAACACGGGCTTGAGATTGAATTGCCGTTTATCCAGCGGCTATTTGGGGAAGATGCCGAGATTGCGATTGTGCCGCTTCTGGTTAGTCGCTGTGGCGCGCGCCACGTGCATGAGTTGATTGAAGCGCTGTGGGGCGGGCCGGAAACCTTGATTGTGATTTCGTCGGACCTGTCGCATTTCCATGAGTATGACACCGCCCAAAAGATGGATCGCCGCACGCGCGACATGATCGAGCGGTTTGATGCCGAGGGCATTGATAGCAATGATGCCTGTGGGGCGTTGCCGATTGCCGGCATGTTGATGTCGGCCCGCAAGCGCGGCATGCGGATCAAGACCCTTGGCATGGCAAATTCCGGCGATGTGAGCGGCGATAAATCCCGCGTTGTCGGCTATGGCGCGTGGGCGGTTTATACCGGGTCCGAAAACATGCGCAGTACGGCGACCGAAAGCCAGTCAGCGGACGGTTTCACCGGCACGACCGAACAGCTTTTGGCCCAACATGGGCCAGAGATGATTGATCTGGCGCGGCGGTCAATCTGGCACGGTATCCGCCATGGCGGGCCGCTTCGCCCCGATAACGCTTCGGTTTCCCCAGCGCTTTTGGAACCGGGTGCCTGTTTTGTCACCTTGAAAAAATCAGGCCAACTTCGTGGCTGTATCGGGTCGGTGATGGCGCACCGCGATTTGGCGACGGACCTTTGCGAAAATGCCTTTAAGGCCGGGTTTGCCGACCCGAGATTTCCGCCCTTGCAGGAAACGGATTTGGATGATGATCTGGAAATCTCGATTTCGGTTTTATCCCCGGCCCGTGATTTTCCGTTTAACGATGAGGCCGATCTGATTGCCAGGCTGACCCCGTTTGAAGATGGCATTATCCTGTCGGACGGCAATAACCGGGGCTTGTTCCTGCCGCAGGTCTGGGAGCAATTGCCCGAACCGGCCGATTTCCTTGCGCATTTAAAACGCAAGGCAGGGTTATCGATGGATCATTGGTCCACCACCATGCGCGCCCAGCGGTTTATCACGCGCGGCATTTCGGGTAAGGATATTACGATGCACGATTTCTGGAAAACTTCCGACTAGGACCAAGACCATCACCGCACCAACAGACCCAAACAACCGCTATGCCGATTTTCTGAGTGCCGTGGCCACCTTCGAAGGGGTTTGGGGGCTTTATCGCAATGGCTGGCTGCTGTGTCCCGGTGCGGACGGGCAGAAATTCTGTCCGTTCTTTCCATCGCGTGATAATGCAGCACACTGGGAAGATGCGGCCAAAACCGGCTATGTCCCAACCGCGATTACGCTGGTGGAATTGATGGAAAGCCTGCTGCCTGATTTGGCGAAAAATGACATTGTGGCCGGTATTTCCCCAACCCCGGATGCGGGGCCCATTGTGCCGGGCCATGATCAGCTTCACCATGATTTGATTACCGCGTTCAAGGCCGCAATCGCCGGGAAATAAAGCAAATCCAAGTTGCCCATCGTTTAGGGTCTGGACCTTGGCGGCAAAATTCCCTATGCCCTTTGCCATATAAATTTCACGCCAACACATGAGATTGCAATGACCATTGCCCTGCCCGCCGATGCCGATGCCCTTGAAAACGGTTTGATCGAAATTGCCCGCAAAGCCGGTGCGGCAATGATGGAAATCTATAAAACCGATTTCGATGTGCGCTCCAAAGACGACGCATCGCCGGTGACCGAGGCCGATGACGCCGCCGAGGCGGTAATTTTGCCCGGTCTGCGCGCCTTGACCCCGGATGTTAAAATCGTATCCGAGGAAAGTGCCGCCAAGGGCGATGTGCCCGATGTTGACGGCGAGACGGATTTCTTCTGGCTGGTTGATCCGCTGGATGGGACCAAGGAATTTATCAAACGCAATGGCGAGTTTACGGTCAATATCGCGCTGATCGCCAAGGGTCAGCCGGTTCTGGGCGTTGTCTATGCCCCGGCGATTGAAAAGCTTTATTACGGCGATCCGCGTGGGGCCAAGCTGATCGACGGTGACGTCACCCCGACCATCACCGACATCACGGTGCGCGACATGCCCCAAGACGGGGTTGTTGTCGTCGGATCACGCTCGCACGGCGATCCAGAGGCGATGAAGGCGTTTCTCGGTGATCTGCCGGTCAAGGAACTGCGCCCGGCGGGAAGTTCGCTGAAACTCTGTTTGGTGGCGGCCGGTGAAGCGGACCTTTATCCGCGCCTTGGCCCGACCATGGAATGGGATATCGGGGCCGGTCATGCGGTTTTAAAGGCCGCGGGTGGTGTGATTGAAAATATGGATGGGTCGCGTTTTGTTTACGGCAAAGCCGATTTTCGCAACCCGTTCTTCATCGCGCGCAGCCCATCTGTGCCGGTAAAATATCAGGATTGATCCTTCGCAACAGCGGGCCGAAAACAAATTTCAAAGCATGATCAGCGGCTTGTGCGGTGTGCGCTGCACAAGGCACAGGCCGCAAGTGATTCAGCCAAAAATAAAATGCCTGAAATCCGCAGTTTCCTTGACTTTTTCACGCATCTGAATTACACATGTCTTATCGCCACACAACGTGTAGGTGACGTAAATAGCCGCCGGAATCACGGCGACGCGGTCCAGCTTCACCACCGCGGGGCGAAGTCGGGCTAGAGCGTAAATTGGCGCCGCCATTCTGTATGGCGGCGCTGCGCTGTTTGGGGCCTGTTTTCGCCAACTTCCCACAGATATGTCATTCCTTTTTGGCTGCTATCACATCTGTGATGGGTGTTCTTCCTTGTCATCGTCAATGATCGTCGCTAGGTATTTCAAGACACTGGATTTTTCTTTTGGTGGTATTGCATGTGCCCTGCCCTGACCATTCGTCCCTATTCCGAAGGTGCGCTGAGCCAAGCGGCGGGAAAACTGCGTGCGGGTGAATTGGTCGCCTTTCCGACCGAAACGGTTTATGGGCTGGGTGCGGATGCGACCAATGCCGATGCGGTTGCCGGGATTTATGCAGCCAAGCAACGCCCAAGCTTTAACCCCCTGATCAGCCATTTTCCCGACCGCGATGCCGCCGCCGCCCATGCAACATTTGATGCACGGGCCGATAAGCTGGCCGCGGCATTCTGGCCCGGTGCGCTAACACTTGTTTTGCCAAAACGTTCCGACAGCACGGTGTGCGAGCTGACCACGGCGGGCTTGCCCAGCATTGCGGTGCGGGTTCCAGCCCACCCAATGGCGCGTGAATTGCTCCGTGCGGTGGGGCGTCCGGTTGCCGCCCCCTCGGCCAATCGGTCCGGGCGCATCAGCCCGACCACGGCGGGGCATGTTGCCCATTCGCTGGGCAATGCGATTGGGATGATTTTGGATGGCGGGCCGTGTGGTGTCGGGCTTGAAAGCACGGTGATTGATCTGACCACGGATCGGGTGGTGATGCTTCGTCCCGGCGGGATTACCAAGGAACAGGTTGCCGAGGTTCTTGGCACCGAGGTCATCATGGCCGAAACCGATGATAGCGCGCCCAAAAGCCCCGGCATGCTGACCAGCCATTATGCGCCGGGCTTGCCGGTGCGCCTTGATGCGACCGCCCCCGATAAGGCCAAATACGGCCATGAAATCCTGCTGGGGTTTGGCGATTGCGTGACCAAGGGGTTTGATGCGGTTTTGTGGCTGTCCAAATCCGGGAATGACGTTGAGGCGGCCGCGAACCTGTTTGCCCGCCTGCATGAAGCCGATCAGAAACGCTTTGACGGGATTGCCATTGCGCCGATCCCCGATACAGGGCTTGGCTTGGCGATCAATGACCGCATGAAACGTGCCAGTGCACCACGCGCACCGCACCCATCGCCATAAGCGGAGCAATGCCACAATGACCCGCCCGCGCGATGCCGCGATCCTTGAGCTCCAAAACCTGCTTGGCCCGAAAGGCTGGAGCATGGAACGTGATGTTCTTGAAACGCATAACCACGAAGCACGCGGCAAGTTCGAAGGCCATGCCGATATCATCCTGTTTCCCGCGACCACCGATGAAGTTGCCAAGGCGGTTGCCATCTGTGCCGCGCATGCCATCGCCATTGTCCCGCAAGGTGGCAATACCGGGCGGTGTGGCGGGGCGGTTGCCGGTCAGGATCAGGTTCTTTTGAACCTGAAACGGATGAACAGGATTACCGAGATTGACGCCCGTGACTTCACCGCAACAGTGGAGGCCGGTGCGATCTTGAAAACCATTCAGGATGCGGCCGAGGAACATGACCTTCTATTTCCGTTGAGCCTGGGGGCCGAAGGCAGTTGCCAGATTGGCGGTAACCTTGCGACCAATGCCGGTGGGCTTAATGTCATTCGCTATGGCAATGCGCGTGATCTGGTGCTGGGGCTTGAGGTTGTTTTGCCCGATGGCAGCATCTGGAACGGCTTATCAAAGCTCCGCAAGGACAATAGCGGCTATGACCTGCGCGATCTGTTTATCGGGGCCGAGGGCACGCTGGGTATCATCACCAAGGCGACCTTGAAACTGTTTCCCCAACCCAAACATATTGCCACCGCATGGGTGGCGGTGCCATCGCCCGAAGCAGCACTTGATTTACTGGCCTTGGCGCGGCGCAATACCGGCGATGCGATTGCCGCGTTTGAGCTGATGTGCGGTTTTGCCCATGACATGTCAGTGACGCATTTGCCCAATCTGACACGTCCACTTGCCAGCCAGACCGACTGGCATGTTTTGATCGAACTGACGTCATCGCGACCTAAGGATGACCTACAATCCTTGCTGACCGACCTTTTGACTGAGGGGATAGACGGCGGGCTTGCGCGTAATGCGACCCTTGCGCAGTCCGACGCGCAACGCAAAAACCTGTGGGCGATCCGCGAAGGCATTCCCGAGGCGCAAGGATTTGAAGGCGGCAGTATCAAGCATGATGTGTCCGTACCGGTATCAAAGGTCCCCGATCTTCTGACACGTGGCATGGCGGCGGCGCGCGACCTGATACCGGGCATTCGTCCCTGCCCGTTTGGCCATGTCGGGGATGGCAACATTCATTTCAATTTCACCCAGCCGGTGGATATGGACAAAGCCGACTATCTCGCGCGCTGGGAAAACCTGAACCGCGTCATTCATGACATTGTTTCTGATCTTGGCGGGTCGATCAGTGCCGAACACGGTATTGGGCGGCTCAAGCGCGATGAACTGGCCCATTATGCCAGTGCGGAAAAACTGAAGTTGCTGCGCGCGGTTAAGGCCGCAATTGATCCCGACAACCGGCTGAACCCCGGCAAGGTCGTGTAAACAGCCCGCGACCGCACGCCTGATTTCCGTCATTGCCTGAGTGAGATTATGCCCGCAACGATAATCATCATGATGCCGGTGAGTGACAGCGCATCGGGCGTTTCGGCAAAGAACAGCACACCCCAAATGAATGAAAACCCGACATAGGCAAAATCAAAGGTGCCGATCATTGGCGATGGCCCGTTTTGATAGGCAATCGCCGCCCCGATGCTGCCAATCAGGATCGAGGCCGCCAGCATCGCCATGATGCCAAAGTCCGAGAGCGTCATGGCACTCCACGGTGCAAGCAGAAAGCCATCTCGCACCTCATCATAAAGCATGCTGATCACGGCGGCAGCCCCACCGCCGACCACCACAAAGGCACAGTTTAGCGCAAGGGAAAGTTTGATCGGATGTTCAGCCCGGCATTTGGTCCGGGTCAGGATCATCGCAACCGCATAGAGCATGGCCGACAGTAATGGCAGCAAGGCATAGCCGTTAAAACTCCCGGCATCCGGCCGCAAGATCAAAATCACCCCGGCAAACCCCAGAATAACGGCAAGCCAGCCCTTTTTGCTGATTGGGCTTTGGGTGATGGCGGCGGTAAACAGGGTGATAAAGATCGGCAGCGTGTAATAGGTCGCAGCAGCGACAGACAGGGTCAGATGCGGCAGCGAAAGGTAATAACTGATCCACATCACGACCAGCAAAAGACTGCGCAATATGGTCCAGCCCACCGCATCCCCAAGACGCAAGGACGCAGGTGACCGGATCATCAGATAGCCGACCAGAAACGGAATCGCGATGGCCGAACGGATGACAAAAATCTGCCAGATCACAAAGGTGCTGCTTGATTGCTTGATCAGCGCATCGCCCAATGACAGGGCGAAAACCGTAAAAATGATCGTTCCCACGGCAAGCGGGATACGGTCACGATAATCGGGGACAGGTGAGCTTTTCATGGCATCCAGCATAAAGCGCGGTTCGCGTAAGGCGATAAAACCCTATCACTCTTACCACCCAAAAATGAACCCCGCATATCGCCAAACAAAAAGGGCGCCCGAACCATCGGACGCCCTTGATAACATCGTTTTAAACCGCTGGCTTACTCAGCCGGGCCCGCCCATGGGGCCATGCTGTTAAGCTTGTCCTGACGACGCTCATCGCCCGACTTGCCCCAATCGCCCCCAAAGGCGGCTGATTCCCATGAACCGTAGCTTGGGTTTGGCAGCATGAACCAGCGTTCGCCCCAATAGGTCGCGTATTTGTCCATGACCTCAAGACGTTCATCAATGGAGCCATCGATATCATCGGTGAAGTCACCAAAGTTATCCCCAAACAGCATGATCACACGGTAATCATCGGCAACCGCCTGACGGCGCGGGGCCTTGGCCGATCCCCATGTTTCGATTTCACCGCGCAGCATGACGTGCTTCTCATCAGCATACGGGAAGCCGTATTCCTGAAGGTTTTTGATGGTTGCGGCTTCTTCCGGGGCCTTACGGTTTGACACGTAAAACACTTCAACGCCCTTGGCTGCTGCTGCCTTGGTGAATTCAAGCGCGCCCGGTGTCGGGGTCGAAATCGCATCATTCACAAACGCCGCCCAGGTTTTCGAGCTGTAATGCGTGTCTTCAGTCACAACCCAGCTCTGATAAGCTGAATTATCAAGAACCGTCTCATCAACATCCAAAATCACAGCCGGTTTTTTGGCCATGAAATTACCGTCCTGCTCAAGGGCGGCGGTCCAGCTGTGATCGCCGATGGCCGCCGGCAGAAGACGGGTCGCACCCGCATAAACAGACATTGCCGTGGTTTTATATTCAACCGATGTCTGAAGCCAAAGCGTGCCGTTCAGGCCATCATTCTGGGCTGGTTCCTGCGCACTTGCGCCAAATGCGCAAAGCGCACTGGTCGCCATGATGGCGGCCACACCGAAGGATTTTGCAATAAGTGTCATTTTAGTCTCCCTGTTGATTTCCCGCCCATTGGAAGCTGACCATACAGACAGGATTTAAGCAGCATGCCATTGCAGTGCGGCAAAGAAAAAGCCTTTTTCCAAAATCACTCGGAAAAAGGCATTTATGACATTTTGATAAAACCGCCACGCGGCAATTGTCATGCGGGTTTCATGCGGTTGAACGCTTTTCAAACGACGTGAACCCGTCTTCAAGTGCCGGTTCCTCGTGAATGCGATCAACCCGCGCATGAGAGGGGCCTTCATGGCAGGCGGCAACCATTGACCTCACTGCATCAACCGAGCCGCAAAATACGGCTTCCACTGTGCCATCGTTTCGATTGCGCACCCAGCCGGTCAGGTCGCGCTTTGTCGCCTGCTCCACCGTCCAGGCACGATACCAAACGCCCTGTACGCGGCCTTCAATCCGGGCATGAACGGCGATATTGCCAGAACCGGTTGCAGGATCGGGGCGGGTGTCGGTCATGGGAACGTCGTCTCCCTACTTGCTTATTTGGCGGCCTTATTTTGCACCGGGAATTTTGGCGTGCAGATGGGCGGTATCCTGAAACGTCTGTTTCTGTGCGTCCGATGCCGGGGCCTGATGGCTGTCTTTCCATGCGTCATAGGTCATGCCATAGACGACTTCGCGCGCACCATCGTAATCCATGGAAACACCCTTTTCGCGCGCCGCCGCCAGATACCATTTTGCCAAACAGTTACGGCAAAAACCGGCCAAATTCATCAGGTCGATGTTTTGAACATCCTTGCGGTCCTGAAGATGCATCACAAGCCCGCGAAAGGCGGCCGCTTCGAGTTCGAGCTTGGTCTGCGGATCAAGGTCGGCCGCCGGACCATTGGCAAGGGAGGCTTCTGTTGACATTTCCGAGCCTGCGCAATCAGACATTCTCCATACTCCCGGCTTTGCTGTGCTGTTCAAGTTTGGCGATCACATCAGGAACATCGGCAATGGTTTCGACCGTGACAAACTGGTCGTTGTCGATTTCGGTCTGATCGACCATTTCATGCACCCATGTGATTTCATAAGGGATGTGGATCGCGGCCCCGCCCGACGCAAGGACCGGCAGGATATCGGATTTCATCGAGTTGCCGATCATGACGGCTTCTTGTGGTTCAACACCATAGCGGCCAAAGATATTGCGATAGGTCAGCGGATCTTTTTCCGAGACGATCTCAATCCCGTCAAACAGGTCTTCAAACCCGGACCGGTCGATTTTAAGCTGCTGGGCGATCAGATCACCCTTGGTGATCAGCACAACCTTGTAATCGGGATCATCGGCATAGCGTTTGAGCACGGTCTCGGCCCCGTCAATAATCCGGGTCGGCGCACGCAGCATCGATTTTCCGATTTCGGCCAGTCTGTGAATGTCTTCGGCGCTGATCTTGCGATCTGAAAGCTCAATCGCGGTTTCAATCATCGACAGGGTAAAGCCCGTCACGCCATAGCCATAGATCGAAAGATTGGACAGTTCGGCCTGATACAGGCGATCATCAACCTGATCGGCGGGCACATAATGCCCAAGCATCTCGCGCAGTTCGATATGGGCCTGCCGGAAAAGCGGCTCGTTGTGCCACAGGGTATCATCGCCGTCAAAAGCAATCAGTTTATACATAGGGACGCCTCGTTTCTTGTTATTGGATGGCAAGCATACATAGGGGTTCAGCCTCGATTTGCGACCATATGGTACGGCCAATCGTGGGTAAAGCCCCGTTTTCTGTATTTAATATGCGCTGACGCTTTGTAAAAGGGGTTGAAACCGACATCCTTGCGCCTGTCAGAAAATTAAAGGCGCCGGTCAATGACAACCAGCGCCTTTATCAAGCAAAGCCGTTTGAGGGATCAGGCAGCTTATTCTTCGGTTTCAAACTCAATAATAATCGCATCAACCGACAGGTTTGCACCCTGCTCGGCGTGGATTTTTTTGACCACCCCTTTGCTTTCGGCTTTGAGCACATTTTCCATTTTCATGGCTTCGAGGATGCAAAGCTCTGTGCCCGGCTGAACCGTCTGGCCTTCTTCGACCGATACCTTGACCAACAGACCCGGCATGGGCGATTGCAGGAAGTTTGACATGTCTGGCGGGGCCTTGAACGGCATCAGTTTCTGGAGTTCCGCCACGCGGGGCAGCATGACCTTGAAACTGCGCTGAATACCATTGGCCGACAGGCGATAGCCAACGCCTTCCAGATCAATCTGGACACAAACCAGGGTGCCGTCGATTTCCCCGACAAACATCGCATCGCCGATTTTCCAATCCGATACGACGCCATAACTACGATCGCCAATGGCGACAATGTAATCACCGTTAACACCATCAAATTCGATATCGAATGCGGTGTGGTCATCGCCCGATACGGCGACCCAGCTTTCGGCAATTTCAAGCGGATGGTCGCTAACCTGTCCGGTGATCCCGGCGTTGCGTTCGGCAATGCGTTGATTAATGTAACCTGCAACCACGATCAGGATGGCGGGATCATCATTTGGCAAATCATCGGCCGAGAACCCGTTGGGGTATTCTTCGGCAATGAAGTTGGTGGTGATGTTGCCGTCCTGAAACCGCTTATTGGCCATAACAGCGGCCAGGAACGGAATGTTGTGCGAAATGCCGCGGATGTAATAGGCATCAAGGGCGGCGCGCATTTCACCAATGGCGTCATCGCGGGTTTCGCCATATGTCACCAGCTTTGCGACCATCGGGTCGTAAAACATTGAAATTTCACCACCTTCAAACACGCCGGTATCGACACGCACTTTGGCACTTTCGGCGGGTGGCTGATAGCGCACCAGACGCCCGGTCGACGGCAGGAATTCGCGGAAGGGATCCTCGGCATAAATGCGGGTTTCCATCGCCCAGCCGGTCAGCGTCACGTCATCCTGTTTTAAGGTCAGTTCCTGCCCATCGGCGATCTTGATCATCCATTCGACAAGATCCTGCCCGGTGACAAGTTCGGTTACCGGATGTTCGACCTGAAGCCGGGTGTTCATTTCCAGAAAGTAGAAATTCTTGTCCTTATCAACAATGAATTCCACCGTCCCGGCCGAGCAATAATCGACCGCGCGTGCAAGTGCCACGGCCTGTTCACCCATGGCCTTACGGGTGGCGGGATCAATAAACGGTGACGGGGCTTCTTCGACGACCTTTTGATGGCGGCGCTGAATGGAGCATTCGCGTTCGCCCAGATAAATCGTATTGCCGTGTTTGTCGGCCAGCACCTGAATTTCAATGTGGCGGGGTTCTTCGACGAATTTCTCGACAAAGACCCGGTCATCGCCAAAGGAACTGGCGGCCTCAGAGGTTGCGCGTTCGAACCCTTCGCGGCATTCGGCGTCATTGCGCGCAATACGCATGCCTTTGCCGCCACCGCCTGCTGATGCCTTGAGCATCACCGGATAGCCGACCTCATTGGCGATTTTAACCGCCTCGTCAGTGTCCTTGATGACACCCATGTATCCGGGCACGGTCGAAACACCGGCATCGGCGGCAATCTTTTTCGATGTGATTTTATCGCCCATGGCGGCAATCGCGCCATTCGGCGGGCCGATGAAGGCGATTTTCGCCGCATCAAGCGCCTTAGCAAAAGCCTGATTTTCCGACAGGAAGCCATAGCCGGGATGAACGGCCTCGGCCCCCGTCGATTTGCAGGCATCAATGATCTTTTCAATGATCAGATAGGACTGGTTGGACGGGGCCGGTCCGATATTAACCGCCTCGTCGGCCATCTGGACATGCAGGGCATTTTTATCCGCGTCAGAATAAACCGCGACGGTTTTAATGCCCATTTTGCGGGCTGATTTGATCACACGGCAGGCAATTTCACCGCGGTTGGCAATCAGGATTTTCTTAAACATTTTTGTGTCTCCCAATATGACGTGGCGGCTTACAACGGAATGTTGCCGTGTTTCTTTTCCGGGTTCTTGATGTCCTTGTTGCGCAGCATCGCAAGCGACCGACACACACGGCGGCGCGTGCCATGCGGCATGATGACATCGTCAATGAACCCTTTGCGGCCCGCAACAAACGGGTTGGCGAATTTTTCGCGGTATTCCTCGGTGCGGGCTTCGATCTTGGCCGGGTCGTTCATATCAGCGCGGAAGATAATTTCCACCGCCCCCTTTGGCCCCATCACGGCGATTTCAGCGGTCGGCCAGGCATAGTTGACATCGCCGCGCAGATGCTTCGACGCCATCACGTCATAGGCCCCGCCATATGCCTTGCGGGTGATCACGGTGACCTTGGGTACGGTGGCCTCGGCATAGGCATACAGCAGCTTGGCACCATGTTTGATGATGCCGCCATATTCCTGTGCGGTGCCCGGCATGAAGCCCGGTACATCAACGAAAGTCACAATCGGAATGTTATAGGCATCGCAGAACCGCACAAAACGCGCAGCCTTTTTCGAACTGTCGATATCAAGGCACCCCGCCAGCACCATGGGTTGATTGGCGACCACGCCGACCGTGCGGCCATCCATGCGCGCCATGCCGACAATGATGTTTTTGGCGTAATCGGGCTGAATTTCAAAGAAATCGCCTTCGTCGACGACCTTTGCGATCAATTCCTTCATGTCATAGGGCATGTTGGGGTTTTCAGGCACCAGCGTATCAAGCGAGAAATCATCGCGTTTGATCGGGTCTTCGCACAGGCGTGCTGGCGGGTCTTCTTTGTTACAAAGTGGCAAGAAGTCCATGAAACGCCGGGTCTGAAGCAACAAATCCACGTCATTATCAAAAGCCAGATCAGCAACCCCCGACACACTTGTGTGGGTGGATGCACCGCCAAGCTGTTCATGGGTGACTTCTTCGTGGGTGACGGTTTTGACCACATCAGGCCCGGTCACGAACATGTATGAACTGTCCTTGACCATGAAAATAAAGTCGGTCATGGCCGGGCTATAGACCGCCCCACCCGCGCACGGCCCCATGATCAGGGAGATTTGCGGGATGACGCCGGATGCCTCGACATTGCGTTGAAACACATCGGCATAACCGGCAAGGCTTTCGACACCTTCTTGGATCCGCGCCCCGCCGGAATCATTGATGCCAATAACCGGAGCGCCAACCTTCATCGCCTGATCCATGATTTTACCGATCTTGCGCGCATGTGCACCGGAAAGCGCGCCGCCAAACACGGTGAAGTCCTGTGAGAACACAAACACCAACCGGCCATTGATCGTGCCGTGGCCGGTGACGACACCATCACCGGGAATGCGGTTTTCGGTCATGCCGAAATCCACGCAATCATGTTCGACAAACATGTCCCATTCCTCGAACGAGCCGGGATCAAGCAGCACATCAATCCGCTCACGCGCGGTGAGCTTGCCTTTGGCGTGCTGGTTGTCAATCCGGCGCTGCCCGCCGCCCATGGCGGCCTCGGCGCGTTTTGCTTCGAGTTTGGCGATAATATCTTGCATTCTGCGTGATCCTTGCTGTGGGCGGCCCAATGGCGCACAGGCCCGTCATCCGCGTAACCTGAAGAATGAAATAGCATTATTCGGTACTGGAATGCCAATTATTTCTGCCAGTTTTGCCTTGGGGTAAAATATACCGCAACCACCTGATTTCCCTAACGTCATTGTGATATGCCTGATTTCTGTGGACTAAAGTCTAGGCCACGTGAAACCGGATGAAAACCACCACCGACAGACCACAAACGCAATGTGCTGCGTGCTCACAGTCTTATTCTGTTGCGCAATCAATGCTATCACTCTTGCAAAGAATAATGTGTGATACGTCGCGGCATGAGCCCCCCGTTAACGTTAAGTGACCAGAAATTTGATGTTTAAAATCAAGCCCCGCACCACAGAACCAACTGGCGACGATACGCCTGCCTCATCGCTTTGGCGTTATATCTGGCGCATGAGTGGATGGCATCAGGTTGCGGTATGCAGCCTCGCGATTCTTGTTGCCATTTTGGGGATCGCCCCGCTTGAGCTCCAGCGCCGACTTGTCGATGACGCGATCAGCAAACAAAACCTCGACCTGCTTGTGACCTTGGCATCGATTTATGGGGCGATCATTATCTTGCAAGGCGTGATCAAGCTTGGGCTGCGCATGTATGAAGGGTGGCTCAGTGAAAGTGCGATCGCGCACAACCGCCGCCATTTGACCCGCCTTTATGCCGAAGATCAAACCGGTCACCACGACCCCGACGATAAAAACGCAAATAACAACGGGCGTGCGGTATCGATCATTGGCGGCGAGATTGAAAAGCTGGGTGGGTTTGTTGGCGACGGGCTGTCCCAGCCGATTGTCAACAGCGGCATGCTGATCTTCGGGCTTGGCTATATGCTCAGCGTCGAGCCGATTGTCGGCCTGATCGGGGTGATCGCCCTGATCCCGCAGGTCGCCCTTGTCCCGGTTATTCAAAAACGGATCAATGCGCTGATTGAAGAACGTGTGACCAAAATGCGCGATGTCAGCGATGAGTTATCGCAACTGGCGCCGGGTAAGAAAAACACCCAGACGGTCGAAGAAATCAATGACGGCGTTTTGCGCCTGTTTGATAACCGCATGAAGCTGTTTTTACTGAAATTCGGGATGAAGGCCCTGATCAATTTCCTCAATGCGCTGGCCCCGATCTGTGTGCTGGTGGGCGGCGGCTATCTGGTTATTCAGGGGGAAACATCGGTGGGTATCATTGTCGCCTTTATTTCCGGCTTTGACCGCATGTCATCGCCGATGCGCGAATTGCTGTCCTATTACCGGGTGGCGTCACAGGCCGCTGTCCAGCACAGGTTGATTGCCAAATGGATGAGCTAGACTCCTCATTCAAACAGTCGCGCATCGACCTGCTTACATCAAAACACGTCACAAACCCGCCTTTGTGACGTCCTTTCTTTCAGAACAGATTGAAACGCTTTCGCACGTCTTGTGAGCACGCAGCAAAGCTGTGGCTCCTCGCCGGGGAAAAGTGTTTTGGCACCTGGTGAAAGGCAGACAGATGGCGCTTGATCCCTCCCTTCTTTCGGGCCTGCAAACCGCGCAGAAGGGCATCGTCCTTGTGATCCGCGATTTGCAAAAACGCCCCGATTATAGCAAACAACCCGATTTCAAAACCTATGTAACGCGGTTTAACGCCTATAATCAGGCGCTGCTTAATGCGCTGGCGCAAAGCACGCTTTCCAGTGACATGCGCGAAGCCCTGGTCACCCAGTCCAAGAACGATGTCCTGCCCGATATCGAAAAGCTGATCCATGACAATATTGCCCAATCACAAATGGGACAGCTCAACACAAACCAAACCATTTCTGCGCCCTTGGCCCTTGAACAGAACAAGACACTGTCAGCAGAACAAGCCGACATTCAGTCCCTGAACGCGCTTTTGAGCGTGGACAGTACGACGAAAACAGTGCCGGAACATTCCGAAACGGAGCAAACATCAAAATCCGAGCCGGACACCGATCAGACAGCCACTTCCGAGCCCGATATCCCCGACCGCCCGCGCGGCCCGGACATCCTGCCAGAGGATCAGGTAATTTCACGCTTTTCCCGTTGGGCAAGCAGCCTTGGCGGCGAGGACATTGATGCCATCTGAGGCCTTGCCTTGCTGCACCTGACACCAGCACCGGAAATTGCTTTTTTTTTCGAGGACCCTGACAATGCCAGACTTAGACCCGACTTCTCCTGATTTTTACGACCTTGTCGTCGTCGGGCGCGGCTATAGCGCATCGACCTATCTGTTCACCGCCGATCTGAGCTGGTGCAATAAAATCCTGATCATTGCCGGCCCGGATGCTTGGGAACACATCGTTCGCGGTGACGGCATTGTCAATCACGCCAATTACATCTATGCGCGCGATAATCCCGATGCACAGATCAATCCCCAACCTATTCCCGCTCCAAGATCGGAACTACGCGACGAAAATGCTGCAATCTACGCAAAATCAGTTTCTTGGCTCAAAAAACAGAAAATAACCGTCGATGAAGTTCCAGGTGTCACAAAGGAGATTGACAAGCAGACCTGCATTCTTGGATCTCCTATTACACGTCCCGAACATGGCACCGCCGTCTTCCAGATAAACCAGGGTGATGCTGTTTCCGTCTACTCGATTGAATACGATGTATGGAACAAGCTTCCCAATGATGACTGGACCGACGTTCAACTTACACAAAATAAAACTGCCAAAGCCCTGAAAGTTGTCTATTGCGGTGGCGCGGGACCTCACAGGGACGACTATGGAAAAGACAAAAACTTTGATCTAAAAACCTTCCTTGATCTTGACGGCTTCATGCGAGACCAAAGCATCCTACCTAATGATAACTCTAACAAACTGATTGTCATCGGACCAAATGCTGGCTTGGATGCCGCAGTGGAAGCATTGAAAAGGGGATTTGATCTCTATTGGCTCATCGCTGGCGTAGAAGGTACCGACCCCGCATGGTTATCTACTAAACACTACTCGATCACCAACACCCCAGATGGCAGTATCATTCCGACTGCCAATGCCTGTGTTGTAAATTATGACTACCGGAAAGCCTCGCTATCGCGAAACCAAACGGGAAACGGGTATGAAATGTCCTTTGAAGAAGCTGTTTTCCGTCGCAAAAACCCGCATCACAGGACACATACAATTAATGCGGACTACGTTGTCTACGCCACGGGTCAAACCCCGTATGGGGAAGAAGTTTTTGGCCAGAACAAAAACCCTTGGCGCATAGGTCCTGCAAAAGTTCTGAAGCCGATTTTAGCAAAAGAACAACTCACGCCGATTTACGATATCAATCAGCGGTTCGGACAATGGTACGAAACCGCACTAGGCCTAAAAGATGAAAGACAAAGCAAATATAGCGGATTAGAAGTACTCGGAGCGGCGGCACTTTCTTTAGCTAATGATCGGATCAACACGAACACCAAACAAGCATATTTGGAGAATGCATACTCAACCTCCCCCCGGTTTCGTTTAGCTTTGCAAAATGGCATGCCCCTGAATACTGCATTGCAAGAACTGCAGAAAGATGCATGGGCGAATAACACAATGTCCCAAAGCCTCGCAGCTTATCTTTCCCAGCAGAGAGATATTCCCACAGTTGGACAGTCAATGGCATCAATTTTACCGAAACTGTATCAGCAAACATTGGTGGCTGCAGACCAACTGGGTGTCATTAAGAGCCAGATCGAATCTGTAACCGGATTTGGTATCATTGCAGCATCTACCGATAGCGAAATGTGGATAACGCACGCGTCAAACTTACGTAGATCCACACAAGAATTAAAAAGGCAAATCAAAATCCTAGTGACGGACTATCAGTCTGCTGACCTTTCCCCTCTCAAAGCCGCCATATCAGACTATGAGGAGACAAATCTTCAATTTGATAGCGTTAATCAGTACGCGAACGATGCAGCAAAGCAATACGTAACGCTACTCTCATACAAAGATAAGTTGTCATTGCAAGCCGAAGGTTTTTCCCCAAACGGCCTCGCGCATCGCGTCAATCAGTCTATTTATAGATTGGCATCCGCAGTATACATTCTTTGCCTATCTGACCATAATTGCCGCAATATCAGATGTCTTATTGAAGTATCTACCGAAATTTCGACGGTACAAAAATGGCTGACAAACCTTGAGGTCGTATTCCAGACACTTACCACTGCAAATATTCAGACAGGAATCGCATTGAACCGCTCGGATGAGACTCAACTTGCAGCTCTGATGGCTGCACGATACCCCAGTATTCCCGCCACTCAATGGCCAGGAATAGCAGCAAAAATAATCAGTGGTCGAGAAATTTACCCTTGGGGCTACGATCCATCTCAGCAAGATGAGATAAACAATTGGCTAAGCGGCTTGAACAAAGGAAACATATCCCCTTTTCCGATCAAGGTCCTAACCCCAAAACTATGAGATGATCTGGTAATAAAACCGTGTCTGTCACCGCAACATCAGCAATTCAAGATACCGACCGGTGGCGAGAATTTCGGCGCGGTGGCGATCGCGACGCTGGACTGCTTCGGCGTCATCGCCCCATTGTTCAATCGAATATTCCTCATCCAGCAACGCACATTCGGAAGCTTGCTGGGCACTGATGCGACCATGCATCACGGCAAGGCCGATAATGACAGAACCCGATACGGTCGTCAGGTTGTGCAATGCCGTCAGGTAATAATCATCAAACCCGTCAATCAGTCCTTGAATACGTGCCAGCGCATCCTCGCTTTGGCTGACCGGCATGACGCCCTCGGTCACGACCAGCTCAATGCCAAGTTCCTGCGCTACCCAATCAAGCAGCGGCTGCCACGCTTTGGCTTGCCGTTCGATCAGGTCTTCGGGGAATGCCGCGCGATAACACAACAGGTCGGACCGGCCATACCCGGTCAGCTCCGCCACCACGGTTGGGCGGTTGGGCCGAACGCGGTCAATGGCGGTTGCGGCGCGCTGCATGATCGGCATGGTATGGGGCAGGATTTTTTCACCCTGTGCATCCCATTCGGCGGCAATTTCACGTGCCAGCACCTCGGACGGCAGCAGGAAGTCTGCCTTGGCCGGTGTTTTCACCGAGCGTCCGTCAAGCTGCACACGCCATCCCGCACCGCTATCATCAACAGCAGCATCGGCCTTTTTATAGAAGCGATTGATCGTTTGTGTAACCATGATCGCCATATGCCTAAAAGCAGAGTTCGGTGCAAGGGGTTTCAGATGGTTTTGTGCCATCAGAACGCCATTTAGGCGATTATCAATTTTTTCTGTATAATTTTTGGTCAATTTACCCCATTGACCAAATAATAAACATCCCTACTCTGCGACGTGAATATGACAAAAGCGCGAAAATGCGCGACAATAATGGACATGGCATGTGCCTTGCTGTGTCGTCAGGGGATTATTTCGGTTGCAGGGCTGATAATAACAGCCCGAAATCAGGAGAGGCTTCATTCGTATGACAAAATTCACAACCCGATTTTTTAGCGCCGCACTTGGCGCATCACTAAGCGCTGCCATTGCCTTTGGCGCAACGTCGGCCAAGGCCGAGATGGACCTTAAATTTTCACTCGACTGGAAATATGAAGGTCCGGCTGCCCCTTATATTCTGGCCAAAAAGAACGGCTATTACGCCGACGAAGGGCTTGATGTCACGATTGACTCGGGCAACGGTTCGGTCGGGGCGATCACGCGGGTTGCCAGTGGCGCCTATGACGTATCACTGGCCGATATCAATTCGCTGGTTGAATTTAACGCCACCAACCCGGACCGCGCCATGAAGTCGATCTTCATGGTCTATGACCGCCCGCCGTTTGCGTTGTTCATGCTTAAGAAATCGGGCATCACCAAACCCGAAGACCTGATTGGCAAGACTCTTGGCGCACCGGTGTTTGACGCGTCGCGCAAACTTTACCCGGCCTTTGCATCGGCAACCGGACTTGATGTCGATGCTGTCAAATGGGAAAGCATGGACCCGCCGCTTCGTGAACCGATGCTGGTGCGCGGCGATGTCGATGCGATTACCGGTCACTATTTCACATCCATCCTGAACCTGCAGGCACAAGGAATTGGCAAAGAAGACCTGACCGTTTTCCAATACAAGGATTTCGGCATGGACTTTTATGGCAACGGCCTTCTGGCATCGCCGGAAATGATGGAAAAGCATCCTGAAGAACTGCGCGGCTTCTTGCGTGCGGTTGTCAAAGGCTGGCGTGCGGCGATTGAAGACCCGGCATCGGCCATCGCCGCCCTTAAGGAAGTCGATCCACTGATTGACCCGGCCCTTGAACTGCAGCGCCTTCAGATGGCGATTGACGAAAATGTCGTCACCCCGGACAGCTTGGAAAACGGTATGGGCATGGTCAAAACCGACCGTATGGCCAAGGCGATTGATCAGGTTGCGCTGGCCTTTGGCTTTGAAAACAAGCCAACTGTGGGCGATGTCTTTACCGATGTCTTTATGCCCGGCGAAGCAGACCGCCAGATCAAGTAATCAACAAAGACATCCGGGGCAGGTTATCCTGCCCCGGCATGCATTGATCCCACCCATAACAGATAACAAAAAATAATCCGGACAAGCAGGGGGAATGACTGCCGTGTCTAAAAGCTTTGTCGAACTCAATAACGTCACGATGCGCTATAGCGAAGGCGACGAACTCGCCCTCGACACCACCAACATGAAGATCAACAAGGGCGAGTTTGTCGCGGTTGTTGGCCCGTCGGGGTGTGGCAAATCATCCTTGCTGAAACTTGTGTCCGGCCTGATGCCGCCGACCGATGGCATTGTGCTTGTTGATAATAAGGAAGTTTCCGGCCCGCTTAAAATTGTCGGCATGGCGTTTCAGAACCCGACCCTTTTGCCGTGGCGGACCACGCTTGATAACGTTTTGCTGCCGATGGAAATCGTCAAGCCGCACCGTAACCGCCTGCGCAAACATCGCGCTGAATACGAAGACCGCGCGCGCAAGCTTCTGGCCAGTGTCGGACTTGAAGGACATGAAGACAAATTTCCGTGGGAATTGTCGGGTGGCATGCAGCAACGTGCATCCCTGTGCCGATCATTGATCCATGAACCCGATCTCTTGATGCTCGATGAACCGTTTGGCGCGCTGGATGCCTTTACCCGCGAAGAACTGTGGGACATTTTGCAGAACCTTTGGATGGTGCGCCCGTTCACGGTTATTCTGGTGACCCATGATCTGCGCGAAGCATCCTATCTGGCCGATACCATTTATGTGATGTCCAAACGTCCGGGTAAAATCATCGTTGCACGGGAAAACCCCCTGCCCCGGCCGCGTGATCAGGAAGTCACCTTTACCCAGCCTTTCACCGATCTTGTCCACGAATTGCGCAGTCACATCCGTGACGTGCGCGCAGCATAGAAAGGCGGGCAGATATCATGAACAAGAAACTCAACCTGCGCAAAGCCTCCCCTTGGCTCAGTGCCATCAGCCTGTTTGTTTTGTGGGAACTGATTGTCCGGATTTTCAACATCCCGCCCTATGTGCTGCCAACCCCGTCCGAAAGCATCATTGTTGGCTGGCAATTCCATGAAGCGATCTGGATGCATGCAACCCACACGCTTTATACAACACTGGTGGGCTTTGCCATTGCTGTGGTGTTTGGCGTGGTGCTTGGCGCACTGGTAGGATCCAGCAGAACGATTTATGACGCGGCGAACCCGCTTCTGGTCGGGTTTAACTCGGTCCCGAAGGTCGCATTGGTGCCGGTTCTGGTCATGTGGTTTGGTATTGGCACAGTGCCGGCCATCATCACCGCATTCATGATTTCGTTCTTCCCGATTGTGGTCAATGTCGCAACCGGGCTTGCCACCCTTGAACCGGAATTGCGCGATGTGTTGCGATCACTCGGCGCAACCCGAAAAGACATTCTGATCAAGGTCGGCTTCCCGCGTGCCATGCCCTATTTCTTTGCCTCGTTAAAGGTTGCGATCACGCTGGCCTTTGTCGGGTCGGTTATTTCCGAAACTGTGGCATCGAATGTCGGGGTTGGTTATTTGATGTTGTCGGCATCGTCGAAATTCAACATGCCGCTGGTGTTTGCCGGGCTTCTGGTAATCGCGGTGATGGGGATTGCGATGTATGAAATCTTTAACGTCATCGAACGCCGGTCAACCAAATGGGCCAACCGCGCCAATCCGACGAATTGATAAAATTTAGGGCCTGAACCCAATCATCAGACAAATATAAAGGCCGGGTTTGACCCGGCCTTTATACGTTATACCATTTGTCGCAAAGCAACCACTGCCTAGACTCCTTCACGTTTTAACGGAAGCGTACCCGGCATTAGTGAAATAACGTGCACATTCGTCTGGCGAGAATGTACCGGCAATGTGGCCAACGTGACGCCATGTTTCTTCAAGGTTTCGTTTTTGAGCGGTTCGCATCCAGTGCTTGACCTT
>Ga0315338_1000734_pt1 | contig 59780 bp, 56 predicted proteins | sample ASW8metaG_FD_204518 | JGI IMG/M metagenome (GOLD analysis project Ga0315338, IMG submission 204518) | Ammonia-oxidizing marine archaeal communities from Monterey Bay, California, United States - ASW #8 | ecosystem: Environmental > Aquatic > Marine > Coastal | place: USA: California | collected...
GGCTGTATAAGGTACAATGGGTATTGAAAACAGGAGCTTGATAAGTAGCGGCCAGGTTGTTTATGATCCCTTGAAGATATTGTGCATCTGCCGGGGCTGGAATGAGCCAGATGGAAACCAAATACTGTTAATCCTGCTGCGCTTTGATAAGTTTGTCCAGGCGATCACGGATTTCCAGTAGTTCGTGCTTTATTGATGGGATCGGTTCTCCAGCCGGTTCTTCACCTTTTAAACGAGCAATCAGGGGTGCGACATAACGTTCAGTTATCGGATCGCGGACAATGAGATTTTCCAGATTCGTAACCTGAGATTCATCGCCGTGGTGGCTCAATAACCGTGCAGCTGTGGTACGCACATCACGATTGGGATCAACCAATAATTCTTCAAAAGTGGATATTAGTTCAGGGTGTTTTTTGGTGTGCCTGCCAATGGTTGAAACCACTGTTGAGCGACATGACCAAGGCGCTGCCCCATATTCAAGTAAAGCTTTAAGTCTTTTATAGTTACTGGCATTATATTTGCGTAAAGATCGAATCGCAGTTTTGCGAATCATATCACGGTGCGAATCCTGTTTCATGGCCCAATCGTACAGTGAATCAGCAGCAGTACTATCCACAGCAAACAAGGTTGTATAAGCATCATTGATCGTATAATCGTTATCTGCAGTCATCATGGTCTCAATCAAGAAATCTTTTACTTCCGTTGTTTTATAACTGCTTAAACTACGGATACAGGCTCTCTGTACACGATTATCCTGCCGTTGCATAGAAATCATGAGAATTTCCGGACCTTTTTTGGGCTTATATTTTCCAAGTGCCTTTGCAGCCTCAACACGAACCCCGTAAAAAGAATCTTTCTGCAACGCATGCACCAGTGCATTTTCGATGGAACGCTTGTGCTGTTTTATGTCTGCCAGTTGTTCAATGGCCCAGATACGATCCAGCACGTGGGGCGCATGTTCAGATTGGTAAATTAATTCACTTTGTGTTTTGTTGAATTCCATCTGCTTGGGGATTATATGCCCCTCATCAACCAGGACCATATTAGGATCCCGTATGGAAGGAATGAGAAAGGTGGATTCTTCCTCTTCAATCCAGATATCCTGACGAACAATATCCCCCCCATTATCAATCAATACAGTTAGCGGTAACCGAAACAGTGATGAAGTCGCCACGTCCTGGGTTTGACGAATAGTCAGTTTTACATGTTGGTTACGGCGATTATATTTATACTTGATATCCAAATGCGGGAGACCGCCGGTATAGACCCATTGATCAAAAAACCACTCCAGATTCTGGCCAGTCACATCCTCAAAAACGCGTTTCAAATCTTGGGATTCTACGTTCTTGAACTGGTAGGTATTGGTATAATGGCGAACTGTTCGCCAAAAGGCATCATAACCCAGCATATGCTGCAGCATATTCAAGACCAGGGCACCTTTGGCATAAATATTCGAATCGAAAAGATCCATATCTGATTCATAGTAATACTGGACCATCGGCCGGCGCTTTGATTCATCGGCCCAGCGGACGCTGGAAAGCATCCAGCGACGGCCGTATTCGGCCGCATCCCTGCCATGGTCGTATTCACGCCAGGCATAAGTCAGGAATGTAGCGAAACCTTCGTTAAGCCAGGCATTGGCCCAGTTCCGGGTAGTGAGCATATCGCCGTACCACTGGTGGGCGATCTCGTGGGCCACCAACCCATCGCTGGTATGGTCCGGGCGGGCACGGTCAGTGTGCATGGTCCCGGAACTCTGATGAATCAGTGTGATATTCTCCATGCCTCCCCACATAAAATCGTCGATAATGATCTGGTCAAGTTTCTCATAAGGGTACGAAATACCGGTTTGTTCATTGAAGAAAGCAACTATTTCCGGTGTCCGATCAAAGGATCGTAAAGCATCTACGTCGCTGAATTCAGGTGTTACCCAGTAGCCAATGGAAAGATTGCCATAGCTATCCTCTACCCTGCGAAAATCGCCAATGACAAAAGAAATCAGGTAGCTGACCATGGGGAAATGCTCGTGCCAGTGAAAGGTGCGGGTGGCGCCCTTATCGGTCATACCCACAAATTCACCGTTCGATATAGCGGTGTAAGGTGTATCCACTGTCAAAATGACCTCAAAAGTGGCCCGGTCATTGGGATAGTCCCAAAGGGGAACCCAATTGTGGTTATCCATTCCTTCACCCTGGGTCCAGGCCTGGTTATTTTTATCTGGATACCCTTTATCGGAACGGACAAAATAAAGACCTTTTTTCGGTCTGGCGCTATAATCAATGGAAAGTGTCAGTGTATCATCAAATCCGTAGGTGCGGTCCAACTCAATATTCAGTTTGGGTCCATTCAATGAGTATTCCAGCGGTCGATTATTGTTGATCAACACCTGCCGCACTTCCGTATCCTCGCAATCCAGCTGAATAATATACAGATCCGTGCGCAAGGAACTCATTATATGGGTCACATTACCGGTAACTGTACTATCATCCAAATCGACCCGAATATCGATCTTGGAATGATGGATATCCACATAACGGTCTGGCGTAGGTTTGTAGGGTGCATCGCCAGCGAAACCAGCGACAACTATTGCTAAGATAAATGAAGCTATTATTTTCAAGGTACCTACTCCAGATGAGGGCCAAACTTACAATGGTGTTATTTTGGTAACAAATTTTGATTTCTAATAGTATAAAGTGTAAGTTCGCCGCCGATAGAATAGTATAAGAAAAAAGATAATTAAATTCGAATTATGCCACTAGACATAAAGATCGAGAATAAAAAAGCCCATATCGGCGTTATTGGCCTTGGTTATGTGGGCCTGCCCTTGGCCGTTGAATTCGCCAAAGCAGGATTTCCTGTTATCGGCATTGACGTAGACGAGTCCAAGGTAGCAGCAATCAATGCTGGGGAAAACTATATTCCTGATATTGCTGATGATACTCTAAAGACCTTAGTCAGCAGCGGTAATTTACAGGCCACGACGGATATGGACAATATTGCCGATCTGGATGCGGTAGCGATTTGTGTACCTACACCGTTGAGCAAGATTGGTGACCCGGATATATCCTACATTATCGCAGCGGTTGATGGTATTAACCAACATATCCATAAAGATCTATTGATTATCCTGGAGAGCACTACTTACCCGGGCACAACGCAAGAAATTTTATCCTCTAGATTAGAAAAATCAGGACTGATGGTTGGGAAAGATTATTATTTATGCTTTTCTCCGGAACGGATCGATCCAGGGAATGAAAAATATACAATAGCGAATACACCAAAAGTTATTGGCGGCGTCACTGCAGCCTGTACCCAACTCGGAGCCCTACTATATGACCAAATAGTAGATGAAGTTGTGACTGTTTCCTCGCCAGAAACAGCAGAAATGGTAAAACTCCTGGAAAACACCTACCGCTCGATCAATATTGGCTTGGTCAATGAAGTAGCGATCATGTGCGAAAAACTGGGCGTGGATGTATGGGAAGTGATCGACGCTGCGGCTACCAAACCATACGGATTTATGAAGTTCACTCCGGGCCCTGGTCTGGGTGGTCACTGTATTCCTATCGATCCTCAATATCTATCCTGGAAAATGCGCACCCTGGATTACAACCCGCGTTTCATTAATCTGGCTGCTGAGATTAATTCGGCTATGCCGGCTTTTGTCAAAGATACGGTTGCCAATGGATTGAATGGGCATGGCAAAGCACTGAAAGGCAGCAGTGTCCTTATTCTTGGGGCAGCTTATAAAAAAGATATTGATGATGTGCGTGAATCCCCTGCCCTGGATGTGATGATACTGCTGGAAACGGCTGTCGCTGCAGTGGACTTTTTTGATCCATATGTTGCCGATATTGTACTCGAAAACAAAACCAAGGTGGGTTTAACAGAATTAACAGCTGAAAATTTACAAACCTATGATGCGGTGGCCATATTGACTGACCACTCCAATGTGGATTATGAACTGGTCAAAAAACAGGCAGCACTGATCATTGATACGCGGAATGTGTATCCGTTAAACCATGATGAAAAGATTATCCGCCTTGGCGTCGGCAAAAAAGATTGAGTGGCTTACCCTCAATTATTGATTTTATCTCTTTAGTATTATGAGACCAATAATTCATCTAGTCGTAGGAGCGCGGCCAAATTATATTAAGGCCAATCCTGTCTTTCAACGTCTCGACGAACTAGATAAATTTGATCTTGTACTGGTCAACACTGGTCAACATTATGATCACAATATGGCCGCCATTTTTATCGATGAATTGGGCATGAAAGCGCCGGATATCAATTTAGGTGTTGGTTCTGGGACACACGGATCTCAAACTGCGAAAATATTGACAGCATATGAAGAAGTGCTGATCGAGCATTCCCCAGATATGGTAGTGGTGTTTGGTGATGTGAATTCCACCATTGCCTGTTCCTTGGCCGCCACCAAATTACAGGTGCCTGTAGCCCACGTGGAAGCAGGTCTACGCAGTTTTGACTGGTCTATGCCGGAAGAGGTCAACCGGGTACTCACGGACCGACTGGCTACATTGTTGTTCACCACTAGCCCGGAAGCAGAGAGCAACTTGAATAATGAGGGGATCACCAGTGCTGGTATCCATTTTGTTGGCAATACAATGATCGATTCGCTAGTACAGTGCCAAGGTCACTTTGCTAAATCAACCATTCGAAATGACCTGGGGCTTGCCGGAGATTACGCTTTAATGACCTTCCACCGCCCTTCCAATGTTGACAAGGATGACAGCCTGCAACAATTGGTAACAGCAATTATAGATGTTGCGGATCGACTACCTTGCATATTTCCTGTTCATCCCCGGACCAGAAATAAACTGGAAAATGTTGGATTACTAGACACTTTCCAGAACAACGATAAAATTTTCCTTATTGACCCAATTGGGTATATCGATTTCATGAACCTGCAGCAGCATGCGGTTATTGTTTTGACAGATTCCGGCGGTATTCAGGAAGAATCGACCTTTTTCGGTGTACCCTGCCTCACTGTCAGGGATAATACGGAACGGCCGATCACCACTACCCTGGGTACAAATAAACTTATCGGAACTGATTATAGAAGAATACCCCAGGAAGTAGATCTTGTTTTAGCTGCAAATTCAAAAGAGCAAACTGTACCTGATCTCTGGGATGGGAAGGCAGCGAATCGGATCAGCGCAATAATCGACAATTATTTCAACAATATTCTCTGATCATCAGTAGGAAAAATTATAACAAAATAGTTGGATTCAACTAAACTACTTTTTAATATCACACTTGGACGGACTAATTTGTCCTTAAACACGTAACAAAATGGAGGAAACATGAAACGTTTTCGTTATATAGTATTCTCTCTGCTATTCGTTATTCTTGCGGTAATGCCTCCAGTATTTGCCCAAGAAGAAGCAACTGAAGAAGCAGTTGTTGAAGAAGCAGCAGTAGAGGAAGAAGCAGTCTGGGGCGATGATGCCGCAGCTGAAGAAGTTGCACCAGCAGAAACAGCAAAAGCACCAGGATCTGGAATGTCCGTTAGTGCAGGATATGGTATGGGTCTAGCACATGGAGATTATATTACTAGTTCTTCTGGTTTAGGTCTACTTGTGGGTTTACCCTTCTCTATGCCGATTGGGCCATTGGATGTTTCGGTTAGTGCTGCTGTAATTATGAACACTATGGATGCCGGTTCTGAAACAGGTGCTTCAGTTACCCAAATAATGGTTTTTGGGATGGCAGCTGTACCAGGTATGCCTTTTGCCTTGATGGGCGGCGGCGGAATGGCTGGCAGCGGTTTAGCCATCGCAGGTGGTCTTGGCATACCAGTAAATGCATTTGTTCCAGATTTGCCAGTACAGGTCATGGTCGGTGTTAATGCAAACATTTATACAGCATTGGACGATAATATTGAAGGTAACACTGGCGGCATTGTCGGCTTTTTAACGGTAGGAACGTCATTCTAATTATTGCATAAATGAAAAAAGGGCGGTCTTCCGCCCTTTTTTTTTGCCTGGCATTGTTGAATTTTTCATTTCGAGGATCGTGGAATTCGGAATGACATATGGAGCCTACAATAGTAGATTCACAAACAGCTAAGCCCCAAGGTTTGGAATGACAGATAAAATCGACCTATCAGTAATTATTCCCGTCTACAATGAAGCGGCGACATGCGGTGAGATCATCAAACGGGTTCAGGCAATCAGTATTGTCAATGAAATTATAGTTGTGGACGATGCATCAACTGATGGAACAATCCATATTTTGGAGAAAATTGATAATATCAAGGTCATCCTCCATGAACAAAACAGCGGTAAAGGTGCTGCAGTACGCACTGGTTTGGCCCATGTAACGGGGAAATACGTGATTACACAGGACGCAGACCTGGAATACGACCCAAATGATTTCCAGAAGCTAGCTGAGCCAATACGGGATGGCAGTGCAGAAGTTGTTTACGGTAGCCGCTGGCTGGATAAACCAATTGAATGGCGCATACACTACCTGATCAACCTAATGATCACCCTGTTCGCAAATGTATTCAATGGTGTATTACTTACTGATATGCCAACCTGTTATAAGTTAATTCCTACCAAATTGCTGATGCTGCTGGATCTGCAAGCTAATGGCTTTGGGATCGATGCGGAAATCACTGCTAAATTGACCAAGAATGGTACAAAAATTTCTGAAGTACCGATTCAGTACTCAAAACGTGGAAAAAGTGCGGGGAAGAAACTGCGCTTGCAGGACGGGCTTGTGGCCGCTTGGACTTGTTTTCGCCACCGTTTTCTGGAAGGTTAAAGAAAAAGCCGGAAATCCGGCTTTTTCTTTACTAAACGATTTCTTACCTAGTTCTCTTAGGCTTCTCCCGCGACTGAAGTTACATCCAGGTCCAGATCTTTGCCGAGAGCATAGAAATCCTGCGGTGTATAATCGGGGATCAAATGCTGTAATTTCCGTTTAATGGAGTCAGGATCCAATTTCATGGAAATATCCACTAAACTCTGGATTTCCCGTTGCATCATCTTCCAGGGCATATTGTGGGCCCCATGCTGCACTAACATGATCTTTTTGTGTTCAGTACCTTCGGCCTTTTCTTCCTTGGATATTAGTTCTTCGTAGAGCTTTTCACCGGGACGCAAACCGGTGTAAATAATAGGAATATCCTTTTCCGGTTCCAGTCCAGACAAGCGAATCAAATCATAGGCCATATCTTTAATTTTTACTGCTTTACCCATATCTAAGAGAAAAATTTGACCCGTAGTACCCCCCATAGCACCAGCTTGGAGTGTAAGCTGTGCAGCTTCAGGTATAGACATGAAGTAACGGGACATTTCAGGATGGGTAATGGTTAGCGGTCCTCCACGGTTAATCTGATTTTGGAAAATGGGAATAACGCTTCCAGAGCTACCAATCACATTGCCAAAACGAACGGCCAGAAAGATAGTACTATGTTTAATCTCTTCTATAGATTGTATCACTTTTTCAGCCAAACGCTTGGTGGCACCCATGATGTTTACTGGATGAACCGCTTTATCAGTAGAAACAAGGACAAATTTCTCCGTATTATATGTTTGCGCTAATTGGACCAAATTAAGGGTACCCATAACATTCGTCGAAACGGCAGACCAGGGGTGTAATTCCTGCATGGGGACGTGTTTATAAGCGGCGGCGTGGATGACTACCTGGGGACGGTATTCTTGAAAAGTATTCTGTAACAGATTTTTTTCGCGGATATTGGCCAGAACCGAACGAACGAGCGTTTTCTTCTCAATAAAAGCAATTTCCTGTTCAATGGTAAAAAGATTTTGTTCACTATTATCCAATAAAATAAGTGAACCTGGATCATATTCCAGACATTGGCGTACCAGTTCCGAGCCAATGGAACCACCGGCGCCACTGATCAAGATTCGTTTACCTTTAATAAGTTTTTCGATAGCGTTAATATCCAACTGCACTTCTTCTCGACCGAGCAGATCCATATAGGATACATCGCGGATAGACTCTACAGAGATATCCTTGTTTATGACTTCATTCAAGCTGGGCACAGTTTTGAATCGTTTCCCAGAAGTTTTACATAAGTCAATAATCCGCCGTAAACTATCTCCAGTGGTATTAGGAGCGGTAATTAGAATTTCATCGAAATCAAGGACCAGTTTATTAAGCGTAGCAATGCGATCAATTACTGGGATACCATGGATGCTGGACCCAATTTTTTCCAGATTATCATCCAGAAAACCAACAATTCGGTAATCATCGCTGAAGTTACTCAGGATATCGCGGGCTATTTTTTCACCCGTATCACCAGCCCCAATTAGCAACAAACGCGTAATTCCAAGATCTTCTTTACTTCTCTTTGGTACGGCAACCACTACTCGAGAAAAATACATTCGGACACTGAGACGTACCAGGGCAATCAAACCTGCCGTGAGTATAAAATCCAAGAACAGTATAGACGGCGGGATGACCCGGAACAACGGTACGATTAGAAATACACTATTAATAATCAGGGTCGCAGTAACAGTGGCTTTACCAACATTGACCAGGTCCCAAATACTTGTATAGCGATACATACCTCGGTAGAGACCAAAAAGGTAAAATACGAATAATTTAACTGGTAATGCCCACAGCAGGTAAACCCCCAGGCCGGTGAGGGATTCAGCCGGTAAACGAAAATCGTAACGCAGACTAAAGGCCAGCAATAAACTGGCCACGATCATCATTATATCGTAAATGACAATTAAATAACTGCGACGTTTTTCGATGGTTCTATTTGCCATTGTAATAATTTATTTGAGCCAAATCAGCGGAATCTACCGAAAAAATAAATAAATATCCAAAGAGGTTATTTTCACCATCCATAAGTTTATGTTATAGGTTAAAGCTGATATCATTGATTAGCTGTAATTTTATGTAAACAGATCCGTTATCCGTTTCATGTAGATCGCCGGCCCAACCACCGGCAATAAATCCAAGCTTTGTATGCCAGATAAATGATGCATCAATCACATGGTGGTCGGTAACTGGCGGTGACGGAAAATCAACCTTTCGTTCCGCTTCAGGTGGTAAGGGAGTAAGAATGTTCACCCTTCCTTTTTGCAGGTAGGTATGTTCCAACGATAATAGCCAGTTATCATTCATCCAATAATCAAATGCCAATAGCCATGAACGACAATCGGGACCATATTTATACCCAATGGGAATGTTACTATTATGCCAACTAGTAAATTCACCCCAGTGGGTATAGGTCCAAGTACCAATGGTGGTAAATTCAAATAAAAATAACATATCTCTACCAAATACCGTACGTGAGCCATCCAACCCAACTTTAAATCCTATCGCGTCAGGGATACTATCTCGGTAGGACAGATCAATTTGAAAATCATCGACAACCAGTTCACCATACATACTCATATTTTCATTAATAAGGTATCGACCATGAATGAATAATATTGTATTTTCATTTTCGGTGCCAGAAGGGTTACGTTCCTCCTCTTCTTCAATTTCAGCAAACCAATACGGTATGATGGGATTGAGATAATGAAATTCAAAGGAGCGCTTTACGCCAGTGTAAATAATCTGTTCACCAATCGCTAAAAACCAGCGTTTATGGCTCGGAAGCCACTTTAATTGGTGTCCTGATATGAATCGTTTTACCCGCTCGCCAACTGCTGTCGTATCCGAAGTAAGCTGGCCGGCCAACAAATCAAACTGAAAATTACTGAAGTTTAGTTTGAAGGCAAGGTGGTCATAGGGTTGAGCAGAACCGGACTGTATAATCGAGGATGAAAAAGACTGTCCCCACCATACGGGGGCACGTCCTAGCTGGATAATGCTATTTTCCATTTTATAGCGGATGAAGGCATTGGAAAACCGACCGGAAATATTGCCTCGGGCGTAGGCTCTGCCAATAGTTTCCGCCGCATAATATTTGTTAATAATCACCGGCTCCGCCAGTAATGATATATTACTCCATTCCCCGGCTAGCCAGGCACCAACCCTGAAATCGGGCTTATGATTGGATAAACGTAAATTTGGAGCGATCCTGAAAACAGTGTTCTTTTTATCAATTTGGAAACGAGAAACAGGTAAAGCATTTACCATCAGCGGGTATGGTGCAATGAATACATCCAGATTTGGGGACTTTCTAAACTCTTGATAATGGTAAAAATAGGCTGGATCACTTGGTGGAATGGGCTGACAAATAACAAAAGCCGAAAATAGTAAATAGAAAAAAGTTAATATCATGGTAGAAGGAAGCTTACGTTCGAGATTGGACGATTTCATTTGCACCAGGAGGTGGTGCGGGATTCAATTCAGTATTCCGTGAACAAATCGTTAATAATTCATGGTCAGCATCGAGATGCACTAGCATTTTACACACCATTTGTAATGCTTTATTTCTTGCTAAAACAGCCAATATAGTTGCAACAATCAATTTAAAATCAATCCAGAGTGTTCTATGTCGGACATACAGCAGTCCCAATCTGCTTTTCCAGGGTCTGATCAGTTGATTATATGCCAGGTCTGGATCTACTCTGCCAGCTAAAATAGATCCCTCATCAGCAAATACAATGGATGCGAAATCTGTAATTCCAGGTTGTACATCCAGTAAATGACGCTCCTCAGACGTGTAGATATCAACATCCCTTTCTACCTGTGGACGGGGCCCAACCAGGCTCATCTGTCCAAGGAAAATGTTCCATAGCTGGGTCAATTCATCAATTTTAAAACGACGAACTGTTTGTCCAATAAATGTAATCCGTTTGTCATCCATTGAGGTAGAATCAACGCCAGATTTGTCGGCATGCACTACCATGGTACGCAGTTTGATCATGGAAAATATTTTTCCATCTTTTCCGACCCGCGGGGCAATATAAAAGGGAGAATGAAAATCCTGCAACCAGATCAGTAGCAGGCAGATCAATAATAACGGACTGAATAGCAGCAGGCCAATAAGGGCAAGAAAAAAATCAAAGAAACGTTTTAGCAAAGTGGACTACTGTTCAAGAAATTCAATAGTTCGCTGCGCGATGGAAGCCGCATCCAGCTTATACTGCTGCCGTAAATACCGCTGGGAACCTACAATACTTGAGAACCCGCCTTCAAGGCCAATACGCAGCACCCTGGTAAATTGTTCATGGTCGGCCAAAACTTCCAGCACAGCACTACCTAAACCACCGTTAATGGTATGTTCTTCCACCGTGATCAGGGCATTGGTCTCGTTCGCTGCGGTCAATACTGTTTCAACATCAATAGGTTTAATGGTGTGCATGCTGATAACCCTGGCCGCAATATTTTTTGATGATAGTTCTGCAGCTGCTTTTTGAACTTCTTCTAAAATACCTCCGGCAGTAATAATAGTACAATCCGTACCCGGATGAAGTGTCCGGGCGCAACCCAATGTAAAGGATTCACCAGCAGTAATTGCACTGTCATCACCTGACGATTTATCCAGCCGTAAATAGGTAGTGCCTGGCTCTTGGGCAATGGCTGCAGTGGCTGCCATTGTTTCCCAATTACCGCAGGGAGCCACAACGGTAATATCAGGGATACTCCGTAAAATAGCCAGATCCTCCGTGGCATGATGGGAAATGCCTAAAGCACCATAACTAAATCCTCCGCCAATACAGACTACATTTACATTCGCGCCGTGGTAGGCGGCATCATTACGAATCTGTTCCAAACAGCGCAAGGTGGCAAAATTAGCGATGGAATAGGTAAATGTGGTCTTCCCTTCCAAAGCCAATCCAGTAGCCAGTCCGGTCATCTGCTGCTCGGCGACACCAACGTTTATAAAATTATCAGGGTAATTTTTGCGAAACTCATTAAATACACCGAACCCCAGGTCCCCTGTAATAAGCAGGATATTGGGTTCTTGCTGAACAAGTTCTCCTAAACATTTGATAAAATGGTCCCGCACTAGCTGTCCTCCAGTTCCTGCAGAGCCGTAGCAAATTCTTCACCCCTGGGGACCCGATAATGCCATAATACGGTATTTTCCATGAAAGATACACCCTTCCCTTTTACTGTATGACAAATAATGACGGAAGGGCACCCGGATTCCAGCGGAAGCGCTGACAGCTCAGAATGCAGTTGCTGATGATTGTGACCATCTACTTCCTGAACCTGCCAGCCAAAACTGCGCCATTTATCGGCAAAGGGTTCTAATTCCAGTGTGCCCGCAACCGTGTCCAGACTTTGAATTTTATTATAATCAATAATAGCAATTAGATTATCCAGGTGATGGTGGGCCGCAAATAGTACTGCCTCCCAGGTAGATCCTTCATCACATTCTCCATCCGATAGTAAAGTAACAATGCGGTGTTTTCTCTGATCTATTTTAGCAGCCAGGGCCATTCCAGTGGCCAGGCTCAAACCATGCCCAAGACTGCCGGTTGATACTTCCACTCCGGGAATACCCTTATGACTCACATGACCACAAAGATCGGAGCCATCTTGATAATGGGTAGCTAGTTTACTGACGGGAAAAAAGCCAGTTTCGGCGAGGGTTGCATATAAGGCAGCGCCGGCATGCCCCTTACTGAGGACAAAGCGATCACGCTGCTCAAGCTTAGGATCTTTCGGATCCAGATGCAATATTTCGGTGTACAGTACGGCCAATATATCCGCAATGCTCAATGCGGAACCAATGTGCGATCCGCCACCGCTATTGGCCATTTTCAGGGTATGAATACGAACTTTTTTGGCTAATTCCTGTGCGGCGGACATATAGTTATATTTTCTCGTTGTTACGGTAAAAGGTGATGATCTTTTCAGCAACATAGTTGACCTCAGCATCCGTGATGGACATATTTAACGGCAGCATAAGCAATCGGGTAAACACTTCTTCAGTAAAAGGCAATACTTGATCAAACCCAAGTTTGGTAAATTGATGGACCGCTTTTCCGCCCCACTGTAGGAGAGTGCCAATACCATTGTCCGCAAGAAATGCTTTTAATTTATCCCGCTTTTGGGCCTCGATCTCATAATTTTGGTATACATCAAAATGGTCCGAATTCATACTGGGTCCCGGTGGCAAGTCGACTTGGTCCACATCTTTAAGTAATTCCTGATATTGGGCTGCAATCTCTCTTCGGCGCGTAATTACCTGTTCATAATTATCAAATTGAAAATTCAAGAATGCAGCCTGCAAGTTATCTAACCTGCTATTGAAGCCCCAAATGGTTACATCACCATCATTTGCGCGCCCATGATCTCTCAGCAATAGCAGTTTATCATATATTTCTTTATCAACCGTCAATACTAAACCACCATCGCCTAGACCACCTAAGATCTTTGCTGGATAAAAACTGATGCAAGCGCATTTACCAAATGTACCAGCATATTGACCCTGGAATTTTGCCCCCAGTGCCTGCGCTGCGTCTTCATAAATGTCTAAACCATAGTGATCAGCAATAGACTGAATAGCAGCCATATCTGCAATGCGGCCATTGAGCTGGGTTGGCATTATAGCTTTTGTCTTTGGTGTAATTGCGCCAGTAATGGCATCCGGATCGATCATATGATCAGAACCAACCTCCACCGGAACTGGAATTGCACCGGCGAAATGGATGGCGGAGGCAGTGGCAATCATTGTATGGGAACAAATAATTATTTCATCGCCAGCCTCTATTCCACCAGCCATGAGCCCCAATTGCAGTCCATCTGTGGCATTGGCCACGCCAACAGCATATTTTACACCGCAATAATCAGCAATGCGTTGCTCAAAATTCTGCAGGTCCTGCTGCATGATAAATGCACCGCGGGAGCCCACATCCTTTAGGACCATGAGAAATTCATTTTCCTGCGCAGTAAATACGTGTGGATAATTAAAAAATGGTACTTTCATAACCATGTTATCCTAAAATCAATTAAAATATCCAAAAAGACCATTATGAATTATTTAATTAGGCCAAGGTTGAAAATACGGCCATATTTCAGTATTAGAGGGTCTTTTTGTAAGGTTAGATAGATTGCTGCCATCTGGCTGTACACTATAGATTTCATAATCACCATCGCGGTTTGATGTAAAACAAATGAGTTCGTCAGTAGTGGAAAACTGCGCTTTATAATCTTTACCGGAATGATTGGTCAGGTTCATCAAGTTGTTCCCATTGATATCCATGATATAGATCTCATAATTATCATCTCTAGTAGATTCAAACAAAATGCTAAATCCATCGGGGGAAAATTGTGGCTGCCAATCAAACCCTGGATTCTGGGTTAGGTTGGTTTGATTACTTCCATCAATAGCCATGGTATATATTTCATAGTTATCATCCCTGGTTGATTCAAATACAATTAAATTTCCAATTGGCGAAAATCGTGGACGTATATCTGGCCTGGGATGCTGGGTTAAATTAATTGGACTGCTACCATCAGACTGCATAACATATATTTCATCATTACCATCTCGATCCGACACAAAAGTAATTTCTGAGCCATCAGGGGAAAATTGCGGATAGCGATCATTTCCCGGATTATTTGTAAGGTTGGTCAAACCACCGCCACCGCTATTCACTAAATAAATTTCATAATTATTATCTCTATGTGATTCAAACACAATTTTCAACCCATCCGGTGAAAACTGGGGATTCCCATCGTAGGCCTGGTCGGCGGATAAATTGATTTGATTTATGCCACTGTAACGAATGTAACCACCTCGCCACTCTAGATCCATTATAAATACATCTTCCCGGTTATCGCGATTTGAAATAAATACAATTTTTGCACCATCTGGTGAAAATATAGGATCTGTGTCACTAGCGGGATGGCTAGTCAAATTTACCTGGTTATAGCCATTGATATCCATACTATATATGTCATGGTTATTATCTCTACTGGAATAGAATATTATTTGTTGGGTTGTCGGGTAGGATTGACTGGGACCAAAACAATTGCAGAAAAGCAAGATACTACCGCTAACAAGTAAATCATATTGGGAAATAATATTACGCAAAGCAGTTAATTAATAAACACATGACTAAATTGGTTTTGACTATCTTCTCTAGCAATTCTAATAGATTCTTCGGAAATATCAATACCATATAGCTGCCAGCCTTCCTGTACAAATTTTCTGGTTTGTGTTCCATTACCGCAGCCAAAATCTAATATTAAACCAGCTTTCGGCATGCTGATGCAGGCCCATACCATTTTTCAAAATAATGATGTGACCGGCGAAGCGCTCTATCAACAACGGAATGCAGGTTAGCATTATAATTGCGTACATCTTGCGAGCGCATTTTATGTTCCGCATGCAGTTCTTCTATTGCTTTATCGTTTATGCTCGAACTCATGGTGAATTCCTACCTACCATCTATAATATTATTCTACCGGCCAAGATCGCAACTGGCCAGCGCCAGGCCAGGGTTCTGCATGCTGTTGCACTGGTGCTCGCCTTAATAGTAATGTAAATAAACCATATAATACACCAACACCATGGATAAAGTGGTACAGGAAAAAGCTCAAGGGCAGGGTAATTAGATGTAAAAACTTTCGATAACGTAACGATTGCTGAAAAGCAGATAAAACACCCAAGAAAAAATATAGTACCATTGTGCCTAAAAAAAACCCTTTAAACAGAGGGGATAAATAGGAAAGTAACAGTCCACCAATTACCCCCGTTGCGAAAACTGCAGTGATAGCATGACGAAATGCAAATGTATAAGGAGCCAAATACCACATATAGGCATTGTAAGGAGCCTCATGCAACAGCTGCTTTTTCAGAAACAGCCATAATGTTGACTGGTTGTAATATATTACTTGGATTTCAGGATTTAACCAAACTGTGCCGCCTGATTTGATAATGCGGCAATTAAATTCATAATCCTGAGCACGGACAAGTCTTTCATCAAAAAGACCAATGGTATCAAAAATAGATTTTTTAAAAAACCCATAGGGAACCGTGTCCGCTACGCCAGCTTTGATTCCCGTTCGAAAACCAGAATTGCCAACACCAAACTTATGGGTGGTTATTGCCTGCACCAGATTAGCACCATAGCGATTATTATGCGCTGTGGATATTACGATCCCGCCCACATTATCTGCACTGGTTCGCAGCATTGTTTCATAACACAACTTTAAATAGTTCTGCGGGTATGTTGAATGGGCATCAAGTCGTAGAATCCATTCACCTTGCGCTTCCTTGACAGCAATATTTATTGCGGTCGACTGTATTTTCCCTGGATTGGTAAACAATTTAACTCTGGCATCTTTTTCCATAATCGATCTTAGTTTGATAACAGTCTGATCTTCGGATAAACCATCCAACACCAATACTTCAATCTGGATATGTTCAGGAAGGTCAAAATCCAACATGCTATCGATACAATCCGCAATGAAGGCCTCTTCGTTGCGACAGGGTACCACAATAGAAACCAGTTTCGTTTTACGTGGATTCATTGGGCCAGGTAATTTCTACTTCACCGCTTTAACGTTATTTTCTTGAAGCAATGGAAACAACAATCAACCAGCTTATTGCCAACAGGGTGTAAATAGTTGTAATAAGCAAAGCAACTAGCGTTATTTGATAATCAAGGATATTTAGTGTGGCTATAATCGTGGGTAGAGCGACAACCATTAGCGGTACAGATAATAATTTCCTGAGCAATTTTATGGGAAATGGGTACTGCGACCATCCATAAAATTTTTCAACCAAAGCAAAGGTTTCTGCAAGAAATTTTATTAATATAAATGAGGTGACTATACCAATGATAAACAGATAGTTTGTTGCCGCAGAAAAACTAATCAAAATCAACAACGCACCACGTGCAAAATCATTTGCAAGACCATCAAGCTTTTCACCAAGAGCAGAAGATTTGTTCGATACCCGTGCAATTGATCCATCAGCAAAATCAAGATTTACCTGCCAAGCTAATAATAAGACACCAATAATTGGGTCATAGATATAGGAAAACCAAGGATAGAATACAAGGTATAGACCGAGCGCTGCCAGTGCTACCCGAAACATAGAAAGCAAATTTGCTGAAAAACCTAGATGGTAAAATAGGTAGGCAGACCTGAGACCCACCCAGCGATTTATATGAAAAAATATAGATTTATCCTTTTCTGTTGCAGAAAGCGTTGACGGATAGGCAACAGATTTAAATGCAATCCACTTCATAATAGAGATAATAAATGATTTTCAGGAAAGAAAATCTGCAAACGAATTAGAAATTAATTGATTCAGATAATCCGGAGTAAATCTTTTATAAATATGTATTTTTATAATATAGGTATGCTGTTTTGGCATAATTGAATTCTCTTTTCCAAGAATGACTTGTGGTACTTGAATGGATAACATGGATGACTTCCAATTCGGGCACAAAAAAAATGGGGATTTTATTTTTTTTTGCAATTTCAGCAGTGGTGACTTCTTCCCCATACATTTCATAATTACTATCAATCCAACCACCTCTTTTGAAATATTGATTCGAAAATATTACAAACGAACCGTGGGGTGCATATATTTTCTTTATTTTACTGGCCAAGGGCCGCTTAAATATCGCCGCTGATTTTTTTAACCATTTAAGGGCTATCTGCATTATCCTGGCAGTAACATAATTTATATAAAAAAAGGATAGATATATTTTTTCAAGTCTTCTAATTGGCTGATCCATGTACGGATTCAAATTTTTTCCAGTAACCGATGAATAAATCGTTGGTCCAATGACGTGGTATTTATCTGGATCAAGCGCAGATAATTTCTTTATAAAATCTATTTGTGGAAAAATAATATCATTGTTGCAAATGATAATCCATTGCGGAGGTCCATTGTAATCCAATAGTAAAGTTTGCAACGCAAGGGCAGCGCCACCCCAATAATATGTGTTTCTTTCAGAAAAAATAAGTTGGGTTTTAAACGGAGTACTTTTTGCTAATAATTCCAGTTGTTCCTTCGTTTGCACTGTTGATTCACTATCAACGATAACAAGATCCACAGCATTACAAGTATCAAGTTTCTGTAAACTGCGAATAAATCTTTCCGTAATAGCCGTATCCTTATAATTGACTGTAATAATTTTAATTTGATTCATAATAGTAGTTTTTTATTCAGTAATAATAAAACAACAAAGAAAATACACCAAGCCATCAGTGCACTCGTATAATTGAAAATACTTATTATTGGTGAATAAAGGGTGAATGCGTAAAAAAAAGATAAGGGTATTAACCAGATAAATTTTCCATGTAGACAACGATCAAAAGAAATACTAGCTGCCATTCCTGAACCAAAGGCAACGACCAAGGTACCTGGAATTGAAAAATCCTGTACCAAACCGCGAAATACGGTAAAAATGTTAGTGTATAATGCTGAAGATAAAAGGATATTTTCCTTGTAATAACCAATTTCTCGCTCTTGAATACCTATTAGATCTAATGGCCCTGAGAAAGTGTTTGATCCAAAGCTCAGGCCAGTATAGTGATAATCCCTCATCCAAGTGGAAAAAGCTGAAATATGGCCAAACATGCTAATTCTTACATTTTCTAATAAGTATAAAATCAAAAATGGGTCATCTGCTCCACTTCGCAACCATTTCACACTGATAGATAAAAATATGAAAAGTGAAAACCCGATCAGGGAAATGACCACTGTTCTAGATTGGAATTTTAGATCATTAACCAAGACTTTTACTGCCAGCCAACCAGAAAGCCACAATACAATTGAAAGTAAAAAGCCAGAACGAACGGCTAATATTGCGCCCTGCAGCAGAGCTATGAGAAGGGGCAGTAAACAGATCAATTTCATTTTCCCTTTGGCAAACAGAATGGCTGAACCTCCTGACAATGAAGCTACATAAGCAAAATACATAAATCCTTTTACGGACCATGGTAATGTAAAAATACCCGTATCGCGATCCACATAATACAAATTGGGCAAGGTAGACAAACTGAAAATATTCATGTCTAAGCCATAGCGATTGATACCATACAATAAGAGCAATAAAACACCTATTAATGAAATAGTAATAAATACAATTGTTAACTGCAACAGTGTTTTGGCATATCGATCCAATTTATTACCAGCCACAGTTAATGCTTTACCAAGTTTGGTATTGGGGTCTATAATTGACCAAACCAGCGATCCTAATAGCAAGGCTAAGGAAAAGGAAAAAATATACCATAAACCAAAGGGATAGACAGGATTCTCTGGCGCAATTAAAAGGGGAATAAGTGTAAGCAATAACCAAAATAAGGAGAAAAAGTTACCAGGTTGTAACCATGTTCTATGGAAATAATAGCCAGTGATCGCCAAACCAGTCATAGCAATTAATGCAGTAAATATACTAATGCTAGCCAATACCTCAGATAAGATCATAAATATGAAAAAGCAATTTTAAATTTATTTCTGGAAAAATAAATAACAGCTATTATGTAAACTCCTGCAGAAGCCATATAGGTATAGGCTGTAGCAATAATCCCGTAATGGGGCAAATAAACAATGTTTCCAATCAAATTGACACAGAGTGCGGCAAGCATTAACACAACCATCAGTTTGGTGCGCTTGTCCATTTCAAGAGGTTTATGGCAAAGGAGGGCAAACTGCCACAAGAAACCGCCGATTAGAATGGGAATTAATAGATAGGAGTAGGATATATTCAATTCAGGTAAAGCAACCATGAGTAAACTAAATATTTGATCCGTAAATATGATCACAATAGCCATTAAGATAATAAAAATTCCTAATTGATATTGTAATGCTTTTCGCCAGATGGTGAAAGCCGCAGATTGATTATTATTATTCCAGGCAGACATTATTCTGGGATGGGCAGCCAAAGTTAACGGGAAAACCAAGATGGAAAATATTCTGATCACCAAATCAGTAAAACTGGCATATATCCCGGTAACTTCAAAGCTGTAGAAATATTCAATGAAAAATCGATCTAAAAATGGTAATGACAAGCTTATCCCAAACCATAGAGACAAGGGAAATCCATAACGAAAAAATTTGGATAATATTAGCTTATAATGATGCCTGCTATCATGCGCAATTGGCAAGAATATTTTGAAGCGGTCTATATTTAAAGCTAAAAATACCAACGGTAGCGCAATATAAGAACCAGCTAAACCAAGCAGTAAATATTTGTGATTGGGGCTTAATACCCATAACAGCAGAAGAGGAAGTACGAGCCCAAGAATAGACTGCAGCGAAGTAACAATAATCACAACATTGGGCCGCAATTGGGAGCGCAACACAGCAGATAAAAACTGAAAAACACACAGTGCAAGGAAGAGGGCTAAACCAATGCTGGTCAGCGGGAATTTTTGGTTATGCACTGTGACCAGACTACCGATCACTAGAATCAAGAAACCCAGTAGTAAAGAAAACACCAAACCAATGAAGAATATCTGGTGTAATTGTTGATCATTTTGATACTTGGAATAGTACCGCAAAGTCGACTGGTTCAACCAGCCCACAGTGAAGGCACTGGATGCCATGAGAAAAGAAAGCTGAACACTGTATTTGCCATATTCTTCTGCACCAATCATCCTGATAAAGACGATGACTGCTAGTAGGCCCATTACACCGGGAATTATTTTAGTGACGGAATATTTAAAACTGTCTTTAATTAGCAGCGCGTGATCTTGACTCATTTATCTAGTGTGAGAATTTGATAAAATGTATTAAGAGAGTATTATAGTCTGATGATAGTACTTATTGCGGTATTAAGGTGAAACCACGGTACTTATACCAATCAGTCGAAACCTTCCATACCAAGGGCAAAGAATATGGCCGAACCTAGGCCAATAAATAGAGCTAGAAAAAGCGATAATAATACTTTTGGACTAGATTTTTCATAAGGGGCTACTGGTTCATCCAGGACCTGCACAGTGGTCCCTTCCTCCACTTCTTCGATCTTGGTCAGTTCATACTGCTGCTTCAAGGTGATAAAGATACCTTTTTGTACTTCTGTTTCCGTAGTGAGGCGTTCTTCCTCGAGCATCAGAGCCGGGGAATACTGGACCTGACGATTCCGTTCGCGAAATTCTTTTAGGTTTTCCTGGGCCGTTTCCAACTCTACTTTTCCATCCTTGATACGGCCTTCAATAAAGGATCGTTTTTCGGCGACCTGGTGGGTCTTGAACTGCCGTTGCAGTTTATCTGACTCGGTGATAATTGCGGTAGCCAAGGCAGCAGACAAATCAGGCTCAAAAGCCCCTACATCCAGAGTAATAATAGATGTCAGTCTGGCTTTGGAGACATTGATATCATCCTGAAGGATCTTGCTGGCCCGTTTGAACCGCTCATCAGTGCCATATTTTTCCAGGCGGTTCTGGCGCGCTAAAATCGCCAGTAGGGTTTGATTTTGACCATATTTTCTGGTATTGAACTTCCTGTCCAACAGAATACCAGTCAACTTACGGCTTTTCACGATCTCGGGGTAAATATCAGCAAAGGCAATACTGGATCCGGATTGCAGGGGCAGCGAAAAACCAAACTGGGAAGCTAATCCCTGTATATTTGAAATCGAATTGTCATCACCAGTGGGCACTAGCTTAGCTGTAGCTATATAGACCGGCTGGGCCAATAAAAAGACATATAGGGCAGCCAAGGTTATTGTTGATAGTGTGACCCCAATTAGCAGCTTGAGGTGTTTTTTTAAAATATAGAAAATGAGCATCAGTTGCTCTGAGACTTTATAATAAAGAAAATAGTAGCCATAGAAGCAGCGATGGAGGCTGTCTCTTTTAGGAATGCAGTACCATCAAAGGGTAAATTTTCTTCTGCTTTTTGAACGATGATAAGTGAGCCCTCTTTCACACGGGGTGGAATAAAGGAATCCTTCACCTTGACGTCACCGTTGGGATAGATAATGGTGATATATTTTTTACGCGCTTCAAGGGTAAATCCGCCGGCGGCCTCAATATAATTATTTAACCCCCTTCCTCTATCATATTGCACATAGCCAGGGTTATAGACTTCCCCAATTACATGCACAACACCGGGATGTTCGGGCACACTAATACTATCACCATCCATAAGTGATAAATTGAAATTATCAATAGCGACCTGGATACTGTCCCGGTATAACTTTACGCCATCCACAAATGCTTTGGCTGTATAACCACCAGCCCGATCTAATAAATCCGCTAAGGATTCCTGGGGGCGTTTCAGGGAATATACGCCGGGTATTTTCACTTCTCCCGTGATCTGCACTTGTTTTGAAACAGTAAAATTCTGGTTTTTCCGCACCAGTACAATATCCCAATTATGCAGTTTGATATTCTGGGTCTTGTTGCCCTGTTTTAATTCCCCTAAGTTGATGGGAATAACCTTGGGGAAATTTGATTCTGGATTGCGGCGGATGATTTCTGCTCTTTTAGCATAAATAGTCTGGTAATACGTATCATCAAACAATCCGCCAGCCAATTTGATCAGGCTCAACACATCCATACCCTTTTCAAAGCCATATTCCCCAGGATTTTTCACCTGACCATAGATGTAGATATTCTTGGTATAATCTGGAACAGAATAGGCCATGATGCGGTTCACATCCTTGATAGAAATTTCACCAGCTTTATCACGATGGGTATATAGCACATTTGCTTGATTTTGCGAGTCAGAGGTTTCTAATTCAGGCTCAAAGCGAAAGATCGCTAGTTTATGTTGTGCCTTCGCTTTCAACCCGCCGGCATAGTCAACCAGGTCAGCTACACTCTCATTAGGGATAGACTCATAAATTCCAGGTCGTTTTATGGCACCGTCAATTTCTATACTGGAACTGCGGGGCGGTATAAAAATAACATCATTATCCTGGAGCCGCATATTGGCCTGACCTATTTTTCCAGACAATAGAAATGCATATAGGTCGACCTGCTTGGTATCGATCTCTGGTCGTATGATCTGGATATTGCGCAGGCTGCCAGTGGTATCTACACCACCAGCCTGGATTAGACTGGTAAGCACTGTGGAGAATGGGTGTACAGGGTGAATACCCGGCAGTTTCACTTCACCAACAAACGTAACATTGATTGATTTTAACTGCCCCAGAGATACATCCATAAATGTGCTGGGCCGGGATCCTTTTAATGTTTCGTAAACTTTCTGGAATTGTTTTTCGAGATAGGTCTTAGCTTGGTTTATGGATTTATCAGCAAGGCTTATTTTCCCCACTCTTTCAATATATATCATACCATCACGCCCTATTGTATAGCTGGAACGCAACTGGGTTTCACCCCATAGAGATATAATTATTTCATCTCCAGGCCCAAGACGGTAAGATGGCGGCATAGGTAAATTATCCCAGATGGGTATGGAATCGCGCAACGTAAAGAAATCATAGCCAAAGTATTTTAGTTTTCCATCTGGTTTAATATCTTTTTCTTTTTTAATAATGTAAAATTCGGATGGTATGTCCCCAGTGATAATTTGATTCTCACCAAATTCTAAACCGTCCTGACCTCGCTGCGCGGAGCGGATGTATTCTTCATATTGTTTACGATAGCGCTCAATATCACTCAGCGTTTGGGCCAAGACTAGGCCTGTAAGCACCATGATAGTAAAAATTATTCTAGGTAACATTTTTTCCATAAAAACTCAATCAATTATACTATTAATCCTTAGACTATTTAATATAATAATCTTTCTATATCTATAGAAACTTATAAGGTAATTAACTAATTAGGATATTGTTCCTGAAATAGGCTGAATCATTCGGTGGAAGTTTTACGAAAGTTTGACGCTTTTTTAGCGAACAAAGCAGTCAGATCTCGCTCTACCCCAAACCAAATGACATTACCAATGCGCCATTTATTAGGCACAAAACCGGCGTGTTCCAACCATTCCCTTTCAAAGAACACATTAAAGCGGTAATCTTTGTAGGTATAGCGAAAATCAAGCCGAATTTCCATCTTCACCTCTGCTGGACGAGCATATAATACACCATGGCGTTCATAGTTCAACGCAGGAATAAAGGCCCATTTGTCATTCTGATAACCAAAGTAGATGTACAGATCATCGGAATCACTGCCGCTGTGAGCCGCCCAGCGGCGGCCATCGTAGCTGGAATAATCAAATAGTGAACTACTATACCAATTAGGCGTGGGTATTCCTTCCCAGAAAAAAGAGCCAAGTAAAAGTCTTTCATATTCAAAACCCATGACTAAGTTTTGTTTATTAAAGGGACCATATTGTCGAAAGCCAAATATACTGCCAATACCATGATCCGGGTAATTAAGAAAATCAGTCCAATCCTGCCAACGATCCGTTGTACCTAATTCAAAAAATACTTTTAGACCGGACTCGGGAAAATCCAGTATAAAATATGCAGCAAGTGTTTGGTAGGTATCTTTAATATTTATTGATCGACGAAATAAAATGGTAGCAGCATCAAATTTTGAAACCTCTTTACCATTTGATCGGTCACTTGAAAGCATATTACGATTGAAACCTATAGTAATAATTGGTTCAGTGTAAAACGTGGCCGTTCCAACCAAAGCAGTGTAGTAAGGATTATTCTCTGTTTCGTCCAGCTGAGAAAAAACATAGCGAATATTGAAGCCAACATTACGATAACGTTTCTCTCCTATTGTCCCCATCATTAAATGGGGAAAACCAGTGGTATTATTGGTCATAGTCAAAGAGGTATGTAAACCTGGCCCCCACCACATATTAGCGTTGGAGAAACCAAAACCAAATTCTTGGTAGTTAAAATAAAATTGTGTTTCCCGCAAACCGGATGTTACATAAGGTGTCTCACCATTGTGTCGCACATCATTTAGGTGGGTAAACAATTCTTCTCTATTTAGATCTTCGACCTCTTTATTCTGAGTGGTGAAATAATACGGTTCTACATTGAAACTAACAAATTTTCCTGAATAGGAAAGATTAATACCAGTAAATAACCCGGTACCTCTCCCTACCAAACGATTACCCATATTTTCCAAATTGGGAGCACCATTATTATAGAACAGTTCACTTCTTACTTTTAGTGACCATTGGTTACTTGTTTTATCCACCTGTGATCGTAGGACTGTTTGTAAAAGATTATTATTTTGAATATAAATCATCTGTTCATGCTTGATTAGATCATAGGGATCAGCAGGTAAAATTAATTGACCAGAGACATAAGTCAACAAACCAATTATGGTTAAAATAATTCTCAATTAATATTTTACGCCAGTAGAAGAATTAATTTGAAAAATTATGAATCAATTCGCTCAAATCCTTTTCAAGTCCAAACCAAAATACATTACTTCTGCGCATTTCATTAGGCACAAATTCACTATTGTTTAATAATTCTTTTTCATAATAAATATTAATACGATACTTTTTATAGTTGAATCGTAAGTCTAACCTGAATTCAATTTTAACCTCAGGTGGATTACCATTAATAATGCCATGTCTTTCATAATTAAACCCAGGTATGAACATCCAATTATTTTCATTGTAACCAAAAAACAGGTAATAATCGTCTGAATCACTGCCGCTGTGGGCTGCCCAGCGACGTCCGTCGTAGGTACTGTAAGCATAATCGGATTTCCACCACCATTGTCCTCCTCCCCTATTTTTATATGAATAACTTTGCTCTATACTGGCATATTCAAACCCACCGAATAAAAACCTATTATTAAAAAGACCATATTTTCTTAGTCCGATTATGCTGGCAGAATTATGATCAGGTTGGGAACGCAAGTCCATCCAGTTTTGGCGGTGGTCATCCGTGCCCAGTTCAATAAATAACTGCAATCCTGAATTTGGGAAATGCAAAGATACAAATCCAGCCATAGTCTCATCCCAGGGATCATGCGCTTCCCACTCAGATGGATATTTTTGTATTTTTGTGTCAATGAATAATAATTCAAAAGGTAGTAAAGCTGCATCCCATATTGTAAAAGGTCTATCAGTAGGCAAACCACCCGATAAATAATTTCTTGATAAACCTATTGTTATAATTGGCCGGGTGTAAAATGTGGTAGTCCAAACCAGAGCTGTATAATAGGGATCACCTGATACTTTATTTAACTCAGAAAGAATATAGCGGACATTGATTCCTATATTGCGGATTCGCTTTTCATTTAACGTGCCAATCATAAGGTGCGGAAAACCTGTTGTATTATTCGTCATTGTTAAAGAGGTGTGAACACCAGGGCCCCACCACATATTAGCGTTGCTGATCCCAAAACCAATCTCCTTGTAATGGAAAAATAATTGACTCTCACGAAGGCCATAAGACACATAAGGCTGATCTGTAAAATATCTATTATCATTTAATACATTAAAAACATCTGGGTCAGCATTATAAGGATCTTTCCTATTGGCATTTTTTACATATTGGTTTTGGTTAAAATAATAATAGGGTTCAATGCTTAAGCTAATGTATTTATTTGAATAAGAAAGATTCAATCCGGTAAAAAAACCAGTACCTCTCCCTAGCCAGCGGTTACCCATGTTTTCCAGGTTTGGTCCATTATTATTAAAAAATAATTCATTTCTTGCAATAAGTGACCATCCAGAGTTATTTGATTGATTTAATAAAGGTCGAAGTAACAATGATTGTTGATGATCATTTTCAAGGAATTGTTCTTGTTCATAAATAAATAAATTGAACGGATCTGCTGAAATTATATTTTGGCCATATGCTAATGAGCAAACAACCATGGAATACAGGTATAGCCTGGATTCAATATTCATATTGTCAATTGATATTTACCATTAAATTTCCAGTGAATTGGGTATATTGTTAATAATGTAATTAGTTGCAAATAGATTCGAACAGCATATTTCTAATTAATATAATAATACATAGCAAAACAATTAATCCTTACAAAGTAATAATGGGTAATATTATCCGTTTGTCTATTATTTTTTTTGTTTTATTTGTTAGTATGATTTGGGCTTCTGGCGGGTATGACCATGGCACTGCTACCGGTAAAGGAAAACTGCAATTAGATCTTACCTGGAACCCATTTAATATATTTGAAAATGGTCAAAGCTATATAGTCATTGGTTATGGAATTACAAATAGACTGGATTTACACGGTTATTATTGCGATCACGGCAATTATCATAAGGGCGTTGACAGTTACTATTACGGAATATTTTACCAATTTCTGGATTCAAAATATCTTGATCTCGCAACGGCGCTTGGGAAACGTAAGATGATGGATCTTGAATATGGCCATTTCTTTTTTCCACAATTACTTTTCAATGTGAAATTATATAATGGTTTTTCTTTAGGGGGAAGTTTTGTCAATATAAAAAATGATGCTGATCCACTACTGAAAAAAATGAAAACCGAGTGGTCTACTATTGATATTGCTTTTTTTATACCGCTTACCAGATATTTTAAAAAATCTAGAACTATTGAAGAAGTAAAGATAGGAATTGGTACTTTTAGAACTGGCTTAGGCAATGATATGCCGCCATCTCCTTTCATGCCTACTTATAGTATAGATATTAAATTTAAGCGTTTCTACGAACCTAAATAATCCATTCGAAGTAAGACAAATCTCAAGCCAAACCAGAGAGAAAATAACGTGAGGAAAAACCAGGTAGAAAAAGCAAAACCAAGATAAGAAAGAACTATTCCTCCAATGGTAAACAGAATCATTAATAGATCCAGGGCTGAAAAATTGCTGATATCTGCTCCCAGACGTCTTTCCAGTGTAAAAATAATGTAAGATACAAATAACAAGGTTGAAAATAGCTTAGTAAAAATACCCAAGTCAGCGTCCCAAGTTACTTGAGCAATAAGTATTACTAAACCCAACTGAATAACATACATGACCATTCTATCTTTGGGAGAAAAAAAGATAAAAGCCAACAGCAGTAAAACACCTAAAACATTTTGCCATTGAAAGACCCTATATATATCGCAATAAAAACACATCGAAACCAGCAGAACAATTAAAAAAAATACAATAAATAATGTTCTAGGTAGATACAGCGATTTGGTCTCTTGGTTTATCTGCCAGCTATAGAAGGGTCTTACTAACCGCGTAAACAATGGTACATAGGTCTGAATCGGAGGTGTAAGAATAAAAATCAAAAGAAGAGCCAAATGCCCCAGCATAAAATTGGCTGATAGTAAATTGGAAAAACTAAAGACCGCAATAAGAACAGTTATTAAGGTAACAAAGTAAATAGAACCAATGGAGGCAAGATAACTTCCGCTTTGCTGTAAAATAACATGATGGAAATGAATGGTATCTGCGGTCATTGGACTTTTTTTAACAGCCAGACGAGTAAAAAAGACGCGAGTGGTGTCTGCTATTAGAAATGTGGCCAAGAGTACAAAAGGTGTCGTATTTAAAGCCGTTGAAAAAGGTATATTTTCAGCAAGAAGGGTAGGCAGAACAGCAAAATGAAAACCTAAAAAAAGACTGCCGGTATCGCCCATAAACAGTTTGGAAACACGTTGGTTAAAAACCAAAAAACCAAGGAGTAAAGTAGCAAGAACAAAGTTAAGTTGTAAAAATGCTCCGCTTCCAGCTAAAGCAGCACCCATACACACAAGAACCATAAAACCGCCGGCTAGGCCATCGAGTCCATCTAGAAGGTTAACGGCGTTGTAAATACCAACAAACCAGAATAAGAAAATCGCTAATAAGGAAATCTGAGTGACAGGAAAAGAATAATTATAAAAAGTTATAGTACCAAAGCTTCCCCAGAAGATAGTGGCAATGTAGACGGCCAGGGCCAGTTGCACCGTGAGCTTTACCTGCCAAGGGACATGGCGAACGTCATCAGCAGCACCCAATAGAATTGAGACAACCCCACCAACCAGATACCAGTCGGGTGCCAGACCTAACCACCAACCTATTAATATCAAAATCGGGCCAAAAACCAACCCGCCAATCTGGGGGATGCTAGAACCGTGCCGTTTGCGCAGGTCAGGGTGATCCAAGGCATAATTTTTGCCAATGAACTTATATACACTCAGAGTAATAGTAAGGGAAATTGAAAAAACTAAAATAGGGGAAACAGACATTATAGATTCTATTTAAAAGGATACATTGATTATGCAGGATTAAATAATGGATGTTTTGGAAGATTTCGGAATAAATAATTATGCAATTTTGATGATGGTATAAACACTGATGAAATTGTTATAATTATTAGTAAAATATCAACAATTACCGATTGATTATTACAATACCATAATTCTAATGTTCCCTTGAAAGGAGCAATTTCTTCTTCATAAAATTTTTTATTGGAGGCAGGGTCTTTGCTAACAAAATATTGTTCTTCATTCCTAAAAACGATAGAAGCAATACCACTTAAGCCCGGTTTATATTTAGAAATAACATTTTTAACATCCTGCGTATAAAAATCATAATGTTCTCGCACCGTTGGCCTACGACCGACAACACTCATATCTCCAAAAAATACGTTAATTATTTGCGGTAATTCATTGATTTTATATTTCCTAAGGATTTTACCGTAGGGTAAAATTCGCGGGTCACTTTTTGCTGTAATGTTCCCTCCTTCCATATTTGGACTATCTTTAAACATAGTAGCGAATTTTAATAAGTTAAATGGAGTGCCATTTTGTCCAATGCGCTCTTGCTTATAGAAAATATACCCCTCTCCTGTAACCCTTAGAATTACCATGATGGGGATAAGAAGCGGAAATAATATTAATATTGCAGTAGTAGATAATATGATATCGGTAAAGCGCTTTATCATTACATTCTATCATCAAGGTATTTATCGGTCTCAAGATGATTAAAATTAGGGATCATTTTATTAAACAACGCGACAACCTCTTTCTTCTTCCACAGTTGATTCATTTTCATTTTTTCAATTTCTAATAAAAATGTATCTAACTTTTTTTCTTCAAACTCTAAATTGCTTTTAATGACACCAATATTAACAAAGCGATCAAGGTCAATTATTTCATCTTCAGAAAAAAATTCCTCAAAATCCTTCTCACCTGTCGTATCACTATTAAAAAAATAACAGGGCCATTTCCTTTCCTTACATAAAACTTCAACACTCTGCCTAGCTTCATCCTCAGTCTCGCAAATGACTGGGTCATACCCAAGCTGATTTAGATATTCTATTGCAATTTGATTAAAAGAAATAAGGTTTAATTCTGGACTCAGCTTGGGGAAAAATATTTCTTTATTTTGACCCATCAAACCTGAAAGCAAACACAATTCTCCTGCTTCCTTGGCCGTTACAAAATATCTGCGGACATCTGAAGGAGCTGAAAGCGGCTGTTTCTTTTGAATACGTTGGGTAAACCCATGAAGCAAGCTGCCATCAGAAAAAGCCACATTGGCGAAACGGGCTGTGGATAAATCAATGTATAAGCTTTTTTGCAATAAAAACATTTCCATAATTCTCTTGGATGCACCCATCATATTCACTGGATTAGTAGCCTTATCAGTAGATACACAAAAATATTTTTCCGCACCCATGGCAATCGCATAATCAATGGTTTTTATTGTATTCAAAATATTTATTTTAATCATACGCATGAGTGTAAAGGGATCACTTTCACTCCTTACGTGTTTTAAAGCTGATAGGTTGAAAACATAATCAAAATGACCCTCGCTTTTTATGTAGTGGTCAAATTCAATTGACCCTATATCCAATGCAAATGTTTTAAACTCACCTTTGATATAACCTTTTGAACTCCTGAAATCCCTAACCAACTCGACTAAATTATTTTCACTAATATCTACCACATGAAGTTTTTCTGGGTTTCGGCTAAAAATTTCTTTTGACAGTGCCTGGCCGATGGACCCAGCAGCACCCAATACCAAAAAAGAATTATTTTCAATTAGATTTATTAATTCACGATTATTTTTTGATATGTCATCGCTAAATAATTCTTTATTTCTGCCAATAAGATTTAAAACGTTCATAAAATTCCACTGTGGTTTTGCTGCACATCATTCAAAACATAAGGTAATTCAATAAATGCAGTAATTTTATTATTGGGATAAATGTTATCTGTCAGAAGTTTAATTGTATTTTCCTTTAGAAAATTATTTCCAAATAATTTTCCAAAATAATAAAGAATTTTTACAATATTTTTTGGCACTCTAAGGGTAAATGAAGCGCCCTGCCATGCAAGTAATTCATTATAGCTATAGTGTTTTGTATCAGAAAGGTTATACACTCCAATAGGAACGTTTTCGTTGACTATTTCCTGAAAAGCAACTCTAATATTTTCAAAACTGCACAGCGACAGTTTCTTAACGCCCTTACCAACCTTATAAAACCTGCCCCCAATTTTAGTTCGGCGATAAATATTTATTAAAAATTCAGGTGAATAAGATGATGCAAAACGAATTATCCATGATCTTTCAGAATAATTTTTCAGCAAGTACTCTTCTGCCTTAAGTTTTGTTATGGCATAAGGGCTGAAAGGTTTTGGCATTGTATTTTCATCGTATATAATTTGATCATATTTCTCACCATAAACTGAGGTTGTACTTGCAAAAATAATTTTATCTGGCAACTTACTAACAGAACCTAAAAAAGTAAGAAGATTAACAAGTGTTTCATAGTTCACATTATTGAATTCATTTAAATCACTTTTTTTCCCTTTTCTATGAGCAAGACCAACTAAATAAATCAGAATATCAAATTTTTTAGAATGGGTGAAATATTCCTTAATTGAATCATTTGAGATTAAATCACAGTCTTTTGAACTGATGAAAATAAAATCATTAGGACTAAATGTTTTTTTTAGAAAAGATCCAATATTTCCTGATCCGCCAGCAACCAATATGTGCTTCATTTTTTAGTTTCTAAATGATTTTATTGTTTGGTAAAATAAATATTCTGCTCTTTTGAAAAGCATTCCCCTATTAAAATTGGCTTCATAAAAATTTATCGAGTTATCAGAAAGTTTTTTTAATTCTCGATCTGAAAAAGTACTCATTTTAAGGACATTTTTAACAAGACCTTCAAAATCTCCAGACGAACAAGTAAGCCCAGCATTTGCTTCTTCAATAATCTTTGCAACTTCTCCATTTACCATTCCTAAAATTGGTTTACCGCAAGCCATGTAGGATTGAAGTTTTGCAGGTATTGTTAAAGAAAAAATATGCTCATCTCTAAGCGAAAGCAGCATAGCATCAGCAGTAGAATAAATTTTTGGCATCTTTTTTAGATCATATCTACCCGCCATGTGAAAATTATTTTCTAAATTCTTTAAGGCTAATTGATCTTTTAACCAGTTTTCTTTTCTACCACTTCCAATAATAATCCAATGAATATTGATATTATTCTTTAATAATTGAGCAGCTTTAAGGATGGATGGGAAATCTTGAGCTTCTCCAATATTACCTGCGAATATTATCTTGAAGCTATTATTAGGAATCTCTGAAATAATAGGTTTAGTAGTAAATATAGGTTTAAATATTGGTTCAGCCCATTGCGGAAAATAATGGATTTTATCTATACCTATTTTTCTATCTACAATAGATGAAATGAATCCTTTAGACGTTACAAAAATTGAGTTACAACTATGGTAAATAAACGTTACAAGTGGATTCAGTAATTTTTCAATAATTCCATTATTTATTTTTGAAGCCGCTCTAATGCTCTCTGGCCAGAGGTCAGTTACCCACATTATGATTGGAGTTTTTTTTCTTTTTTTAAGAATTATTGCTGGTATACAAACAGTAATTGGAGAAGGCTCATAAACAAAAATTAGATCAAAATTATCTTTTAATTTTAAAATACGAACTGATGCAGAGATTGCAAAAGATATGTAATTTATTAATAACCTGAATCCACTACCGGCACCTCTTGGCAATAGAAAGGATCTCATCACAGTCACATGCTTATATTTTTCAACATATCTGCTAGATTTCCGCATGCTGTAGCCCTCAAATAGCTTTCCTTCTGGATAATTTGGGAAACCTGTGAGTACAGTTATTTTATGTCCTCTTTTTGATAAGCCAAGAGCAAAGTCATTTATTTTAAAATTCTCTGGCCAGAAATATTGAGTTACAATTAATATGTTCAAATTTTGTGTGATTATCTTTAGAAGTATTGTTCATAAATATTTTTATTTTTTAACATATATAAGTATAAATCAGAAAACATTTTCTCATATTCATTAACCTTAATTATTTTTCTATTATCTACAAGACTTCTATCAAGTAAATTTTTCTTATCGAGTTTTATATTAATTTCATTTTTTCCCCAAACATTTTTAATAATGGTAAGCAATTCAAATTTGTTTATTTTCTTTCCTGGCACAAGGTGATATATTCCTGAGAATGGGTTTGATATAATTTTATCAACTGATTTTGCTAGTTCAAGGGTTGTAATACCAGTCCAATAAACATTATTGTATCCTAAAACATCATTATTTTGCATCAAAAACCAGTGAAATAATTCTTCTCCAGAATCATCGATATTGGGACCAATATAGGAAGTTCGAATAGTTAAGTCTTTACCATTGTGTATTTCACCGAGAATTTTAGATCTAGAATACATTGTAATCCCATCTGGATAATCATCCTCATTATAATCACCCCTTTTTCCAGAAAAAACACAATCAGAACTTAAATGAATTATTCTTGTTTTTTTTTGGGAGAATTTTGAACTAAGTAATTGAGGTAAATGACTATTGTATAATATTGCTTTTTCCGAACAATCTTCAGATTCTTGAACTAAACAGCGTATGCAATTTATTATGAATAAAGGTCTAAAATTTAATAACTCATTTATAAGAGAGGTTGATTGATCTACTATTCTATATAAATTGTTTTTATCAAATATATCCGATTCCTGAAAATTATATATGGTGTTATAATCATATTTAGATAAATGTCTGCTAATTATATGGCCCGCCATACCATTGGATCCAAGGATTGCAATCCTCATTATCTGAAATAAATAGCTATTTGTGCCATACTGTCCTATTAATATAATCGATATAGCTAAATATAATTCTGGTTACTTTTTTTGAAAAATTATCAACATCATAATCTTGTACTAATTTAAATATTCTTTTCTTACTATCGCTTTGCGAAACAACCACATTAATAGAATCGATAACATTTTCTTTTTTCAATCCAGTCATAATTAATGTTCCTTCATCCATCCCTTCTGGTCTTTCATGCGCTTGGCGAATGGTAATTGCTGGAAAATTTAATATTGATGATTCCTCTGTAATGGTACCACTATCTGAAATAACACAGTATGCTTCCATTTGTAGTTTAACATAATCAAATAAACCCATTGGCTTCATAAACTTGACCTTTTTATTAAGGTTTATCTTATCTATTTCAATGAGTCTTTTCATTGTCCTTGGATGTGTAGAAACAATAACTCTTTTATTATATTCTTTAACAATTGCATTTAATGATTCAAGTAAATCAGTGAAGTTTTGCGCAGAATCAACATTTTCTTCTCTATGTGTACTTACAACAAAAAAATCCTTCGTTTTCAATTTTAAATCATTAACAATTGTTGATGATTTAATGCTCGGCATATAATAATCTAAAATTTCTTTCATAGGCGACCCTGTTTTAATCACCGTTTCGGGTTTTAATCCTTCATTAAGTAAATATTTTCTGGCATGCTCAGTAAGTGGCATATTTATGTCACTTAGATGATCAACAATTTTACGATTTATTTCTTCAGGTACTCTTTGATCGAAACATCTATTTCCCGCTTCAAAGTGAAAAATAGGAACTTTTTTTCTTTTCGCCGAAATCACAGATAAACAACTATTGGTATCGCCATAAAGCAATACTGCATCTGGATTATATTTATCTATTACTGCATCTGATTTAGCTATAATATTTCCAATAGTTTGAGCAACAGTAGAGCCTACTGCGTCTAAAAATTCATCTGGTTTTCTTATTTCTAAATCATTAAAAAATATTTCATTCAATTCATAATCATGATTTTGACCTGTATGCACCAAAATATGTTCTGCATATTTTTCAATTTCATGAATAACACGCGATAGCTTTATTATTTCAGGGCGAGTACCAACTATTGTCATTATTTTTTTCATCTTATTCCCTTTCGAAATATTTTAATTAATCTACTTAAAGCTTGCTAAGCTATTAAATTGAGATATAATTTTAAAAAACTTTGTGTAAATGATCAAAATCATTAGAAACTAAATTTTCTAATTTAAACTTTTCGGTCAGAAGACTTATTTCTTTATCTAAATGAAGCTTTTCTATGGTTTTCCACCTATCATAGAAAGAAAAAACTGATATTCTCAGCCAAGAACCTAATTAATATTTCCCAATCATTAGAGGAGCTTTCTATACCATGAATCTTATTAAGATAATTTGAAATTTCTTTAATAAGTTTTATTTAATAAAACTCTCTCATCTTCATCAAAAGTTTTTATATTTTCCTTATCTAAGATATCAGTATTTCTTTTTATGGAATAAGTCTTATCATCTAGACACCATTCGTCCAAACGAAAGATGTCTTCCTCGTCTTTACCTATGACATCTGAGTGAAAGGCAACTATTTTTATTGACTTTTCTGAAACAACCTTCACCTTTAGATCAACCTCTTTAAGAATGCAACCAATGATGAATTAAACATTAAGTATAATATGGAATTAACAAGCGCCCTGAAGAAAATAATATTTGAATATTCCCATTCACCTACTAATTCATGTAAAACCCCTCCTGTCCCTTTTTTAAATAAAGTATCTCCATGGTTAGTTCTTGAAAGTGGCAATATAAATCTTTTTACTCCCCTATTTCGGCATTCATTCATTAAAGTATAAAGTAAAGCAAATCCAGCTCTTAAAGATCTTCCTACTGGCGTCGTAGCTGCATAAAATTCCCAGGCCCTATCCTCAATAATCAAAGCACTTCTAAATCCCACAAGGTTTTTATCATCATCAAAGCAAGAAACTATAAGAATATCTTTACCAAAGAGCTGAATGATTTCAGAGATATTATTAGGATCATCTCTTAGATAGATATTCTTAAATTTCTGCATTTCAATAGAAGCTATTCTGATATCTGCAGATGAGATTTCATTACCTACGGAAATGGTTGCTCCATTATTTTCAAATCGCTTTAAATTCCTCTTCCAGTTTCCAGAAACTTGACCTACGGCAAGGTCTTGCTCTTCCTCCATATCAATAAATAGTCTTTTATCAGAATTAAGGAAATAAAAAGGTCTACGCCATTTATTTTTTTTAAAATTGCTATCCGCTGCCTGGTTATATTCGTAATTACTATCTAGTTTTACATAATATACTGATAAACCCGATAAAGACTTAATAAGTCCCTTTATATTACCAAATCCATAGCAATCCCCCGAAACACCACCAGGAATATAAAAAAATTTAAAAAAAAGAAAGCTTTTACTGAAAATTTGGACTGAAGAAACTATTTTTCCTTCTTCTTTAGAGATATACCTATCTACCTTCCATCCCTGATTTACTTGACGCTCTCCCCACAAGAATAATTGTCTGTAGTTTCCTCTAAAGCTAAGAGTTATTTGATCCCAAACTTCTTGATTATCTTTAAATTCTTGCCAATTATTCATGTTGATGGATTAGAAGCCCACCATACCAAAGGTGTTTATCCATTTTAAGAAGGTGAATATGATTCAGTAATTTTAAATAATGTTCTTGAACATATTGAGGACCCCTCATTTACATTCAAGTAAATTCGTCGAGTACTGAAGCTTGGAGGAATTTCTATTATAGGTGTACCTACTATTTCAAGCTACAACAGCCAGGTGGACCATAAAATATTTTATGATGAACCTAAGCTAAAAGCCGTAACAGAGGGTCATGGATTTAGGCAAACTAAGGTCTTCTACACTCCGTTTAAGTCCAAGTACTTAGAAAAAATATGAATGCTCATTGTTTATATGGGTTATTTATAAAATAGCTCTCATAAAAATATTTTTTACTAAAAACTTTAATTGATCCATTAATTCTTTGTCAAAGAAGAAGACAAAAGTCATGTACAAAGAAAAATATAGAGATGATATGAGCACAATTTGAATAAAATTACTTGTCGAGATTAGTAAATCAGTATTTTTAATAAATGTCCCTGAAATGAGAAGGAAAATTGAAAGGAGGGAATACTTAAATATTTGTTTTTTAATATCTAAATCTATTAGAAAGAAATTTCTTTTTTTGTGTTCTATATATAAAAGAAAAACCAGAATCCATGTCGAAATTGATAGAGCTAAAGGTACCCCCGTAAATCCAATGAACTTAAATAAAGTCAACATTAAAACCAGGTTTAAAAGATTGCTTTTTAATGAGGCAAGTAATGGAATCTTTGGTTTCTCAATTGCAAAAAAATAGGGATTTAAAATTCTAACAAAGGTTGCTGCCGGAAGTCCTAATAGTAAAAAAGAAAATACTAAAGATGTGTTATTGGTAGATTCAGAAGTAAACTGTCCCCTCTCAAAGAGAAGCGATATAATCTCAGGGCTTAAGACAATCAAAAGGCTTGTTACAGGGAAAATAGAACAAAATAAATAATGAGAAGCTTTTTTTGTGTGTTCAATAGCTGAATCTCTATTATTATTCCTTAAATAGTCAGACAAATTTGGGATTAAGACAATTCCTATAGCCACCCCAATTAATGTTAATGGAAAAAAGAAGAGTCTTTCTGAATAATATAAGTAAGAAACAGCTCCAGTCTCAAAGGAACAAATAAGCATTCCTATTAATAGATTAATTTGAAAAAGAGAGGAAGAAGTGAAAGTTGGCCAATACAATGAAAAGAATTTTTTTATTTTGGTTTTCCTACTATAAAATCTTAAAAAACCCTTCCAAAATTCTGCATTAATCGAATAAAACAAAATAAGAATTTGTAATATACCTGCAATAATTACTGACCAGGCTAAATAAAATATTTTCTCAAGATTAATGAAGGAGTGAACAGAAATAGAAAGAACTATGGCAATATTTAGAACAGAAGATATTCCAGCAGACAATGAAAATTTTTTATTTGCATTTAAGTTACCTAAGAAGATTGCTGAGATAATTATTACTAGCAAGTAAGGGAATATTATTCTACTTACTGATATAAGCATATCTTGTTGAATCTGATTTTCTTGCCTAAACATAAAAAAATATAGGAGTTCAGGCATAAAATTCTCAACCACAATAATGAATAAAATTATTGGAATTAAGAAAGAAAAAAGAATCTTTTTTGTAAACTCATATTGTAAATTTTTATCTTCTTGATCTGCATATTTCCCATATATAGGGATATAAGCTGGGTTGAATGTTTCCTCTGAAAAGCTTCTCCTGAAAGAATTAGGCAACCTTAGTGCAATAAAAAAAATATCTGCCATAAAAGAAGACCCCAGGAAAGAAGCTAGAAATATATCTCTTAAAAAACCTGTCAGTTTGCTAAGAAAAGAAAAAATAGAATATGAGAATGCTGGTAAAGCTAGTTTATTTTTAGTCAAAATATGTCATATTTCGAGAGTATTTTATACATTTATTTATTAATTATTATCTTTAGATAAGGATGAAAAATAAGAGGAAGAAATTTTATAATTTTTAGGATTTTTTTATCGACTAAGAAACATAATAAATTATAAAGAAAATAAAAAATTTTGCCTTTATTATAATATTCTATTACATCATTCAATTTTTTTTTTCTGTGTTTTACATGATGCTTCAATATCCTATAAGTATAATCATAATCAATTCGATAATTGACGTTATGTTTTTTTAATTGATTTTTAATAGTTCTTAACTTTACAAAATTGAGAGAATTCCAAAGCCCAACGCAATCATTTTTAAGTTCAAAATTTTTTATCCTATTATTGTAAAAATAGTTGGTTATTTTTTTATTGATAATTATCGGTATAAAGAAATGCATTTCAAATGGCACCATATAGTTTGGTAAATACATTATTATTTTACCGCCTTTATTCAACATCTCTAATTTTGAATCAATACAATTTTCCCATTTATTCATATGCTCAATTACATAAACTGAAAGAATAATATCATAATTTTCAATTGGATTATAATTCTCAATTGTAATTTTCTCAGGTTCAATAGCATCAACCTTAAAAATATTATTGATAATTTTATTTATTTTTTCAAATGATTCAAATCCTTCGCTGTATGGCTCAATACCTTTTATATCATAATTTTTTAAGTTTAAATAATTCAGAAGCAAACTATGCCCTGACCCAACTTCTAGTATTTTATCTTTTACTGAAACTTTGCTTAAAAGAAAATCTTTATAAGAAAAATAGAAACTATTAAAATGTTGACGTAGTCTATTTTTATCAGGTTCATTTTTTGTATTATTATAGAAAAGATTTTTAAACTCGTCGATATGCATTTAATGAACCTTTATAAAATCTTATAGTATGAAAAAAGTTATAATAATGTCCACTTAATAAGCCTATTGTTGTCCAAAACAATATAGAATGATTTGGGTGAATAAAATTTCCACTACCCATAGGAATATTAAAGAGAAACAATAAATGCGCGCCGAGAAGAACAATCAAGTTATTAGTAAAAAGTTTATTGCCTATTTTTTTAGATATTTTAATATATTTTCTTAATTGAATTATTATATACAAGAAAATATATAAAAATAGAACTAAATATAATATCCCTCCAACGGCCAATATATTAAAAAAATCGTTGTGAGTGAAATTATATCCTGTTTGACCCAAAACACCACCCAGTCCAGAAAATCCTAAACCTGTAAAAAATAAGATGGGAGATAATCGTTCTATAAAATGAACTGTAACATTTGTAAATAATCGATAGTAAATCTGATTTGAAATCGGGGTGTAGTCAACCGGAGCATCCACACCGGAATTTATACCTAATGAAGTAATAAAAAATGAAGTGTAAATCTTGGTTGGCCCATAGTTTATTAGAAATAATAAAGTAAGTATTACAACTGATGTTGCTGTTAATAATAAAATTATCTTTCTAGATGATTTAATATCAATTAAATATACATAAACAATTATTGCCAATATGATATTAGCTATTCCAGCTCGTTGTAAAGACATCCCCATACCAATTAATATTGAAAGTAAAATAAATCTTTTAATGTTTTTATTTTTATAGTTTAAAAGTAAAGTTGATACTAACCCAGTGCCGCCTATTATGCCCATCGCAGAAATATTTCCAAACAATGAACTATATCTTATTAATCCTGACCTATTAGTAGATTCAGTAAACCAACTAATAGGGCCAGTAAACAATTGTAATGGTATAGTTAAAGAACCAATAGCAATACAAATAACATACAAATGTAATAAATTATTTACAGTTTTTTCATTTTTTACAGTGATAAATACAACTAGAGCAATGATTAGGACATAAAAATATCTTGTTATACCGATAATTGTATATATAAATCCTTCACTAACAAACGATATAGCAACAATATATATACTCATAAAAAGTATTAATACATATGCAATAAATAATTTGTTTGAATTTCTAATTTCTAATTTTTTTCGATCAATGTTTAGGAGTAATAATAAATATATTGTTATTGGTATTAATACATATGCAAATGAAAGTCTATAAAAATTGTGAAAACAAAGACTAACAAATAGTAAGTATAATAAATGTAATTTTTTAATCCTGATTATATATATCCCAGATTTTCCAATTTTCAAAACTAGGTGTGGTATCATCATGAGAAGATCTTTTATTGACCCCTACGATATATGCATATGCAAAAACTATTCTATATAGAAACGGCAGATATAATAATCGATAATTATCTGACCAAACAAGAAAATGGGTGATTATTTTTATTAATTGATTTCTTAATAGATATTTAATCAATGTTTTTTTAATAATCCTGATTCGAGAATCTTCAATATCATTTTCTTCTAATAATCCAATTGTTGAATTGGTAAAAAAAGAAGGAAATTTACCTTTTAAAGGGACAAAACCTTTACTTGCTGAAATAAATATTTTTTTCATCCTACCATATAAATTTGATGATGGTTCCCGATGCTCTGAAATTGCGCCTTTACATAATTTTGAACGAAAACCCTTTTGCTCCATTCTTATTGGAAAATCATGATCTTCACCTCCATAATTAGTAAATGTTGGGTCAAACATGCCTATTTTAATGAAATCGTTTTTCTTTATTGAAAAATTCATACTTACAAAATTCTCGGGAGGTATATTATCATTAAAATTTAATATTCTTTTCGTTCTATTATTTCTATACCTTAATAAATTACTTTTTTTTACTCTTTTATTTGAAAATAAAGAAAGCCCTAAAAAAACAATGTTATTTGAATTTTGATGTGCATTGAAATATCCAATTAATAAATTTTTTGATGGTACAACATCATCATCTAAAAAAATAAGTATATCTCCCTGCGCCGCTATTGCTCCATCGTTTCGTTTTACGGACTGAGCATTTATCTCGGAATTAATCAACCTAATATTAAAATCATTCTGATTATTTTGATAAGACTTAACTAATTCAACAGTCCCATCTTCACTTTGACTATCACATATAATTACTTCAAATAATTGCTTAGGATAATTTTGTGTAACTAACGAATCAATTATATCTTTTAATATTGATACCCTTTTCCATGTAGGTACAACTACACTTATTATGATACTCAAGTGCTTTTAATAAATTTTAATATTGTTGACAGTAAAATCATAATAAACGATTTTGTTTTAAATTCAATATTATTTGATAATCTAGATGAACTAAAGCACTTCAATGCCTTATTATAATCACTTAAATCAAATAGATATCTTCCTTTAGTATACTCTTTAGTATAAAATGCTTCTTTTCTTAATTTATCATTGAGAAACCCAGCATTATTATCATATACAGCATCAATTTTATCTATCATTTCAAATGAAACATCTGAAGAATTCATTCCACTAATTAAATATCCTCCTAAATATTCAGGAATTAGTAAAAACGAATCTGTCGTCCTTGCTATTTTTAACCATAGATCATAATCCTCAACTGCTCTCATTGCTTTATCTTCACTTAGGCACCCAACAGTTAGTAAAATTTCTTTCTTTACCACGACTCCTGAATTAGCAATTGCATTTGCATTAATCATTAAATCATCAAATACTGGTTTTATTAGTTGCCTTATCCTATGTTTTTTTCTGGTTTTTTCTCCATTTTTATAGATATCTAAATAATGATAAATGAAATCTGCATCTCTCTTTCTTCCCATTACTACTTCTAATTTATTGGGGTACCACCAGTCATCCGAATCCAAAAATGCTATATATGATCCACCAGACGAATTAATTCCTACATTTCTTGATTTTGCGATAATGCCATTATTATCAATATTTATTATTTTAATCCTAGCATCATCAAAATTGTTAATTATTTCAATCGTATTATCAGAAGAATTATTATTTACAATAATTGCTTCCCAATTTTTATAGGTTTGATTAACGATAGACTTAATACATTTTCCAATGTATTCTCCATGATTAAAAGTTGGAATAACTATTGATACTTTTTCAGAATTAATTAATTTATTTATTGGATTCTTCCAAATATTTAAAAAGTTCTTTAATTGATTTTTTATAATCGTTTTTAAGTTTAAAACCCCGCTGCATTAAATCAGAGGTATCAACAGTATATCTATCCTGAATATTTTCTTTTAATCCACTAGCTTGATTTAGTGTTATTGGAATATCCAAATTGTATAACTCAGAGTATATATCTTTTACTAATTCTGCAATTTCATAAATTGTGAATGTTTTACCACTCGCAAGATTTATTGTGTTATTACATACATTTGATTCATTCTGAATAATTGTCTCAATAAAATTGCAAATATCATATAAATCAATGAAATCGCGTTGGGGAGTTCCATCAGATAATAAATTTATACTTTTACTATCGTATGCTGATTTAACAAGATCATTCACTACTAACCACCAACAGTTATTCTCAAAAAATACAGGCGCCCCAAAACTATTCGATAATCTAATATTTATACATTCAGTACTTGAATTAGCATGAAAATAATTAACAATGTTTTCAGATAAATAATGTGATAATCCATACATATTATTAGGATTAGGTAAATCAGTCACTTTAACTGTTGACCTTTCAATATTACCATATACTTGAAAAGATGAAAAATTAATAAATTTTATTAATCCTTTATTGGTAAAGCGTTCTAATAAGTTCCAAGTTGGTAAAATATTAATATTAGATACTTCATGAGGTATTGTTTCTGATTTTTTGTGATCTAGAGAAATTAAATGTATAACTACATCAATATTTTTTTCTATCAAGGAATTAATGGCATTTTCATCTTGTATATCACCAATTATTATGTCATCTATTAATGATAGCCATTCAGGATAATTTTTTGGGTAATTACGACCAAAAACAGTAATACTATATCCTGCTTTTGATAGATGTTTACTTAAATGTGCACCTATGTAACCGCACCCACCGGTTATCAGTACATTTTTTATATCAATCCCATTTATAAGGTATTTTTTCTATATCTAATTTTTTTATTTCACTTTGGTCATGTTCTATACTGGCTATGTTAAGGATTAGATTAAAAGATTGATCCCGTCCTTTAAAAGCCAACCACAATCCTGGAGAAACCGTAAGCCTTTGATAGTTTTCTGGAGAAATTGTTATCTCAAAATAATTATTTAATTTTTTATCATAAATGACAAAAGTGACTTTTCCTATTGGAACAATTAAGTTCAATACCATTCTTTCATGCTTATTCCATCCTTTAATTTCTCCAAATTTAAGAGTCGAAAAATATGCTTCACCGTATTCAGAAAAACCTTGATCACTTTTTTTCATTCCATGGAGAATATCTCCCTTAGGATGACTAATTATTGTTAAAGGCGTTACAATTATGCCCTCCATAATTATTTTGCCCAGTCTATTTTTTTGTTAGTTGCTATATTTTCATAATTATCAATTTGAGATAAAGTAAAGTCATACATATCATCTCCTTTGTTATGAAATTTAGAATACCAAGAACCAGTAAATTCAATCAGCTTATTATAATCTAAAGTTGGTAACCATTTTAAATAATAAAGTGCCTTATCACAATTAAGTTTAAGTAATCCAGCCTCATGAAATTTTATTTCATCTGTGATTTTATATGCTTTTGAAGGGTCTTGAAAAGATGAATATTTACTCAAATCTTTTATTATTTCCTCTACGGGATGGTTATAGTTTGATACCGGGCCAAAATTGAAACTATCACCAGTTAAATTTTTATTTCTATTTAAATGTTGGCCTAAGTTAAGATATCCACTGAGTGGTTCAAGTACATGCTGCCAAGGTCTGGTTGCATTAGGACTGCGGATTTCTACAATTTCTTTTTTACTCCAGGCACGCATGCAGTCCGGCACAATTCTGTCTTTGGCCCAGTCACCGCCACCAATAACATTGCCCGCCCTGGTTGTAGCAATCTTAACATTTGATTCATCTTTATTGAAAAAGGAATGATAATAAGATTTGAATATCAGTTCAGCGGCGCCTTTGGAACCGCTGTAAATGTCTTTTCCACCCAAAATATCCGTTTCTTTGTAACCCCAAACCCATTCGATGTTATCGTAACATTTATCGCTTGTGATAATTACGCCAACACAATTATGGTTTGATTCCTTAAGCGCTTCTAGAACATTCGTAGTGCCCAGCACATTAGTGGTAACAGTTTCAACTGGATTTGAATACGATACTGAAACTAATGCTTGCGCAGCAAGATGAAATACAAAATCAGGTTTAATTTCTTCAATAATTTGTTTAACTAATGCTAAGTCTCTGACATCTTTCTCAAAATGTTTAATTTTATTCTTTAACCCAAGTTCTTTGAACGCTGAAGGTTTAGTGGGTATGTCCTTGGATATTCCATAAACCTTAGCACCTAGTTTCAATAACCAGGTTGTTAGCCAACTGCCTTTGAATCCAGTATTGCCCGTAATCAGAATTTTTTTATTATTATAAATTCCACCGAACATATACTATTCCCAAATCATCCAACGTGCGGTATTATCTTTTATACGTTTATCAAGATAATCCCGTTCTCTTACATTATCCATACACTGCCAAAAACCATCATGTTTATATGCTTTCAATTGACCTTCCTGAGCAATTTTTTGAAGGGGGCCAAATTCAAAATCGCAATTCTTATCTTTTGTTAAATAAGAAAGCATACTTTTATCGAAGACAAAAAAACCACCATTAATCAACCCTTTTCCCATTTGCGGTTTTTCTTCTAAACCTAAAACAGTAGAATCTTGATCAATACTTAATTCCCCAAATCTCGATGGTGGCCTTACCGCAGTTACTGTACCAACACCATCATGAGACTTGTGGAAATCGCTCAATTTTTTTATATCGACATCGCCAACGCCATCTCCATAGGTTAAATGAAATACATCACTTTTTATATATTTCTCAACTCTTTTTATTCTACCGCCTTTCAATGTTTCTTCACCTGTATCCACGAAAACAATTTCCCAGCGTTTTTCATCTGAATGATTTAAATATTCAATATCGTGTTCAGGATCCAGTTTTAAGGAAAAGTCAGCACCTGTAATCTTATAGTTATAAAAATACTGCTTTATCTGATCTCCTTTGTAACCAAGAGCAAGTATGAACCTATTTATGCCATGATGGCTGTATATTTTCATAATATGCCAAAGAATTGGCTTCCCACCGATTTCAACCATAGGTTTTGGCTTCTTTATGGTCTCTTCACTTAAGCGCGTACCTTTACCTCCGCATAGTATTACGGCATTCATTTTTTTTCCTTTATTTAATAAATTATTAGTTAAGTGAATATCATACTGGAGAAACTTTAAAAGTTTTTACATTATTTATAACTTTATTTAATTCTTTTGTAGAAATATCAGTATAAAATGGCAATCTAATTAATACATCACTAATATTCGTTGTAATTGGAAAATCTTTATTTTCATATCCAAATTTCCTGCCCATGTATGAATCATGAAGGGGTGTATAATGAAAAACGCTTTTTATATCGTTTGTATTTAAATGATTAATTAAGTTCTGTCGATTTTTTAATGATGGCATTATTAAATAAAACATATGATATGACTGATCACAGTGAGTAGGAATTATTGGCAATCTAATATTATTTTCACCAGCCCATTCACCAAGGCTTTGATAATACAATCCCCAAATTTTTTTTCTTTTTAATTGTATAATTTTTCTCTGCTCTAATTGAGCAAATAGAAATGCAGATAACATATCAGATGGTAAATAACTGGAACCATAATCTACCCAAGTATATTTATCAACTTGACCACGAAAAAACTTACTCCTATTTGTACCTTTTTCTCTTATAATTTCGGCTCTTTCTATAAATTTCTCATCATTAATAATTAATGCCCCACCTTCCCCACATGAAAAGTTTTTTGTTTCATGAAAACTTTGAGTAGCAAAAGTTCCAAATGTTCCTAAATACTTTTTATTATATTTACCAAATAGACCATGAGCATTATCTTCAATAACAGGTATATTATAATTTCTTGCAACTTTCATAATCAAATTCATTTCACAAGCTACACCAGCATAATGAACTGGAATAATTGCTTTTGTATTTTTGGTAATAAGATTTTTAATTTTTGTTTCATCCATATTTAAGGTATCACTACGTATATCAATGAATACAGGTTTTGCTCCGCTTATTGCAAAAGCATTTATTGTAGATACAAACGTAAATGAAGGAACAATAACTTCATCTCCAGGCCTAATATCTAATAAAATACTTGCCATTTCTAATGCATGAGTACAAGAAGTAGTAATCAATACCTTTTTCACACTAAGTGATTTTTCTAATAATTGATTGCATTTTTGAGTAAACTCCCCATCTCCAGATAAATGACCCTTTTTAATCGCATTTTCAATGTATTTAAGCTCATTACCTTGTAAGTCTACTCTATTAAATGGAATTTTCATTATCTTTGTTTAATTAAAGCGCACTCATAGTTTTTTCATAGGGGAAAAAAGATTGTCCATCAATTAAAGCACTAGATATCTTTAGCATACCTTGTCCACAAATAATATTCTTAGTCTCATGACAACTAAATGCTGCCATTGTTGGTAGAGTGCCACAGGGTTTTCCGTTTTTATGAATAGAGTGAAATGATTGAGCTGCATCCTTCATTAGCATCAAATTATACTTTTCAGCTAGATTCATGATTGTTTCAATATTACGGGGTATCCCAGCATAATCAATGGGTGCTATCATTTTAGTGCGTTCAGTGATAAGTGGTTCAATTGTGCTTACATCTATATTCATCGTATTAGATGTCACTTCGCAAAATACTGGTTTTGTATAAAAGCCTTACATGAGGTTATTTTATTATAAAACATCCTCCAAACGGGGCTTCATAAAAGAAATCAAATTTTTGATTTTTAAAATATTTATCCCATGCATCTTTTGCTCCTGGAAATTGTGAGCTATTATAATCGTCACATATTATTGCTCCACCTTTAACTAATCTTGGAAAGAAAAATTCTACACTATCAAATGTGGGTGCAAATAAGTCCACATCAACATGAACAAAAGAAAAGTTTTTGTCTTCAACCTTATAAAATCTTTTAGGTATCCACCCATTGTAAGTTTTAATAAAGGTGAATTCTTTTAAGACAGTATCTTTGACAAAACTTTCAGATGAAGCGAAATGCTTGGTCATCCAAGTTTTATGTTTTTTATCCTTTAAATAATAATCTTTGTCTTCAGGAGTGGAAACAGATAGGCCACCCTCAAAACTGTCAAATATATGAAATTTAATATCTTTATTAGCATCCTGTATTAATCGTGAGATTATATAAGAAGAATGACCTTTCCAACACCCGCATTCAACAAAATCAAAAACTTTATCTTGGTTTAGTGTCTTTTTGACAATTTGAATCAAGGAGTGGAATCTTAATTGTTTAGAAAATTCATCTGTCCACTCTTCTCCTGATTTTTTTATGCCAGCTATATATAACTTATGGTTTTCATTTTCTTCTTTAAATGGAGTCCAGTTGAGTCTATTAATTAAAACTATGTTTTTATCATATTTATTAATTTGATAACCTAGAATTTTAAGAATATATTTTATTATTTTTTTCAAATAATCCCCAGTTGAGTAAATAGTTTAACACATTGAGCATACGCTGATTACTCCATCACATTTTTATAATAACTTTGGGCAAAAGTTTCAGCAGTAAAGTATTTTCTAAATAATTTGTATCCATTATTTCCCATAGTAGTTGTGCAGGATGTGGTGAAAAACACCTCACGAAAACCATATTTCTCTTTCATCAATTCAATACACCGATAACCAAAAGTGTGGTTACCACAATGCTTTAAAGATTCCAACGCCTCTTGAATATAAACACTCCCTTTTTCGGTAAGATAAGTAATGTTAAATGGGATTATTATTTTTCATTCTAACTTATTAAATAGTGATATATAACTTTCTGATTGTAAAGAAAGTGATAATTTTTCTTTTATATTATCATTCTGGTTTTTGTTTAATGAATTACCAAATAAGTATTTTTTGATACCCGAACTAAAATCTTCTATCTCATAATTTCTTGCGATGTAACCAATATTATCTGATAGAATTAAATCAGGAGCAAGACCAACATTAAATGCCACAACTGGAGTTGAACAAAATACTGACTCCAATAATATTGTTGGTCCTGTATCATCTATCGAAGGAACAGTTATTAAATCTACTGCATTATATAATATTGCTAAAATTCTCTCATCGTTAATTTGCCCTAAATGAATATGTTCGAATGGTAATTCTGAAGTATTAAAACTATTTAACCTCCCAATAGTAACTAATGATAATGAATTTTCATCTCCAATTTTTTCTTTATCAATATTATTTTTTAATATGTCTAATGATTCTAAAAGAAGATGCCCACCTTTACGTTTAGCGTCAAGATTAAAACATCCAAATAGAATAAGTTTTTTGTGTTTAGGCAAATCTAATATTTCACGCGCTTGGTCACGATCAATTTTATTGAAGATTTTTTCATCTACACCCAAAAAAATGCGTTCAACCTTATGTTGATTGAAAATTGAACTTGATTTAATACAATCATATATCTGAGTTGATTCTGCAACAAATGTAATTGGCAAATGCTTTAAGTATTTTCTTTTCCTTTTTAATATCTTTTTCGATATGTCTGAATTCCTACTTTTATCTAATTGTGGGCATTTCCCACAATTATCTGAATACCGTTCACAACTATCATTAAAGTGACAACCTCCAGTCAAAGGTTCAATGTCCATTGGAGTCCATATTATTTTTGCATTAGTATATTTATATATTTTACTTATATCCTTTGAGGATAAAAAAGCTTGGACTGAATACAGACATATTATATCTACATTGTTGAGTTCTCTTTTCAATTTACTGAGATTAATATGTGATTTGTCGAAATTAAATAGTGTTTTTGGTTTCCATTTTAGATTTATTATTTTTAATAATAATCCTTTATATAAAAATATTATGAACGCAAATATTCTATATATCAAATCAAATTTAGTTCTAATAACCCTATCAATATTATTATAGTTATGAACTATTTGAATTACTTGGTCATCTTGAAATTCTTTTATGGCTACAAAAATAATTGAATCGATATTTCTTTTCAGTAATGATTTATGTAGTCTATAAACTGGTTTACCCGCCCCATCGGTAAGATTATTGGTAAAGTGAACTACTTTCAACTTAAAATTATTTCTATTAGCTTTGATTCAGGTATTTTTATATCAACAATGTATTCTTTACTATTATCATTAAGGAATCTTTCAACAATTTTTATTCCTTCATCAATACTATTGTATGCTTTTAGACTTACACCAAATTCTTTATAAGCGTTTTCCCTTAGTATTTGATCGTTTTCTCTGTATAATGCAAGTGAAGGGATCCCTGAAAAAATACTTTCAAAAAATGCTGTGCTTGGAGTGTCAAAAATCATTTTTTCTACTTTATTAAACCACTTACTTAATTTATTAACATGGTATTCAATATTATTATATTCCTGATTAATAATTGTACTATTTACAAAATCAAATTCTTGACCTTCTAAAAGTGATCCCTTCCATATAAACTTATAATCAGAATAATTCTGAAATAATTTAAGTAATTCTTTATGCCATCGAAGGTATTCCATTGGAAATGGTTGACCTTTTTCAACGGGACGTTGTGGCCAAGGATAGCACATTATAGGAGCAAATAAAACTAGAGGTTTAGATTTCAAAGTGGTTGTTTAATTGTTAGTCAAAAATAAATATTAGAAAAATAATTTGCGTGATGAATTATAGGAGATTTGGACCCATATTTATTTCTAATTGACTTTTCATGCTCAGCTTCATTAACTGTAGTAGTAAAATAATAATCGCAATGCCTTAAAAGTTTAAAATAACGACTTTTTCCATCATAAGCATCAGCGCCATGATGAATGTAAACTGATTTTGTTTTTTTTGATAATTTGGTTGCCGCTAAAGCTGCATGTTCATGTATAGAAAATATATGGCTAGCGACAATAAAATCTATTTTTTTTTCATTGTAATAATCTATATATTTTGGAATTAAATCAATCAAAATAGGGCAAATCGTATAAATAAATAAATCCATTCGAGTTTTAACAATTTCTGAAACGTTGTTTTTACATTTGTTATTTATCCAATTATATAAATTTTCTACATCATCTTTCCGTTTATAGCCATAGTATTTATTAAGATCTAATTGGTCTATATCATTATACGTAGATGAAATATCATTTTTAACAACAAAAGGTAAATTAATATGCCTTATTACTCCTTTATTATGAAGATAATTTTTTTCGACTACTTTATTGAAATCCTTTGAAAAATTATAGATAAAGTTTTCCGTTGATAAATATAAAATATTATACTTTTTGTTAGCAGAATTATAATCGAAATTATAATTCAACAAAAATTTTATACTAGAAAAATATTTTCGAAGTGCATGGTAATTTTCAAACACCTTCGGCATTATACTTTTAAGTGTTCTCTTTACATTAATTTGCTTTTTTGATTTCCTATTTATTACCAATCTCTTAAACGGTATATTATATTTCAAACAAAATAAAGGAAATAATCTAGAATAAGTACTTTCTACTGCCTGGAAATGGAGTACATGGGCATAATTCTTTAAATAATCTTTACCATGATTATTATTAATAAAGATTACTCCATCTGGCTTTACAACTTCAATAAATCTTTCAACTATTTTGGATGTTAGAATAATATTATCGACCATATATTTTAACCAATAATAATATATTGATGATAAGTTTAAGTTTTGTATTCTAGCATTGGGATAGATATTTTTTAGTTCATTATCAAACCAATCAAACCAATCTAATTGATCAATTAAATATTCATCTGTATTCCCGCGAATTTCTCCTGAAGTGTAATAGTCCTCTAATAGTATATGTTGAATATTTCTCTTCTCTAAATTATAAAAAGCTTCCTGCGTGAGCGCAACATAACAACAATTTTTAGGTAATCTGGTATCATCATTCAAATGTTCAATTAAACAATATTGCATAAAATTATAATAGTACTGTCAATTTAAATAAATTACTTTAAGCAGTCTTGTACAAAATTATAGAAATCATTTACGGATTCATTAATATTACATTTAACGGTGTCTAAAATTATATCTGATTTAGGTGGCATCTCATATATTGAAGTAGATGAAAAACCAATTAGGTCATTTATCTCACCTTTCAAAGCCTTTGAATAAAGTCCTTTAGTATCTCTACTAATTAATTCTTGTATATCAGCTTTACAATAAACCTCATAGAATCCTGGTTTAAGGGTATCCTCAGCGTCCTTTCTAGAAGAATTATATGGTGAAATAATGGATACGAAAATAATATTATTATCTTTTCGAATTTTTTGGCACAATTTGATAATCAGCGAATTATTATTTTTTATATCTTCTTTGGAAAACCCAAGGTCTACATGTAACCGATTGCGGATGTTGTCCCCATCAAGAATTAATACTGAGTAACCATCTGCCTCTAGCAAAGTTTTAGTAGCATCTGCAATAGTCGTCTTACCAGATCCAGATAATCCAGTGAACCAATAAATTAATGCATCTTTCATTAAACAAAGACTGCTTTATTATTATTTATAGCATCAATAACAAAATTAGATATTTCTTCTCTCATATACCAAGATGGTGGAATTTTTCCTTTTTTAAACATACTTCTCGCATTGGTACCACTAATATTATTTATTTTTTCATTTCCTATATCGGTGATTTTTATATAAGTACCTTTTTTCTCAGAATAAACAAATTCATCGAATATAATAGGAACTATACCAATATCGCCTAATTGCAAAAATAAATTTTTTACATCTTCATTTGAATAATAATTGCCAACTCCTGTATGGTCTCTACCTAATATAAAATGACTGCAACCAAAATTTTTACGGCATAATGCAGTAAAGACTGCTTCACGCGGTCCAGCATACCTCGAATGATTTTGAAAAGCTCCTAATAGTGAATTGCCATCTAAATAATGATTAGCAATTAAAAGCTGGTAGCTTTCAATTATAATTTCTGGAAGATAATCACCTCGTTTTTTTGGGCCAACAACTGGATGAATGAATACTCCATCACAAAAAAATTCCTTTAACGCAGATAATTGTATGAATTCATGAACTCGATGGGGAATATTTCTTGTATGAAAACCTAATATTCTACTCCAACCTTTATTTTCAAATATCTCTCTTGCTTCTTTTGGTGTATATTCAAAATACTTGTATTTTGAAGGGATTCGTTTAATTAATTCAACTTTACCAGAAATAAAACAGTTACTTTTTGAAAATAAGCGTGCGACACCCGGATGATCATTATCATTTGTACCAAATATTTTTTTAGACATATCATTTAAATTAAGTTTGAATATTTCATTTATATCCATTTTCACAAAAGGTTCATTTAAGTAATCTAATTTTAGAATGACAGTTTCACCTTTTTTTACTTCTGAAAATATTTCTTCGTTAATTTGACAAAATACTGGCAAGGGCCAAACTATTCCATTAGTAAGTTTATAATGATCTAATACAGATTCAATTTCTTCTTTATTCATAAATCCAGTTAATGGGGAAAAGGTGCCAATTGCAATTTGCTCAGCATCCATTAACGTTGGTAAATCGACATTCAAAGTTTTATAATCTTTTATATTTAAGTCATCGTTAGGTTCAATTACTTGATAAACCAATTCCCCTCCATGTGGCCTTGGCAATATTAATGATTCTCTTCTCGTAAGGTCTTTCACTGAAAAAATATTTTGATCGGCAGACCTTCCAAATTGAGAAATCATTTTTCTGATCATTGTTGCACATTGGACTGGATATTGCCCAATCGCCGTTTCAGAAGCTAGAACTAATCCATCAGCACCATCACAAAGAGTATTATGTATATCATTAACTTCCGCTCTTGTGGGGATGACGCTATTTATCATGGACTCAAGCAAGTTCGTTGCCACATATACTTTTTTGTTATTTTTTCCCCCAGTATTAATAACATACTTTTGGGAAGCAGGTATATTTTCAATTGAAATCTCTCTAGACAGATCTCCTCTATCGATCAATATTGCATCTGATTCAATGGATATTTTGTTTAGATTTTTTAATCCCTTTATAGATTCAATTTTAGATATTATAATTTTGTTTTGGCCAACAATAGAACGTAATGCTTTAACATCATTTGCCCTATTAGCAAAAGATAAAGCAAAATGGTCTAACCCATTTTTGACTCCAATTTTTAGCGATTCTTTGTCCTTATCTGTGACAGGGGATAGATGCAAATTTCTTTTAAATGTTACTGCCTTATTCTGCTGTATGAGCCCACCCATTAGAACACGTAAAAGAGCCTGGGATTTAGTTTTCTCAACTACTTGTACCATGACCGAATTAAAATCAATGGTTATAATATCTCCCACTTCCAACTTGTCAAAAATATCAGCAGGATAAAGATTAAACCCTTCAGAATTTCCGATACCAACTTTTTTATTAATTAATATGGGTTTATTTTCTTTAAGAAAAAGATCTTTTCTCAATCTGCCTGTTCTTACTTGAGCACCTTCAGTGTCCATACAGATGGGTACACTTGAAAATGATTTAATCTGTTTTATTACTTTGGGCAAATTTTCAATACTAGTGTGAGATAAATTTATTCGAAAAAGATCGACACCTAAGTCGGTTAAACGATTAATTACATATTTATTCAAAGAAGACGGCCCAAGAGTACACAATATTTCTATAGAACTATTTTTTGTCATTTTTAGTAATTAAAAGAAGCGATTTTAAGAGAAGTTAAATTATCAGGTATAATTTTGCTTACCCACACCTGGGAGATATTTTTGCTTAAGAAGCCTGGGAAGATGAATAATTCTAATTACTATGGAATAAACGTAAGCAAAGACAGAATTGAAATCAGGAGACTTTATCAAATATCTTCTTCTTTGACAGTTAACTATAAAAGAGTACATAGCAGTTTTTACCTCATCATAAAAGTATCTTTTCTGAAAATTATAATCATATAAGTATCTTTTGTCAATTTTGGTTAAATCTAACAGAGGGGATTTAGATTCTCTAAGAAATTTGACTAGAGGAAGACATACTTTATCAATTTGTGAAATTTCTTCTTCAGTTAATACTTCTTTGAAATATTTTGCAAGTCGAGGATTTATTCCTGACTGTTTTCCTTGGTGTGAACTCCCTCCCCATGGATTACCGGCCAAAGTTGGAGTTAATAGACACTCATTATAAGTCAAATTTGTTTTTTCACAAATTCCCTGCATAACCCTTTCTGTATTAACTAATAGATTCTCATATGAATAAACAAGAAATCTTTCATTGACTCCATACTCATCTTGAAATAATACAACTCTAGTAAATGCTGCTAACCAACTATTGATATGCGCATTAAGATCATAACGAGTAAACTTCTTAACCAAATAATTTGGCATTTTTATCTTAGGAAATCGCCTTGAACCATAATGTCGCCTTGCCAGTCTAGTCTTTTCAGAAGCAATATAGCCATAAGCATTTCGAAGCGAATATATCCAATATGATTCATTAAACTCTTTGAAAAATTTTTTATGATTTAATATATATAAACCTCCACTATCATGCCAAACCACATATTTCATACTGCCCGAATAACGATTATTTTCCCAAGCCTTGAAATAAGATTTATGTCTGGCATTCCAAATATCTTTGTATGTTTCAACTTTAGTACAGTATTGCTGGAACAATTCAATAAAATTATCATAATCAAAATCTGTTTTCACCTTTCCATAAAATTCTTTTTCCAAGTAATTTTTTCTGACACCAATCGGATCAGATCTCTCTTTCCCCCATTTAAATATGGGATAAATTTTCGTCTTAGGAATATTGGCTAATTTGAATATGTCTTCAAATTTTGTTTTACTATAATGGGGAATATACCTGGGGAAACCTGTAATTACTTCCATATTAGGAGCAATATCCTCATTATTGGGAAATGCCACTTCCTTTGGATAACTCGCTATATCAGGATGCCCATCTAATAATCTGCAAAATAATGAGCCACCGCTCCTATTTATTGTGCCTAAATATAAGTTTATCATGTGCCTAATGCTTTTGTTTGGCTTTTAATACGACACTCCTACCCAAGGTAAATAAAAATGGGATTATGTGTTTATCCACCAATTTTTTCAATACTTTATCAAACTTTCTATTGAAATCATACCCATCTTCATAATCATATTTTGATTCAATACTGCCAACGCTTAAATCAAAGAAACCATTAGAGTATTTTTTCATAACGGGATGTAGCAATCTCACAAAATTTTTCATATATATTAATGCCAAAAATATTAAAACCACGTTTCCTAATCTCCAATACGACTTGGCTACCGCCATACCCTAATTCTAGAATGTGCGAACCTTTTTTAAATTTAAGTTCATCCAAATACTATAAAATAATATTCTTCCTGGATATTAAATATAGGGACCCATGAATAAAATGATCTTCATAGTCTGAACTCCATTTAGTATCATTTCGGGTTAAATTCCATCAGGCACTGATTTCTCTAACCTGCTTTTCTTTATTATAATCTTTCAAAATACTATCCCTTTTTCTTTAACTATTTGTTCAAAAAATATTTACCTGATTCTCGTATTTGATCAAATCTTTTTGGTTATCAAATTCTAACCACCCACCGTTAATAATATCTGCTTTTACCTTAGATATAGAATTGATTATCAGTTGTATAAACCTCGTCATATACATGTTATTAAAATCCTTGTCATCATAATACTTTGACCTGTCCAATTCATGGTAAAATTTCCGAACTCTTTCTATAATTGAATTTGATATTTTAAATAATCCAATATACTGACCATTAATTTCCTTATAGGATTTAGGTTTTCTCCCTAGCTCAATGATATTGCAACTATCATCAAGTTTCATAGTCTCTGCGTCTTTTAGCGGATCATCCATCCGTAGCTTCCACAGTTCTAACCAATTTTTATCTATTGTTACAACAAAATTATTATTATTTCGTATTAGACTTTGAAGTACTTCTTTAGTGTATATAATATCTCCGTATGAGATAATTAAATCATCATTCATTTCTGATTCAGCACAAAATAATGTATAGACCATATTTGTTTTATAAAATTCTTTGTTAGTAATAAATCTCACATTATCATTAGATAAGTACGATTGAAGAACTTTGCTTTTATACCCATCGATAATTATTATATCTTTTATTCCACATGCCCGCATAGTTTCAATTGTATAATTAATTAAGGGTTTGCCTTTGTATGTTATCATACATTTGGGCTTATCATCAGTTTCCGAACCCATTCTAGTGCCCTGGCCAGCTACAAGAATAAAAGCTTTCATAAAAAAGATAAATCATTTCTGGACGCTATAAAGAAATTATTCTTTATGGACTCTTTATTGTAAACAAGCTCTTTGTTTGTTTTAATGTCTAAAATTTTACATCCAGCTTCTTTACAAATAATGTGCGCTGCCGCTGTATCCCATTCCTTGGTACCATTAAAACGTGGATAAACATCGATTAAACCCTCCGCTAATGAACATAGTTTTAATGAGGATCCAATTTTTTAAGACTTTGGATATATTATGTCGACTGTCCGCACCTATGAAATTTTTTCTCTCTGAATGGTTATATATTGGTTTACCATTTTTCATAAAACCACTAACCAACCTTGCCAGTATATATAAGATTCAAGGCTGGGGCGTAAACAAGCCCCAGAAATGGTTTATTATTTTGCATAAGAGCAATATTAATAGTGAACTCATCATTTCTTTCAATAAAGTCCTCAGTACCATCCAATGGATCTACCAGCCAATATTTATTCCATTTTTTTCTCTCATAATATTCTATTGGGGTTTCTTCGGTTACTATAGGGTACGAAAAGTTCTTTTTTAGTTGGGATACTATGAATTGTTCAGATCCTAAATCTGCTTTTGTAACAGGGGATCCATCACTTTTTATTTCTATATCTATTTCCATTGTATTGTAGTACTTGAGAATAATATCACCTGCTTGCTTTGCGATTGCCTCTAATTTTCTAAGCATTAAAAAAAGAAGAAATAATCTGGCAATTATTTAAATCAAAAGGATATTCCCGTTCTGGGTGCCACATTTGAGCAAATATTTTATATTTTTTATGTTTAATGGCTTCAATGGTATTATCGTCCGGGCAAATGCCAACAATCTCCAATTCATCCCCAAGAACATCTATAGCATATTTGTGATATGAGTTAACATTATCAATTTTATAAAAATAATTTTTGTATTCATGCTCATTTGCTGAAACAAATTGGTGTCGTTTTGCAATATGGCCATCAACTCCTTTTAAAGTCGATCCGAAATACTCAGCAATTAACTGCATGCCGCGGCATACGCCAAACAAAGGAATTGAGTTTTCAATTGCATACCTAATACATTCAATTTCATGTTTGTCCCTGAGATTTGAAAGCAAGTTATCCAACTGAGAGCTTAAATCATTTCCCCCTGTCAAAATTATACCATTTAAACCTAAATCAGTATAAAGAGAAAAATTGATATTGATAGGGATTGGTATGGGAATCAAATCAATTGATAATAATAATTCCTGCCAACGTATGTCCAAAGCGTTCCTGATCTCATCATATTTTTTTTCTCTTACAAGTCGTTGTGTTATACCAATTCTATTCAAAATTGGATATTCATTTTTTTTAACTTTAAAACAATTGAATCAATTATTTCTTTTGAATTATTGTCACTATCATTATCAATCGTCATCCACGGTGCAACAGGCTCTATGAAAACGATATCTTCACCAACAACATTATTCATTTCCCCTTTAAAATAATTCTTATAAATACCTTTTGGATCTCTACGGTATAATGTGTTCTTATCTGTCTTCAGATAAATTTCAAGATAGTCTTTAATATTTTTCTTATTCCACTCCCGTATTTCCGGTTCATTGGAAATCCCAGACATAATGACGTGGATACCTTGATCTGATAAAATTTTAGATAGTTTACTTCTTCGCTCTTCAGAAATATATCTGTCTTCTTTGGAATGGCCTAAATCTTTACTAATTGCATTTCTTAACAAATCTCCATCTAAAAAAATAATATTTTGATAATTAATTCTAAGTGCATTATAAAGTTTTTCACCTAAAAATGTTTTACCAGAGGCAGATTTTCCTAAAAACCAAATTACCATCTACTATCACCTAATACCTGTTATTAATTTGTTTTTACAGTCTAACTCAACTACTTGCCTGTCTTTTATATCTTTATAAATAACTTCCCCACAACCAATGGCCGCAGGGATTCCAAATTCTGCACACCTTATAGCCATGTGGGAAGCAGCACCACCAAACCTTGTAATAAGCCCCTTGATTCCCTTTGAAAATATCCAATCATAGCCAGGATCAGCTTTCTCTAGTAATACAATGCTGCGTGAGACGAGGTTGTAATCTTCCACATTAACAGTATCTAAATCTATAAGTTCTCCCCTAATCAACGAATTTGTAATAAAATTTGGGCGAACTGTGTGGGATTGTATTATCTCAAAATCTTCCTCACCAAATACAAGCGAAGGTAAAGCTATATAATGATAGAATTGATCGCTTACTTTTTTACCTTCAATTTGGGAATGCCACAAATCCACAATTTCAGAAATACCAGAAGAAGGTGATAATCCCTTTATACTTTCGATAGATATATGCGACAACATCTCACGATCAAAGCCTACTTCTTCTCCTACCTCAGCTAATAATTCCAATGCCAAACTTAAATTTTTAGTGAATTCAAACTTAAAGCTTTCCCTAAACTTAGTTGTTTCCTCAATAAATTTTAATAATTGTTCGGCTGATACAGAAATTTCAAAATCATCAAAAAACCTCGTTATTTTTTTTTCTATATTTAAGGTATCCTTTTGTTTACCGTTGGAATTAGTGGTATAGGTTTTTCCTGGTTTATCTATACTAAAATATCCCGGATCTTTACTGTAGGGAAGTTTGGTTATATCATATGTGCCGGGTCTAAGATGACCATAAAGTTTATTAAACTCAACTACTGAAAGCTGTTTTGATATAACACGATCAAAATTTTCATTCAATTCAGAAGCTATTGTATCAATATTTAAGAGAAAAGACTCAAGTTCACTATCACTTATAATACCTTTCAACACCAGACCCCTAAGATATTGATTCCCAATAAATGCAAGTCTAGCCATTCTTGAGAATTGAGGAGTGCCTAATTCCCTGGCATCATCCAATAATCCGGTAACAATATTAATTTTTTCATGTAAAGAAGCATTTTCAG